>Ga0209554_1001614_pt1 | contig 16870 bp, 16 predicted proteins | sample MarorgKNORR_S2LV_5_FD_188221 | JGI IMG/M metagenome (GOLD analysis project Ga0209554, IMG submission 188221) | Marine microbial communities from the Southern Atlantic Ocean, analyzing organic carbon cycling - Bottom_A/KNORR_S2/LV (SPAdes) (version 2) | ecosystem: Environmental > Aquatic > Marine...
CGAAGTCTGACGTTCACTCTGCTCTCGGACGTCGATCTGGCTGGCCCTCGGGCCTTCGGAATCGCCTTCCAACCAGAGGGGAAACGCGCGCTCCCCGTCCCCGCCGTCTATATCCTGGGAGCGGACGGAGTAATCGGCTTCCACTACGTGCATCCCGACTACTCCGTCCGCCTCGATTCAGATCTGCTTCTGGCGGCGGCCAAGGCGGGGTTGAAGGAGTAGGGCCCGGTCCCTTGCCCGCGCCCAGAATTCACCCCAAAAGGCCTCTGGCATGAGTGAAACTCTGGATCCCGACGATTGGGATGAAATGCGCACTCTCGGTCATCGGGTAGTCGATGATGTCGTCGACTACCTGAAGACCGTGCGGGAGCGGCCTGTCTGGCAGCAGATCCCGACTGAAACAGCCGCGATCTTTGAGCGAGGACTGGCTGGCGGAGCGAAGTGGTACACCGATTACGGGCTGCAGCTGTCGAGGGGATTTCGCGCCCTGAAAGTGTGGCTGTCGATCAAGGAGCACGGCCTGGCGAAATACGAGCGCCTGATCGACCAGAACATGGAGCAGGCCCGCTACCTCGAAGGCCTGGTAGAGTCATGCCCGCAACTGGAGCTCATGGCCCCTGTCATCCTCAATGTCGTCTGCTTCCGATTCAACCCCGGCGCCGCCGACCGGGAAGAGCTCAACAAACTGAACCAGGAGCTCCTGATTCAGCTGCACGAAGGCGGCGTGGTGCTGCCCTCCTACACCACTCTGAAAGGCCGCTATTGTCTGCGTGCCGCGATCGTCAACCACCGCAGTCGACTGGATGATTTCGACGCGCTGGTCGATGAGGTGCTGAAAATTCGGGAGCCGCCTGTCCGACAGCCCCTGACCCTGGGCGCCTGCCCCCCTTGTTCACCCATTCGATAAGGAGTTGCATTATGTCTGACGCACCGATCTCAGCAGAAGCATTCCCCGCTCTGGTCGACCTCGAGCCGGGCACGTATTACTGGTGTGCCTGCGGGCGCTCGAAGAATCAACCATTCTGCGACCGCTCTCACGAGGGGACGACCTTCCAACCGGTTGAATTCGAAGTCAAAACTGCGAAGACTCTCAAGCTCTGCCAGTGCAAGATGACCGGCACGCCACCCTACTGCGACAATACCCATGCGAAGTAGCAAACCCTCTTGAAGGGAGTCCGGCGAGGTGAAAAGCCCTAATGAAAAGCCCTGAAGAGTCAGCTCGGGAGGTGTTCGGCCGCCGGGCGACAAACTACACGACCAGTTCGTGTCACACGGATCCACAGGTGCTGGGAAAGGTAGTGGAGTTGTCCGGAGCTCGCCCCGACTGGCGAGCCCTGGATGTGGCCACGGGCACCGGCCACACCGCCTTTGCCCTGGCTCCGGTTGTCGCCTCTGTCATCGGCGTGGACCTGACGCCCGAAATGCTGCTCGAGGCCCGCCAGCTGTCGGGCCGCCACTCGATCGCAAACGTGGTTTTTCAGCTGGCAGACGTGCACCATCTGGCCTGTCCGGATGGCAGCTTCGACCTGGTGACGTGCCGCCGAGCGCCGCACCACTTCTCTGATATTGCCAAAGCCTTAGGGGAGATGCGCCGGGCGCTGCGCCCTGGAGGGAGACTGGTCATCGACGACCGCAGCGTGCCCGAAGACGACTTCATCGACAGCTGCATGAACCAGCTCGACCGCCTGCACGATGAGTCGCACGTCCGGCAGTATCGCCCTGGGGAGTGGCGGAAGATGCTCGAGCAGGCGGGCTTCGAGGTCGAGTCGGTCGAGCTCTACACCAGACACCGGCCCATTGGCTCGCTGACGGACGGCGTATCTGAAGCGAATGTGCGGAGCGTGGTCCAGACGCTGGATGGTCTGGATGAGCTACAGAGACGGTCGCTGAATCTGGTGAAGGTCGAGGGGGTGATCCACATCAACCACTGGTACGTGATGACCTCCGCCGTCGCCTCCTACCAATGAACGGGAGAGGAACTGCTCGCCGAGGTTGAGGCGTCTCTGAGCTCGACCTCGGCGCGGCCGCCATCGACCACCGCGGTATAGATCCGCGTGACGCCGTACTCTGTGGTCGAAAACGCGATTGTCCGCCCATCAGCGGACCAGATGGGCGTGGTCTCGACCCCGGACCGGTTTGTCACCCGCGCGACGCCCCGCCATCGGCGTCCACGACGTAGACGTCGAAGTCCCCATCCCGATCCGAGACGAAGGCCAGCCTGGTGCCATCCGGCGACCAGGACGGCAAGCCCTCGCGGGAAGAGCTACTCGTCAGCTGAATCCGACCGCTCCCGTCGAGCCGCTCACTCCCATCGATACTGACTACATATATATTCCAGTTGCCATCGCGATCCGACATGTAGGCCAGGCGCTTTCCGTCGGGAGACCATGAGGGCTGCCAGTCGTGCCCGGGGTTGTCGGTCAGTCTTTGCTGATGGGCCCCGTCTGCGTCTATGACGTAAATTTCGTCGTTGCCATCTCGGTCAGAAATAAAGGCGAGGCGACGGCCGTCCGGGGACCACACAGGCTGGGAGTCGAACCCTGCCTGTCTCGTCAGCCTCAGAGGTGGCAGCGCGCCATCCGCACTCTTCACGTAGATCTCACCATCGCCATCGCGCCAGGAGTCGAAGGCGACGCTCTTGCCGTCCGGAGATAGCGTTGCATTGGCATCCATATTGGGAGTGGAACTGAGCCCGTCGTCGGAAGCGCGACTCAGGTTCCCGGAAAGGTCGGCGGTGACCGTGGCCTGCGTATGGCGGGGCATGGCCATCAGCGCGCTGGCCAACCCGATCGAAATCAGTGCAAATCCTGTCAGTCTCGAGAGCCGCATGGTGTGATCCTTTTTCAGTCCGTGGTATCGGGCGATCGCTTCGCCCTGACAGCGCACCCCGACGGTGCGCCAGATCACATGCAGAATTCGTGCCAGGCATGGTCGACCTTGGCGAAGTCCGGCCTAACCGACAGTAAATAAAGCGATTACACCTGTTGCTGAGTGGCCTTGGTGTAGCGGATCTCTCTCACGTTTAGTGTCAACATCTATTTACACCTTCTACAATAAATATTCTAACTCTTTTTATTTATTATAGTTACGAATGTCAACCTGGGCACACGATGATGTCTACGACGGTTGACACTCTCATGGTCCAGGACAAGCTGTGAGGGCAGTAGTATAGGAGTCCTGGCAGCAATTTAAAGCGCCACAGGCGACGGTAAGCGGTGTTGATGCCGCGATTCGCCGGCCCAGCTGGCGGCAGCGGCCACTGTCCGTGGCGACTCTGGCCACTGCCGGCCGAATATCGCTGCCTCAGGCGCCCGACTCGGTGGGGGCCGACTCGGTGGGGGCCGACTCGGTGGGGGCCGACTCGGTGGGGACAGAATCGGCCTGGACAGAATTGGTAGGGGCCGACTCTCCTCGCCACAGGGCCTGAAAGTAGTAGCTGATGACCAGGAAGATCCCGCCGAAGCCGAGAAAGAGAAGCACGCGCCAGATCGCCTCGAGCTTTACGAGGTCGACGAAGAACAGCTTGGCCACCACCAGCAACAGGGTGCCCACGCCGGCGCCGACGAGGCCGCTGATATTCCGGCGCAGACCAACCACGAGCAGGGCAGCCGCATAGACGCCCCAGGCGATGGTCACGTATCCCTGGGCCTGGCCGTCGGCCACAACGCCTCCTATCTCCCTGAGCATCCACGCCAGCACGGCCACGTGGGCGCAGAGGCGGTAGGTGGTCCTCTCGCGTCCGCCTGACACCTTTGCTACCACTATGGCGACGGCGATGACCCCGAGGTCGGTCAGTGCCGGCGCATTTGCGACCGCCATGTCACCAGCGGGTGCATCGAGGAGGCGTTGCAGGAGCCACCCTCCGACGATGACGAACAGAATATGTCCGGCCGCACGCAGCACTCCGTCCGCCAGTCTCCTAGCGACGAGGTGCAAGACGAGAGCCTCAGCCGCAAGCGATATCAACAACGTATCCCCTTGCAACAGCAGACAGAGCGAGATCGTCAACAGCAGAACACCGGTCAGGGCGTGCGTGTAGGCCAGCTCCCCGACGCCTTCACGGGACTTGAGGATCCGCCAGGCGACACCGTACACAAGCGACACGCCCAGTGCGATCCATCCCCAGAGGTCGTTGTCTGGCAAGGCCCAGGTGCTCATCGACATCGCCAGTGCCACCAACGGCGCGGAGGCCGCGACAACGTGAACGTGTCGCTGCAGGAGTCCTAACTGTCCCGCTTCGAAAAGACCTGCCGCCAGTCCGAAGGAGGGCCGTGGCCACCGCGCTGGATGCACCGCGCTCACGACCTCCCTCAACACCGGCACGACCGCGAATATCAGCCAGGTAAAGGCTACTCCCAGTTGAAGCGCCCAGCGATCCCAACCAGCCTGCCGCGGGTAATCGGGAATCCTCTGAAGGCCGATGGAGAGGACCGCCCAGCCGCCGCACACGCAGACCCACAGCAGCGTGCGCCAGCCGCGGCAGAAGTACACCGCGCTCGCCCCGCCCAGCAGCAGACAGGTGTAGGAGACCAGACCCGGCAGATCACCTTCCCCGGTGTACAGCAGAAACGGGGTGCCGAGCCCTCCCATCGCGGCGATCGCGGACAGCATCGCCTCTTCCTGTTTGAGCGAGAGCGCGAACGCCAGCACGGTGACCAATACCATGAAAGCCATGGCCGTGGTGTGAGAGACCAGGGAGAAAAGCTGAAAGGCCGCAAAGCCGCTGATGTACAGCACGGCGACGCCGCCGCCCAGCAGGACCTGGCTGAAAGGGCGCCGCTTGCCGTGGATGCGCAGACCGATGACGAGCAGGCCGGCGCCGAGAGCCAGACCGCATGCCACCCGCACGACAGGCGTGATCCAGCCCTGATCGATGGAGTATTTGAATAGAAACACCACGCCCAGCAGCAGCAGGCCGATGCCGATCTTGTTGAACCAGTATTCGCTCTCCCGCATCACATCGGGCAGCTGGAGGAACCTCCTGCCGCGGCTTGCGGTTGCCGCGGGAGAGGGGGATCGAGGTGCGGCGCTCCACTTGAACGCCCCGGGGTCCGAGGGGTCCGAGTGATCTGGGGGATCTGAGGGGTCAGGGAGATCCGGTGGCCGCGGCGGCAGCGCCGACACTTCACAGGGGCCCGCCTGCGAAGCGGGTGGTTGGCTCGTTGCCGAGATCGACTCGGGCGGCGGGGAGCCGGCTATCCTGTCGAGGCTGGCCTGAATCCCGGCGACCGCCTGCTCAAGGCGCTCGAGACGCTCCTGTGTAGTCCCTGAAGACGGAGTTACCATGGCGGACCCTTTAGTACCCTGTCACAACTCATATCGCTTCCTTCTCGCCCTTAGCGACATCGACTTTCATCAGTAGGAGCGCACCGATCAGAACCATCAGAAACAAGGGTAAGATGGCGCCGGCCATCGAGTTGATTACCGGGACGCCTTCAAGGCGGGTTGCGTACATGGCCCCCAGGCCAAATAGAAGTGGACCCACCAGAGAAGCAACCTTGCCGACGATAGCGTAGAGGCTGAAGAACTCCGCCGCCTGACCTGATGGGGCCATCAAGGCAAAGATCGTTCGGGACGCCGACTGGGACACGCCGAGAACGAAGCCAGCGAGGAAAGCCATGACGTAGAACTCCTCGAGCGTTTGCATCACCAGGGCCCACCCAATGAGGAGTATCCAGCACATCAGGGAGTAGATGAGGGCTCTCTTGGTCCCGATTCTCTTCTCGATGCGGATAAAGATCAGAGAGCCGAAAAACGCCACAATCTGGATCATCACGAAGGCGGGGATAATAGCCTCGAGGGTGGCGCCAAGGGCGATGTTGGTGAACGTGGCGGACGTGGAAATTACCGTCTGTATGCCATCATTGTAGAGGAAGAATGCGCCCAGGAACAACAGCATCTCGGGGTACCGTCGCAGGCTCTTGGCCGTCTTCCTGATCTGGTAAAAACCGACAGTCAGCAGGCTCTGGCCTGGGGGCAGAGGCTTGGGCTGCGCTCGCTCTGTGACCCACAAGAAAGTTGGGACAGCGAAAATCGCCCACCAGACACCTACGCTCAGGAGCGACAACCGCACCGACCACTCCGGGTTGGGTATCTCAAACTTGATGACAATCAGGTTGGCGAGCAGCATCAGAAAACTGGCCATGTAACCCAATGCCCAACCAAAACCGGAAACAAACCCGAGATCTTCTTTTGTGGGAGCTACCTCGACCAACAGTCCGTTGTAGACGACGTTGCCACCTACAAAGCAGATCGTGGAGAGAATGAGAAGGAGCATGGCCAGCTGCCACATCCCCACGCTCAGGAAGACCATCAGCATGGTGACGCCGGCTCCGATGTAACAGAAGAAGAGGAGAAAGCGCATCTTCCTGCCCGAATAGTCTGCGATCGCGCCAACCAGGGGACACATGACCACGGCGACCATCATCGACAGGGACACGGTCCAGGGCCAGAGCGTGGCGCCGGGCAAGGTATACCCGAGGATGGTCACCTCCTTGATCAACTCACCAGACGCATTCCTCCCGCTGGTAGCGAGATGGTCGATGAAGTAAAACTGGAATACTACTGCGAGAACGGATACGGCATAGGCGGAATTTGCCCAGTCGTAGAAAGCCCAACCCCAGATCTCTTTGTTCAGTCGTCGGCTCATGCGCACAGCATCACGTCCATCGAAAGTGTGTCTTATGATTCCAGCGATTTTCAATTTAACCCTGTGTGTTTGCATCGACAACCTGTGTGTTGGCATCGACAAGATGGTTGTCGGCGATCGTTGGGATGATCCGGTGGGAATTTCCATGCTTCCTCATTGGTTGGTGCTTCCCCCCTTTTGTATATGCAAGCGGCGGGCCACCTTCCGCCGCAGTTGGACATTTATCTTCATTGGTCTTCTTAAGTACATTATATTCAATGACTTATTCTTACTTTCTGACTGTCCGGGCACATCTACCGTCACCTGTGCAGCGGCTTGCGGCGGACATCCTTTCAGAGAACTCGTTGCGCGAGTTTGCGTATGTTTACGCACGGATTGCGCTGACTGCACGCAATCGGCGCCGCGCGGTTCCGACGGACCTTGAGAGTCGCACCAATTTTCAGCCTTTTGACTGGGGACACGGGATGATCGGAGAGATCGAGATGATGGCGGGTGGGATAAGCCTCCATCGCGAACGGGGAGCTGCGCCGTGCCGCTGGTGAAGGTGCTGACCAGAAACCTGTATCTGGGTGCCTCTATCGATCCGATTCTGGCGGCGCAATCCCTCGCTGATATTCCTCACCTCATGAATGCTGCGTGGTCGATGGCCTGCGCGACCAGGCCCCACGAAAGAGCGCTCGCCCTGGCTGATGAAATCGATCGTCTGCAACCTCACCTCGTGGGCCTGCAGGAGGCCTGGACGCTCCACCGCGCGGCGCTCCCCGCTTCTTGCCAGTCGGTGGATCCGGTAGATGGGGAAATGCTGGATCTTCTATCCGCCCTCCTGCGGGAACTCGAGCACCGCGAAGGGACGTACTCCGTCGTCGCCGCTTCCGCCGCCAGCGACTTCCGGCTGCCCGGCGCCAGCGGCCATGAAATCCGCGCCAGAGACAGCGACGCCGTGCTCGCCCGCGCCGATATCGCCGTCACAAACCCGCGGGCGACGAGTTTCGACACCAATGCGGACATCCGTCTTGGCGGACCGTCGGGGCCGCCAGTCACCGTCGTGCGCACCTGGACGTCTGTCGATGCCGACGTTAGCGGCCAGGCACTGAGATTCGTCTGCACCCACCTCGAGACCGGCGATTTCCCCGCCATTCAGCTCGCCCAGGCCAACGAGCTCGTTCAACATCTGGCCGACTGTCCGCTCCCCGTCATCCTCGTCGGAGATTTCAACGCCGAACCCGAAGACAACACCGCCGCCTACCGAGTCCTGAGCGACGCCGGCTTCAAGGATGTCTGGCAGCTTGCCAATCCCCACGATGCAGGACCCACCTGCTGCCACGCCGAAGACCTGAGAAAACCCGCCTCCGAGCTCAACCAGCGGATCGACCTCATCTTCATCCGCGATGCCGCCGGCGTCGCGATCGAGGCCGTAGCCGCAAAGCTCGTCGGTTGCGATCCTGCACTGCGGACATCATCAGGGTTGTGGCCTTCCGATCACGCCGGGGTCGCGGCCACACTGGACCTGCACTTGAAATGACGGGACCCCAAGTAACGGGCTGCCACGCTCGCGTCGGTCCCCAGCGGACCTTAAAAAGACCATGATCGAATCACCGCCTGGCCTCTCGCGAGGCGCCCTGAAGCGATTGAAGGGGCACGTGGCCGGGCAACATCCGGGAGTTGCGAAGCGTGGTAGAGCGCGCCGTCGTCGTTTATGCGCGGGGAAGACGCTCACCGAGAGCGATGTCTCAAAAGCCCTGGGAGCGCCGCGCCTTCAGGCTTCGGTGGAAGTCGAGACCGCCGCTGTTCCCCGACTCAACCTCAGACAGAGAGAGATCCTCGCCCTTATTGCCCAAGGGGGCAAAAGGGGGGGAAACGGAGATCGCCAAGCTGATGGCGGCGGCGGCCTGGGCGCGAGAACGCGCCGGCCACTCTCGGCGAACCGTGCAGAACGACTTGAGGAAACTGTCGGATCTGGGTTATCTGATCTGGGTTATCTGATCTGGGTTATCTGATCTGGGTTATCTGATCTGGGTTATCTGATCTGGGTTATCTATCGTGGTACAAGTAACGGCTCACGCGTATCTACACCATCACCCCGCAGGGCGGCAACGCCGTGAGGACGCCCCTTGGGTCCTCACGGCCACACCTTGACAGCGGAGGGGTTTGACCGAGGAGGGCAGCCGATGAAGATGCAAACACGACGGCAGAGTAATCGAATTCGGGAATTTCTGTCGGCATCGACAAGGTGGGCGCCGGGAAAATGGGAGTCTGGGAAATGGGCGCTTGGCGTCCTGATCCTCCTTGCCCTGGCTGCCTCTGGTTTCCCCGCCGCGGCAGACGACTGGCCCCAATGGCGTGGGCCCGCTCGCGACGGAGCCTGGCGAGAGAGCGGACTCGTCGACCACTTCGACGGCGCTCAAATCCCCATCCGCTGGCGCGTCCCCATAGCCAGCGGCTACAGCGGACCCACAGTCGCCAAGGGGCGCGTCTACGTCACCGATCGACTGACGGAACCGACCCAGGTCGAGCGCGTTCACTGCTTCGACTGGAAGACGGGAGATCGGCTGTGGACGCACTCGTACGCCTGCGATTACCGCGACGTCAGCTATGTGGCCGGTCCGCGGGCGTCGGTCCTCGTCCACGAGGGACTCGCCTACTCCCTGGGCACCATGGGAAATCTGCACTGCTTCGACGCCGCCTCCGGTGAGGTGCGTTGGGCGCTGGATCTGGGAGCTCTCTTCTCCATCCGCATGCCGATATGGGGAATCGCCAGCTCCCCGATCGTCGTGGGTGATGCGCTCATCCTCCAGATCGGCGGCTCTCCGGGTGCTTGTGTCGTCGCCCTCGACCGCCAGACCGGCCGCGAAATGTGGCGCGCCCTGGACGACCAGGCGGGCTACTCGGCGCCGATCCTGATCGACCAGGCCGGTGTGTCCGTGCTGGTGTGCTGGACAGGCGACAGCGTCAATGGCCTGGATCCGGTCTCGGGGGCGGTGCGCTGGAGGTTCCCCTTCCCCCCGAAGGAGGTGGTGCTTTCGGTCGCCACGCCCGTCTTCGCCGCCGGCCGCCTGTTCTTCACCGGCTTCTACGATGGCGCCCTCATGCTCAGAGCCGACCCTGACACCTTTGCCGTCGAGGAGGTCTGGCGTCGCCGCGGGGCTTCAGAGCTCGAGACTGACGGTCTCCATTCCATCATCTCCACCCCGGTGATTGACGGCGACCATATCTACGGCATCGACAGTTACGGCGAGCTCCGCTGTCTGACGACGGCGACCGGCGAACGCGTGTGGGAGAGCCAGGAGGTTGTGCCGCGCGCCCGCTGGAGCACCGCCCACATCGTCCGCAACGGCGAGCGCTACTGGATCTTCAACGAGCGGGGCGAGCTGCTCATCGTCACGCTCTCACCGCAAGGCGTCCAGATCCACAGCCGCGCCCAGCTCATTCAGCCGACCAGGGGCCAGCTCAACCAGCGGGGCGGTGTGGTCTGGTCTCATCCCGCTTTCGCCTACAGGCACATCTTCGCCCGCAACGACGAGGAGCTCATCTGCGCCAGCCTGGCGGCCCGGTGATTCAGGCTCTACAGGTACACGATCTCCACGTCACTGGTGTCGGTGTCGTAGATGGCACAGGAGGCCCTGCCCATGCCCCCGAGCACCTCTCCGGGATTCAGCCAGACGCAGTCTTCACGCTGTTCCTGCCTGAGCTCGTGGGTATGCCCGGAGAACACGGCGGCGTAGTCGCCGGTTCTGGCCAGGGCATCGCCGTACAGCGGGTAGTGCGTGAGGGCAATCATCTGCCCACCGATCTCCAACTCGGCGTGCTCCCCGTGGAGCTTCAGGTTGGGAAACTGGCTGGTGGCCAGCCGGTGCATGGTGAAGCGGTCGCCGTCCCCATTGCCAAAGACGCAGTGAATGGTCAGACCGGACTCCCCCATGACGCGAGACGGGATCGGGGAGCAGAAATCTCCGCAGAAGGCCAGCGTCTCGACCTGGCGATCGGCATAGAGCGACAGGACCTTCTTGAGATTTTCGATGTTGTCGTGCACGTCTGAGAACACTCCGATCAGCATGTGACCTCCGCTCTCCTGAATTTGGGGGTGTTACCTCTCTCGGAAAGGTAAGGACAACCACCTCCCGGGTCTCAACGACTTGGTGGGGTCTGGTAAACTCCTTATCATACCCCAAGCCTGTAATATCCGAAGGTAATGGTCGCCCGACCGCGCAACATCCGCCTTGAAAGCCCGATGAGGTACAAACTATTGATTGAAGAAACACGCCATCCACATCCGCACATCGATCCCCGCTGTCCACGTGATGGAGCACGAGAAGAGACGAACCCGCCCGTGTTCGCCTGGAAACCCGAGGCGACTGATGGTGCTTTCATTCTGGAGGTCGCCAGGAGTTCGTCATTCGCCGACACCTCCCTTCGCGTGGAGGGACTGGAAGATCCGATCTACCTGCCCGAAGTGGCACTGGATGCGGGCACCTGGTTCTGGAGATGGGGTGACGGCGCGGACTGGGCTGAAACCTTCAGCTTCGAGATTCCGGCGGATGCCGTGACGATCGAGATTCCTCTCGCTTCCAAATGGATCCCCGAGCTGCCTTCGGGGCACCCAAGGCTGTACGTGACCGAGGGGGGTGTAGATGCGTTCAGATTGCGGTGCGCTGGAGATCTGAAGCCCGGATTCGACAAGCTTCTGGCCAGTGCCAGGAAGGTACTGGCCGAGCCGCACTCGATCGATGAGCCCGAATTTCTTCCGGATCGTTTCGCAGATTACGAGGCGTTCTGGCGCATCCACTATCCGACGATGTGGGGTACGCGCGGGTTCGTGAAAGGCGCCGAGGCGCTGGCGCTAGCCTATGTGACCACAGGCGACGAAGCTTTCGGCCGAGCAGCGTGCGAGCGCATGGTGTCGGTTTGCGCCTGGGACCCCGAAGGTTCGAGCTATCTCGGTCACAACGATGAAGCGCATATGGCGGTGATCTGGCACGGTCCTCACGCCTGCGACTGGGTATGGGACCTGTTCACCGATGAAGAACGCGTGCTGGTGATCGATCAATACAGGCGGCGTGGGCAGATCACCTTCGAACACATGCACGATCAGGGACTGTACGGGGTCACCCGCTTCGACTCCCATGCGGGTCGGGAGATCGTCTTCCTCGCCAACCTCGCCATCGTCTTTCACGATCACATTCAGGAGGCGGCGACGTGGCTCGAATGGCTGCGACCCGTGCTCTGCGGGATGTGGCCGAGTTGGGCGGGCAATGACGGCGGTTGGGCCCAGGGGCTGTCCTACTCAAATCCGTATGTGACCGTCATGACCATGTTCGCGTCGGCGCTCAAGCGCGCCACGGGAATCGATCTCTATCAAAGACCGTTCTGGAAAGGACACGCCCGGTGGCGTTATCTCATGCTGCCGGCCTACGCGGAGTGGATGGGCTTCGGCGACCATTCCGAGAAATGGCGCTCCGCCTGGGAGACAACCGCGGACCTCGTGGAAATAATCGCTCGGGAAACCCGCTCTCCCGAGTTCATGGGCTACGTGGACGCCCTGCGGCAGGAGGCGTTGTCGCTGACAACCCCGTCCGAACGCCAGATGGCCGGTGTGCTTTCGCAGCTCTTTACCGCTGCTCCCCTTCCTGAAGGACGGCGCGGGATAGAGACTAACGGCAAGATCCTCCACGTGTTTGACGATGTCGGTTGGGCAGCCATTCGAACCGCTCCTGAGGATAGCGACAAGGATGTTGCCTTCATCTTTCGCTCTTCACCATATGGCTCCATCAGCCACTCCCACGCCAACAACAATGATTTCATTCTTCACGTAGGCGGACGCGTCATGGCCATGCCGGCGGGGTACTACGCCGGCTATGCCTCCTCGCACCACGGCCACTATGTCTGGCATACAAAGTCGCACAACTGCGTAACCCTCTCCGATGCGCCCCAGCTCATGCGCTCGGCCGAATCCACCGGTGCCATCGTCCATGCCTACGAAGACGATGCGATCACCTACATGTGCGGCGTGGCCGATGCGAGCTACGCCGACCGCGCGGAGCGATGTCGGCGCCACGTGATCTACGCAAAGCGGGCCGGGTGCTTCCTCCTGGTTGACGAAGTCGCCGGCAAGCCGGGCGTCTTCTCCTCCTTGCAGTGGAACCTCCACTCCTGGGAACCCTTCGAGGTAGAGGAACGAGAGCGCACCTTCAGATGGAGCAGGGGGGAGAGCGCCGTGACCGGCGTGATCATGTGTCATCCCGAAGGGTTCTTCAGTCTGAGCGAAGGATGGGATCCGCCCCCGATGAAAGCCAAGCGGAATGACGAGTGGCGCAATCAGTATCATCTCCGCTTTACACCGACCCTCCTGCAGCATCAAGTGACAGACGCCGAGTCACGAGCGCAGCATCCTTCCGGCTTCAGGCCGCTGCCGGGCAGAAATCTCGGTGTCGTCCTTCAGACGCAGCTTCCCGGGCAGTCGGTCGATGCGCTCTCGCGTCGTCTGGAAAAAGATGGCAGGGAGACGGTCTCGGTTGGCGATACGCAGTTTACGGTGATACCGATGGGTGAGGCGGCAGGTGTCGTGGGCGAAGTGAGCGTGGGTGTTGCACGGTACCAGTTTGGCGACGCCGGGCTTGCGAAGCCGTAAGGACAATCCCGCCATGAGTGACCAGAAGAAGACCAAGGCCCAGCTCATCGAGGAGTTGGAGGCTTCACGCGGTGAAGTCACCGATCTGCGTGGCGAGAACACCGATCTGCGCGAGAAGGTCGCAGGGGTTGATGTGTCCGCTGTCGAGCGTCAGCTCGCGGTCGACAGCGGACCGAGGCGATGAACATGCGCTCCACCGAAGATCTGCGCCGGGTCGTCGCCGTCCTCTTCCAGGGGATGCTCGACCTCGGCATCGAGACTCCCGGGGCCAGTATCTTCCTGGTCGATGAGGCATCCCCCGAATGCCGCTCCTTCTCGCTGCGTCCCCACCCTCGGCTCGCCGGTCTCGATTGGTCTCCCGACCGGCCAGGCTCGGAGGGTGTGGCGGTTGCCGGTGACAACATCATCTTCGCTGTGACGCTCCCCACACCCACCGGGGCCCTCGGGTTGGGCGAGGATGGAGAGACCCGGACACGCAAGGAGGAGATCGGCGAGGATATACCAGACTATTTTCTGGCGGGGGGACGGGCCTTGGGCCTGAGTGAAGAAGAGCTGCCAGTCTACCTGAAATTGGTCCACGGTCACTGGTTCGTCACCAACGTCCCCTTCCGCTACGGCATGATCGGCTATCGGGAACGCGAACACCACACCGAGCACGACCAGATCATCGCCGACATCGCCCGGGGGCTGGAACTGGGCTTCCTGCGCTTCCTCGACTTCCAGAAGGTCGAGAGCCAGAACCGCGAATTGACTATCCAGAACGCCCTGGAGCGGCTGCGGGCGCGGGCGCTGGGGATGCAGAAAAGCGAAGATCTGCTCGGAGTTGTCAGCCTACTGAGTGAAGAATACCGCGGATTGGGCATCGACGTTTTCGCATCGACAATCCTCGTGCCGCACGAAGAGGAAGACTTGGTCGAGAACTACGGGCGTCCCAGCGACCGCGCCGATGCCCACGTTATCAGGACCGTTCTGAGTGAAACGCTAAATGATGTGCCGAGCCTAAAGGAGTGGCTCGCCCTGGGAGGGAAAGTGCGTGCACGGTTCGCGAAGGCACTTGCCGGCTCGGCGTCCGGGAAGGTCCGCGCCGAATGGGCGGAGCACCTTGAGATCGCTGAAGAAGATCTACTCGAGATGCTCGAACACTTCGAGATCCGTCCGTGCAACGACTCCCTGGACCGGCTACATGAGCAGTGCACATGGCTCATGCAAGCGGTGGGCTTCCGTGGCGATCGTGAAGCCGTCGACATCGGCGTTGCCCAGATCCGACGACTCATCGGCACAGGCGTCCGGGTGCTCGACGCAGATTCAATGCTGGAAATCGGGCAGACCAAGGGACTGCTAGCGGGGAAAAAGCAGGCGACCCTCCTGGTCCAGTCCCTTGAGCCCGATCCCTGGCCCGAGGCGGCGACCGCAGCAGTCGACTGGGTTGACCTTTTCGAAGGCGAAGACGCCTACTCACGACGACAGCTGCGCGAGCCCGACGACTGGAACATGCGCCTGAAGCCAGATCTGCGGGCAGCGGTTGCTGACATCCGGCGACTCGGATATCGCAACGTCTTTCTGGCTGGGACGCTGCGACTTTCGACTGGCCTCCTGGCCGAAGTCGAGCTGTCAGAGGTCGCCGGCTTCAGCGTTGCGCTCCGCGGGCGCGAGGGAGAGTGGTCGAGCACAGGGGAACGGGTCGGCGTGGAGCTCCGTCGCGAGGAGGTCGAGCTCGGTGCTGGTGATGACGTCGCGCTATGTCTGAGTGTTAGCGCGGAAACCAGGTCAGATGTCCTCGATTACATACGATCACGAAGCCTGCCAGTTGGTCGGCTCATCGACTACTCCCCGAGCAGAGGCGCCAGTCGCGATTCCATCGTTGGGCCGCAAGAAGGCCTCGGCTTGGCTTGCCGGATCTCTGCGGAAATGAGAACCGACACGCAAAAGACCCGCGGTGTCGTCCACATCTTCCAGGCAGCACCGCTTCCCCTATCAGTAATGATCGGCCACTTCTGGAACCGCATGCCCCGCTCGCAGCTATACGACGACCTCGGCCCAGGATGCGGTTATGCGGCCACGTTCCTCCTCGAGCGGTAGACGTTGGGGGTGTACCTGCGCACCCTGACCTGCATCCTCACAGGTTGACACCCCTGTAGTTGTGCCCCTCGCGAATTCATCCAATGACAACAGAGATCACATCTCTGCCCTCAGAAACGCTGAGCGGTCGGAAAGAGCCTGTCACTGGCCACTTTTCTGCGAAGGGTGTGCTGAATCCAGTCTGACGTGGCGATCGTGTCTCTAGTGCTCTGTTAAAGAGTGGGCATTGAGTTTTGGGCCTTGGCCAGCTTGGCGTTGTCGGTGTTCTTGTTTCGCCATCTCAGGTACTCCTGCATGCGCTGGCCGACCTCAGGATGATCGTTCGGGTCAACTGTTCTTGATGACGAAGTAATGAGCGGCTGTGAGGTGGCATTCGATCCGATTCATCCATGAAGCGTTGGTGGCGGTGAAGACCGGCGTGACCTGGTTTCGTCGGCACCACTGAAGGATTGGGGGTGTCTTGTCCGTCGATAGATTGTCCATGACGACGTAGATCCGCTTCGCCTTGGGATAGCGACGCCGAATGGCCTGGAGGAAGTTGAGCACGACCGACGCGTGTTTCTTGAGTTTGTGATGCATCCACAGGATGTCCTCATGGACGTTGTAGGCTGCGAAGAAGTAGCTGACGCCGGCACGGCGGCTGTAGGTTGCCCGATGCCGGACGGGGCGCTTCTGCGGTGCCCAGGAAGAGCCGGCATGCGGCTTGATCTGGACCGGTCCGAGCTCGTCGAAGCAGACTACGACGGTGTCTTTCGGCGACCGCTTGTAGAGTCGGTTGATGCGTTTTTTTTAGAGGCAAACTTTGGGTCCTTCGATTCCTTCCAGGTGCGCGTACGCTGGTAGGTGACTTTATGCTGGTCCAGGATCTTCCCGATGGTCACATGCGAAACCTTGGGAATCATTTGCCGTCCCACCAGACAGTCGGTCAGCTTGCGCAACGACCACTGGTTGAACGGCTGACCGAACGCGCGGGGAGGCATCTTGGCGATTTCTACCACCACAGATTCGTCCTCCAGCGTCAACGTCGGAGGACGCCCGGGCGTTATACAACGACTTACACAATGCTCAAAGAGAAAGCCCTGGGACTTGTAATCGTGCAGTCCCAGGGCCTTCCAGATGGTGGGCGATGCCGGGCTCGAACCAGCGACCCCCTGCTTGTAAGGCAGGTGCTCTGACCAACTGAGCTAATCGCCCGAATATCTTATACATCTGAGGGCGAACCAGTAAAAGAAAGGTACTCCTTGCCCGCCCGTCAGGCAAAGCCTGCACCACCACCGATTATCCCTTGACACTGTTGTGGACGACCGATAATCTTGTCACTGACTGGCCTGATGAAAAAACAATAGGCAATACACGGTAGAGCCGTCTGACCCAGTCCCGATCGCTTCGCGATCGATCTGACGCCTGCCTGACTCCTTTCCCCCCAGTGGGAAACGGAGACAGGTGGGCTTTTTTTGTTCCTGAAAATTTATTCCTGAAAAAAGAACGGAGCTTCTCCGGCCATGAAAAAAACTCCT
>Ga0209554_1001615_pt1 | contig 16865 bp, 19 predicted proteins | sample MarorgKNORR_S2LV_5_FD_188221 | JGI IMG/M metagenome (GOLD analysis project Ga0209554, IMG submission 188221) | Marine microbial communities from the Southern Atlantic Ocean, analyzing organic carbon cycling - Bottom_A/KNORR_S2/LV (SPAdes) (version 2) | ecosystem: Environmental > Aquatic > Marine...
GACGTGCCTGACGGTGTGATGACCTGGGACGCTTACCTCGCTTCGGGGACTGATGCGGCCGAGGCCCTTTCCGACACGGACTTTCGTGAGAAGGCCCTCGGTGTGTCGGCTCATGACGTGGCGACGATCCTCTACACGTCGGGCACGACAGGGGACCCCAAGGGCGTGATGCTGACCCACAACAACGTGGCGTCGAACGTTCGGGCTACCGATACACGGCTGCCGCTCGGCCCGACGGACAATTCCGTGAGCTTCCTGCCGCTCTCGCACATCCTCCAGCGGATGGCCGATTACCTCTTCTTCTGGACCGGGGTCCGCATCGGATACGTGCACTCGCTGACGACCTTGGTGGCTGACATGAAGTTCATCAGCCCCACCGTGGTCGTCTCCGTCCCCCGCATCTATGAGAAGATCTACAACGGGGTCATGGACGCTCACGGCCTGAAGAAGGTCCTGGTCGACTGGGCGGCAGGGGTCGCCGACCGCGCTGCCGACGAGCGGCTGGCGGGCCGTGAGCCGGGCGGGCTGCTCGCGCTTCAGTACGGTCTCGCCGACAAGCTGGTGTTCTCGAAGGTGAAGGGCGCCGTCGGGGGGCGCATCAGGTACTTCGTGAGCGGCGGCGGCCCGCTCGCTCCTGCGCTCAATCGATTCTTCTACTCCATCGGGCTCACGATCCTGGAGGGCTACGGTCTGACCGAAACCAGCCCAGTGACCAACGTGAATACGCTGGAACATTTCCGCATCGGAACCGTGGGGAAGGCCGTTCCGTCAACGGAGATCAAGATCGCCGAGGATGGAGAGATCCTGATTCGCGGCCCACAGGTGATGAAGGGCTACTACAACCGGCCCGAGGCTACCGCCAAGGTCATAGATGCCGAGGCATGGTTCGCAACGGGCGACATCGGAGAGATCGATGCGGACGGCTACCTAGCGATTACCGACCGCAAGAAGGACATCATCGTGACCGCGGGGGGGAAGAACGTGGCGCCCCAACCGATCGAGAATGAGCTCAAGACCAACCGTTTCGTGGAGCAGGCGGTGATGATCGGTGATCGCAGGCGATACTGCTGTATGCTGATCGTTCCGGCGGTCGGTCCACTTTCCGCATGGGCCAAACAAAATGGTGTGCGCGGCTCGTCGCTGGCGGAACTCGTCCAGCACGAGGCCGTGATAGCGCATATGGAGCGCGAAGTCTTCGGCATGCTCGAGGGGCTGGCCTCCTTCGAGACACCCAAGAAGATCGCGCTCCTCGACGAAGAGCTCACGATCGAGAACGGCTTTCTGACGCCGACTCTGAAGGTCAAACGGAGGGTCGTGGAGGAAGAGTTGGAGGCCTTGATCGACGGCCTGTACGCCGACGAAGCATCGGACGCGACGGCGGAGTGATCCGATGAATGGGGAGACTTCCGCGGTGGTGACCGTCCTCACGACCGCACCTGATGCACAGGTCGCTGAGACGCTTGGACGCACGCTCGTCGAAGAACGGCTCGCGGCGTGCGCGAGCGTGATTCCCGGCGTCCAGTCCATCTACTGGTGGGAGGGAGAAGTTCAGGTCGCCGGAGAGGCCATGGTCCTCCTCAAGACCACGGTGGAACGTGCGGATTCGCTGACCGCGAGAATGGTGGAGCTCCATCCCTATGACGTTCCGGAGGTGCTGACGCTCCCCGTCACGGGCGGGCACGAGCCGTATCTCTCTTGGGTTGGCGCCGAGGTTGGTGACCCGCATGCCTCGTAAACCGCCCAAGAAGTTCGCGTCCAAGGACAACGCTGCCGCGAAGAAGAGGCCTCGCAGGCAGAAGAAGCAGGAGCCAGACGCCGAGGCCGAGCAGACCGAGTTGCTCGCATCGCTCGCCGAGCCCGATGCAGATGCAGCGCATCCCGAGGATGCTGTTCCCGAACCGGAGGCACCGCCGGCCGCCGGATCTGGTGAGGATGTTGAGCTAGACGCTGACGCACCCCGGGAGGACGAGCCCGACGTGGGTGGGGATGGCACCCATGCCTTCGCTGCCGATGCCGAGGAGCCCGACACGGAGGCCAGGGAGGACTCAGAGTCGTCTGAGGAGACCGAGGCGCCCGACGGAGATCCCGGGGACCACGACTCGGACGAGGATGGCGAGGGCCCCACGGAGAGCGGCGAGGACGAACTCCTCAGAGAGGCAGAGGCCGCCGAAGACCCTGAAGACGCTGAAGACGCTGAAGATGAGCCGGTCGAGGACTCGCAGCCGGACCCGGAGGTATATTCCGATCCTCCGCCGGAGGACGCGGACGAGTCTCTGGAGACTTCTGAGGAGACCGATCCGGCTTTCGAGAATCCGCCGGCGGACTCCGAGGAAACGGAGGACGCGGCGGGGGTCGGTCCCGACGAGGACGATCCTACCGAGGTCGATGCGGATGATGATGATGCGGATGATGATGAGGACGATGGCGAAGAGCGGGGGGACGTCCCGGGGGATGCGGACGGGGGGGAAGTGACCAAGAGCGACGAGCCGCAGGAGGAGCCCGAAGGGGCAGATCAACCCGCGGAGCGACTCGAACCAGTCGGAGAGGACGGCGCTGGACGCCGGGTCGCGTTAGCGGGCGATCGCCTTAGCCGGGCTCGTGACCTGGTCCAGGACGGGAGGATTCAAGACGCCATCGAGCTGTACCGCGAGATCCTGACCGAGAACCCGCAGAACCTGAAGGCACGCAACAATCTCGGCGTGCTCTACGATGAGATGGGTCAAACCGACCTTGCTTTGGAGCAGTTCGAGGCGGCCGAGCGGAGCGACCCGGAGAACGTCGAGGTGCTCACCAATTACGGCTCGACACTGGGGGCCCTAGCGCGCTACGAGCCCGCAGAGGATCTGTTCAAACGTGCGCTCCGGCTCGATCCGGAAAGCGTTGCCGTCCGTTCGAGCATCGGGATTCTACACTTCCGAAAGGGCGTGTACGCGGCCGCGGAGGCGGAACTCCGCATCGTCTGCGAACAGGACGAGAATCACGGCCCAGCATTCTACTATCGGGGCGAGGCGCTCAATCGGCTCGGGCGGTTCGAGGAGGCTCTGGTCGTATTGGAGCGCGCAACGGTCTTGGAGCCGAACAACGCCAAGGCATTCTACACGCTGGGTCACCTGTACGACCGCAAGCACATGAACGAAGAGGCGGCGCTGATGTACCGCAGGGTGCGCGAGCTGCGACAGGTATGATCGAGGTCGTGATTGGTAGCCTGGTCGATCAGGCTACCGAGGGCGTCATCCGGCCTATTCGCTCGGACCTCGCTCCGGTCACGATGGAGGGTCGCGATCTGGCCACCGAAGCGGGCGATTTGGTCACGGCCCGTCTCGAGGAAGCCGGCGACGTGCCGGTCGGTGGCGCGGTGATCACACCCGCCGGCTCCTGGTGGTCGCGCTGCCCCTCATCGTCATCACCAACGTCGTGTTGCAGGCCTCCGCGTTCATCCTGGCCCTGACGACCGTCACCATGATCGGGATCACGTTTGCAATAACGGCGCTCGCGTTGGGACTCGGCGCGCTTTTCCCGAACTACGATACGGAGAACGTGGCGGAGATCCCCACGTCGTTCGGGGGGCTTGTGTTCATGATGACCGCGGTCATGTATCTCGCTGGCGTCGTGGTTCTGGAGGCTTGGCCGGTCGACCTGTTTCTGCAATCGCGGTTCCAGGGAGGCGAGGCTCAGGTCAGCGTGGTGCCGTTGGTTCTCGGGGTGAGCGGCGCCGCGCTTCTCACCGCCTTTGCGACAGTGGTGCCGCTGTGGGCGGGGGTTCGAAGGGTCCGCACCGTCGAGGTCTAGTTACCCTCGGGCGCCGTTTCGGCCGCTTGTTCGGGATACTACATTCGCGGGGTCTGTAACGGAGAACGGAGATATCCATGCTGCAGTCCATAAAGAACTTCTTTTCCTCGTCGATGAGCCCGGCACCCCAGTCCGCGGGTGACGACAGCAAGAAGGACATACGGCTGGCGGCCTGTGCGCTGCTTCTCGAACTCGCTCAGGCCGACGACGAGTTCACCGAGGACGAACAGCAGCACTTGGAGTCCGCCATTCGCAGGCAGTATGGGCTGGACGCTGCTCAGGCGGAAAAGCTCATCGAGTTGGCGCAGGAGGCCCGCGAGGAGGCCGTGGACCTTTGGCAGTTCACCAACCTCATCGCCGAGAACTATTCGCTCGGCCAAAAGATGGTGCTCGCCGAAATCATGTGGGGGCTCGTGTACTCCGACGGGGAACTCGGAGACAAGGAGGAGTACCTCATGCGTAAGATCTGTAACCTGCTTCGGCTTGAGCCCGGTTACCTCGCCGAGGCTCGGAAGAGAGCCGAGGATTCGGATGTGGACGAAGCGATGGACTCGGTGGACTAGTCTGTATCGCGCACGGCGGGGGTGACAGCCCCCCGGCTCGGCGGCATATTTTCGGCAGTAATCTCCTCCCCAAGACAGATTCGAAAGGCTCTGAGCCATGCTCGACTGGATCCCCGGCGGATATCTCTTCACACACGCGATTTTCTGGACCGTCGTCGCTCTGGTTCAGGTGGGAACGCTCACGGTCGCGATGATCCTTTCGGCCGGTCTCGGACTGCTCGCCTTCGAGACCGTCACGAAGAAGTAGTTCCGGCACCCCGTGATTTTCTGGCTCAAGGTCATAGGCGGTCTCATCGCGTTCGCCGCGGGGATCTGGTTCGGCATGCCGGGCCGGTACGTGCAGACAGCCGCGGACATCGAGCAGCGCATGTCGAGCCCCTCCGGGAGGCGGAGGAAGGTGAAGCGTCACTTCACGCCTTTCGCGTGGCTGCAGCGGCAGATCAGCGCCAAGAGCACCCGCACGGACAGTCGACGTAGGGGCTTCCGGATGGAAACGCCTGAGGACCGCTGAGGTTTGCCGGTGGCGCGCGCCTCTCGTAACGCGGCGCGCCCTACTTGTGCGCAGGTTCCCTAGGGCGTCAGGAAGTAGCTCACCGCGAAGTTGACGGCGACCATGACCACACCGACGAACGCGCCGAGCGCATAGCCGATCTTTACGATCAGCTTGAGCTCTCGGTCGGTGACGTTCCGTACGATTTCCTCCATGCGAGGCATGGGGAAGTGCAGCACCTTTTCCTCCACCCGCTGCGCGATGTCGAGCTGCTCCACGACAGCTGGCACCTGACCCTGAATCCAGCTCCAGATCGGGTCACCGACTGCGGCCTCCAGCTTGGCTGCCCCGTCCTCGGGGAGCCAGCGCGCCGGGGTCCCGATCGGGCGATCGAGCAGACTCTGGATCGACTTGGTGATCCCGGCGGCCATCGCGTCACGTGCAGCGTCCGATCGCGCGGCGGAGACGAGGGCCTCTGACACACGTTCGATGGGCACCCGCTCCAGGACCTGGCCCCAGGTCTTGTCTCCCGCCTTCTCCAGGCCTGTGTGGAGCTTCTCCACGAGGAACTCGCGCGTGCTCTCGTCCTGTGCCATGCCCACGATCCAACCCGCCAAGGTGTCCCGAGACTCGATGACGTTGGGATCGCCGGGCTCGCCGAACACCTCGGCTACGGGTCGCCGTAGGAAGTCCACGATCGCCTCGTTCACGCCGCGCGACATGGCCTCCTGAACGGCGCTGTCACGGAGTATCTCCGAGAGGCGCTCCGAGCCTTCCGCCTGGAAGGTGTCGAGGACCTTGTCGACGGTCTCTTCGGTCATGACCAGGCGAGCGACGATCTTCTGGTGGAACTTCAGGTCGCTTTGGAAGCGGTGCAGCAGATCGTGCAGCATCGCCTCGACCCGGGCTCGGGCGGCCTCGTCATCGAGGAGGCCACCGAGCCGCTGCGCCGCGAGCGGGAGGTAGTCTGCGATGCCCTTTTCCACGAGGCCGACGAGTCCGAGCGGCAGAATCTCCTCGAACGTGCGACCGGGCGCGAGCATGCGCGCCGCGGCGCGGTCCAAATAGTCTTCGATCGCGCCGGTGAAGTCCTCGCTCTCGACCGCATTGTGGAGCCAGTCATCGACCGCCGACTCCATGGCCGTGCCGCGCGCGGCGGTAAGGATCGCACCGATGGGCTCGTCCTTCACCGCCTCGATCAGATCCACGGCCCTGCGTCCCATCGACTCCTCGAAGCTCTCGGACTGCAGGTACTCGTCCAGCTGATCCACGCCCTTCGCGATGCCGTCCTCGATGAACATCTCGAGATCCGCCATGACGGGCTCGGGAATCAGCTCACGGAGCGAGCCCCGTTCGGTGTGCAAAGTCATCTGGATGAAGTCGCTCAACCGGTCGTCGAACGCGCCTCTGAATTTCTCGTCGGCGAACGTCTCGGCGAGGTCTTCGGGCGGCAGAAGCCGATTGCCGACCGTCTTCCCGATGGCAGCGGCCAGGCGAGGCTGGTTCTTGGGGATCGCACCCTGTAGCGGGATGCGCCAGCGTCCGAAGAGCTTGGGTGCGTGGTAGGGGTGGAACAGCATCCAGATCGCGATCGTGTTCGTGAGCCCACCGGCCAGGGCGCCGAATACGATGATCAGCACAATGCTGACGAGTTCTATTTCCACACGCCGCCCTCTCTTCCCAAACCGCCGTTGATGGTCTTCGTCATCGCCTTCTCTGATGCCTGAAGAGCCCGTGCACGGGGAACGAACCCCCGTCGATGGACACCGTGCCCTCGACCTCGAACATTGCGTCCACCGGGAGCACCGGGCCCGAACCTTCGCCCGCCTGCACTTCTGAGGAAGTTACCTCGAGCACGCCGCTCAAGTCCCCGTCGGGTGATGAGATCGTCCAAGAAACTGGCACGTCGCGCCGGGCTGGCTGAAAAGCGTTGATTTCGGCCCATTCGACGGTCAACGACGGCCATTGAAGGTCCTCGAGCTCGAGTCGTGCCCACCCGCGATAACCGGGCGGCGGGTCGCCATCGTGCTCCGCATCACCCTGCAAGACAATCTGAAGGGAATCTCCCGAAGTTAGGAAGGCCCAATCCCCACCGGGAGGCGTTTCGTTCGACGATCCGCGCGCCATGTCCAGAGCCAGACCCCCAAGGCGTTGGTCCGAGAGGTACAGGGTCGCTTCGAGCAATTGGAATACCTCCCCGCGCGGCCCCGCCCACTCTGTGAGAAGGCTCCCTAGTGACAGCTCCAGGCTCCTGGAGCCCTCTTGGTACACGATTCCGTCCACTACGTCATTCTCCCGCACGACGATTCGCATGTTCCCGTACGGAAGGATCCGTGCGGGCGAGCGCGTCGGAGGCGTTTCCCACCGTTCGGCGAAAAAGGCCTCCCACGTTCCGCTACGGTTCAACCACCCGCGGGCTTCTCTTTCGACCGTGCCGGGGAGGGTCGTGGTCTCGAGGAGCCATGGGACGAGCAAGATGCTGTCGCCCGTCACCGTCGTGAACACGAAGTTGCGCTCGTACGAGCGGCCGGCGGTCTCAGCCGGATCGCGCTGGGGCTGCACTTCGGAGGGAGCCATCTCGACGGCTCGCTCGGGCTCCCCACACCCCGCGAGCAGCAGGAGTGAGGCTGTCAGTCCGAGGGTGACTGTTCGCATCAAGACCCGTCGCGCCAAGCCACCGCCTGGGTCGGGTCCAAGATCTGGCCGGGCTCAACGCTCAGTGATTCGTCGAGCCGCCTTAGAAACCTGCCGATCGAGCGGGGATTCCGCCCGAGGTCTCCCTTGCCCTTACGGGACGCCGACTCGAGATCGACCCGGGTCTGGCCATTGTCATCGAGCCCGATCGAGATGGCGATGTCGTCGACGAAGCGCCACAGCAGCGTCGTGGACTCGACGGCGATGGTCCCCTCCTGGTCGTCGGACTTCACGACCGCCCACCCACGCATGCCATTTCGGGCCAAGTCCGACGCGGTCGTCCATACCTCCTCGAAAGGGATCGCATAGGTGCGCCCCCGCAGGCGCGTGTCCCGCGCTGAGGGGTCAGTCCGGGCGTGGTTCTCGGTGAGGCCTCGAAGGAGTTGGCTCAACGGCCGATCGCGAATCGGATATCCACGGTCGCCGTGATGGTCAGGTCGCCCGCTTCGATGGGCGTGGGGGCGACCTGCCGTGCCGAGACCGCCATCGCGTACACCTCGCCGCCGCGAGAGGGCACTCGGCTGCCACCTCGAACGTGGAGCGGTTCTCCCAGAGAGCGGCCCAGGGCGTCGGCGATGGCCTGCGCCTCCTCGCGAGCACTCTCCACGGCCGCGGCCAGAGCTTCCGCGCGTGCCGCCCCCGTGTCTGACGCGATGAAGTTGATGCTTGAGATCCTGTTCACGCCCGCGTCGATCACCACGTCGATCATTCTGCCCACCGCATCGATGTCGAGTATGGTGACCCGGATGTTGTTGATGGCCGTGTAGGCCGAGATCACACGGGGGCGAGAACGATCGTTGTCGGGAAACGTGTACTCTGGCCTCAGCGTGTAGCCGAACGTTTCGATCTCCACGTCGGACACGTCGGAGTCGCGCAGCGCACTCAGCACTCCTTCCATGAGATCGGCGTTTGCGCTGGCCGCGCCGCTTGCCGCGGTGGCAGAAGTCTCGACGGCGAAGGACAGTCGGGCGCGATCGGCCTCGACCGAGACGGACCCGGTCCCCGTCACATCGATGTATGGGAGCTGCTGATCCTGAACGGACTGCGCCGCCGCTCCCTGGGCGCTCCGAGCCGGCGCGCACGCTGCGACGGCGAGCAGGGCAGGGGCGAGGCTCCGAATCAACCTGTTGAACCGTTTCATTAGCTCTGCTCGTCCGCCGAGTTTGGCCGATCGTCCAGGATTTGAGACCTGCCGAGTCGCCCCTATAGTGTGTTGCCGCTAGACACGCCTCGCTACGCCTCAAATCAATGAAAGCGATCATTCCGCTGGCCGGGAAGGGCACTCGCCTCCGCCCGATCACGCACCATACCCCAAAGGCACTCGTGCAGGTCGCCGGACGCCCGGCGCTCGGGTTCATCCTGGATGCGCTGATCGAGGGGGGTGTCGATGAGATGGTGTTCATCGTCGGCCACCTGCGCGAGGACGTCGAGGCGTGGATCGGCGAGCACTACCCGGAACTGCGCACGCACTACGTCTTCCAGGAGGTACAGGACGGAACCGCCGGCGCCGTGGCGCTCGCCGAGCCTTACGTGGACGAAGAGGTCCTGATCGTGTTCGCGGACGCGATCATGGAAGTCGACTACGGCGCGATCGCTGAGCTCGACGCGGCGGACAGCGGGCTCATCTGGGCGCTTGAGGTCGAAGACTACTACAAATACGGTGTGATTCTGACCGACGAGACCGGCGCGATGGAGCGGATCGTCGAGAAGCCCTCCGAGCCGATCTCCAAGCTCGCGAACATCGGGCTCTACTATATCCGCGACTACCAGCTCCTCTTCGAGGGCATCCACCACACTCTGGACGCAGGGCTAGGCCCGTCCGGCGAGTTCTTCCTGACGGACGCCTTTCAGTACATGGTCGATCACGGTGCCCGGATCATTCCGGCCCCGGTGAACGGTTTCTTCGACTGCGGGAAGCCGGAGACGCTCCTCGATACCAACGAACACCTGCTGCTCGAGGGCCAGGCCGGTATCGATTCGACCGCGAACGTAGACGGTGCCGAGATCGTTCAGCCGGTGCGTATCGAGGCGGATGTGGTCGTGAAGGGAGGGCGCATCGGGCCGAACGTGACATTGGGCGCCGGGACGACGGTCGATGGCTGTGAGGTGGAGCGCTCATTGGTCGGTGCGGGTTCCGTACTCGCCCGATCGAAGCTGATCAACTCGATCCTCGGCGCGCGTGTACGCGTGGAGGATTTCTCGGGCTCCGCGATCGTGACCGACGACTCGGTCCTGACTGGCCGGGACTGACCGGCCACGAACCGGTAGTGCCTACGCGGGCAGTCCCCCCCGGAGTGACCGTCCTGGCCTCGATGAGCCAGGGGTAACTGGCTGTGGTGGAATGCGTTGCGCCCCGGGCACCCGAACGGATAGGGTGTCTCATGTCAGATCGCCCACTCTCCGATGCGGCCGACAAGGCCGTCGCGGCGCTCCTTGACGAGGTCATGACCGAGCCTAAGGTCCAGCCGTTGTTGGAGGTCGCTCATCTGAGCGGGCAGGTGGCGATCATTACGGGAGGTTCGAGCGGAATCGGTCGGGCGGTTGCGCTCGAGTTCGCAGGATGCGGGATGGATATCGCGTTCTGCTACCTGGCCGCCGGACCCGAGTCCGAAGAAGATGCCGAAGGGGTGGCACGCGAGCTGCGCCAGAAGGAAGTGCGCGTCTTCTACAAACATTGCGACGTCCGAGAGTCGGTTGAGGTCGACTCGTTCGTAGGGGAGGCGCACGAGGAGCTCGGCGGGCTCCACGTCCTGGTGAACAACGCGGGGATCGGAAGCGATCGGGCGATGTGGCGCATGGAGGACAGCCAGTGGGAGGCCGTTCTCCGCACCAACCTCGACGGTGCCTTCTTCTTCACGCGTGCCGTCGCGCCGTACCTGCGGGCCCAGGAACATGGAAAGGTCGTGAACATCACATCGGTCCATGGCATTCGCAGCGCGTTCGGGATCTCGAACTACGCTTCATCCAAAGCAGGCTTGATCGGACTCACTTGCAGCTCGGCTGTGGAGCTCGGCCCGAAGAACATCAACGTGAATGCCGTCGCACCGGGCTATATCCGGACGACGCGGCTCACCGACGGGGTGTCCCCAGAACTCTTGGACGCGGCTCGTGAACGCTCGGTTCTCGGCCGGCTCGGCGATCCGCAGGATGTGGCCGGAGTGGTGTTATTCCTGTGCTCCGAGGCCGCGCGACACATCACCGGCCAGGTGATCACGGTCGACGGCGGGTATTTGCTCTAATCGCGCATTGCCCCGCACGGGCGGGCGACCCATCATCCCGCGCATGCACTCCCTGAAACGCTTCGCGGCCGCTATTGACGCGCTGAACGACAGGATTGGCTCCGCGATCCGTTGGCTCTCTCTGGTCATGGTTTTCATCGGTGCGGCGACCGCCATCCTCCGCTATTCGGCCCGGGGCTTCGGCCTGTCGATGAACCTCACGCCCCCCACTGAGGCTCAGTGGTACCTGTTCAGCCTCATCTTCCTGCTCGGGGCCGCGTACGGGCTGAATCACGACGTGCACGTGCGCGTCGATGTGCTTTACTCGACGCTGAGCAAGAAGAGGCGAGCGCTGATCGACCTGACCGGACACCTGATCTTCCTCCTCCCGTTCTCGTTCGTGATGCTCTACGTCTCCTGGCCTGCGGTTCGGAACTCCTGGGCGGTTCTAGAGGCCTCCCCGGACCCCGGCGGGCTGCCGCGGTACCCGATCAAGACCGTGATTATGCTCTCGTTCATCCTGCTCGTCATGCAGGGCTTCAGCCAGATCATCAAGCAGATCGAGATCCTTCGGGGCGACGACGAGCCGGCCGATGACGAGCCTGGGCCAGACTCGGATGCCGAAGCGGAGATGCCCGCATGAACCTGTGGGGACCCTCGATGTTTTTCGGGGTCCTGATGATGATTTTCAGCGGGTATCCGGTTGCGTTCGCGCTTGCAGGAACTGCGCTGCTCTTCGCCACCGTCGCGTCGATATTCGGTCACTTCGACCTGATCCTGCTCTTCGCTCTCCCGGAGCGGACCTTCGGCACGATGTCGAATCAGGTCCTGCTCGCGGTCCCGTTCTTCATCTTCATGGGGACGGTTCTCGAGAAGAGCAAGCTCGCGGAGCAGCTCCTGGAAACGATCGGTGTCCTGTTCGGTGGCTTCCGCGGCGGCTTGGCCATCGGGGTCATTTTTGTCGGCGCCCTCCTCGCTGCGGCGACCGGTGTCGTGGGTGCCAGCGTAACCGCGATGGGCCTCATCTCACTGCCCGTCATGCTACGCAACGGCTACGACGAGAAGCTGAGCTTGGGCGTGATCTCTGCATCCGGGACGCTCGGCCAGATCATCCCGCCCTCCATCGTCCTGATCGTGCTCGGCGACCAGATGGGCGTGAGCGTAGGCGACTTGTTCCGGGCGGCGGTCAAGCCAGGTCTCGCGCTTACCGGAGGGTACGCGGCGTACGTGGCGATCCTCGCCTTCTTCAACAAGGAGGTGGCCCCCGCGCTTCCCGAGCATATGCGCACCCGCGGCTGGGCCCTCACGAAACGAGTCGTGGTGTCCCTGCTGCCTCCGCTGCTCCTGATCATCGTGGTACTCGGCAGCATTTTTGCCGGCGTCGCCACGCCGACGGAGGCCGGTGCCCTGGGGGCGGTCGGAGCGATGCTCCTCGCTGCCGCGAACCGGTCGCTTACCATGTCCGCGCTCAACGCCGCCATGGAGGACACGAGTCGGCTCACGATCATGGTCGTCTTCCTGCTCATCGGATCGACCGCCTTCGCGCTGGTCTTCCGGGGCTTGGATGGCGACGTCTGGATCGAGAATATGCTCACTGGCATCCCGGGAGGCGCACTCGGCTTCCTGATCGTCGTGAACATCGTCGTCTTCCTGCTGGGTTTCTTCATCGACTTCTTCGAGATCGCCTTCATCATCGTCCCGCTGATCGTGCCGCCGGCGCTGATTCTGGGCGTAGATCTCGTGTGGCTCGGCATCGTTCTCGCGGTGAACATCCAGACTTCGTTCCTCACACCACCCTTCGGGTTCAGTCTGTTCTACCTCAGGGGTGTGACCCCTCCCGAGATCCCTACACTCTCGATGTACAAGGGTGTGATTCCGTTCATCATGATCCAGCTCGTCGTTCTGTCGGTTCTGATCTGGGTCGCGGTGCCGAAGTAGGTGACCGACTACGAGCTCGCTACCGTCTGGGCCGGTGGTCGCCGCAAGCTCGGCAAGGACCCCGACTTCGGGCCGTGGGCGCGCCAGATCGGCACGATCCGCATCCCTGTCTCGCATGAGGCGCCGTGCTTCTATCTGGTCCGTGCGATCTGCTGCCAGCAGCTCGCGACGAAGGCCGCCCAGACGATTCACGGCCGCGTGATCGATGCGTTGAAGGGAGACGTTTCGCCGGAGAAGGTGCTTCGCGTCCGCGAGACTACGCTGCGAAAGGCGGGCTTGTCCCGAAACAAGCTGGCGGCCATCCGTGACCTCGCCGCGAAGATCCGATCCGGCGAGGTCGAGGTGCACGATCTGGACGACCAATCCGATGAGGAGGTCATCCGGCGGCTCACGCTGGTGAAGGGCATCGGGGTATGGACCGCACAGATGTACCTGATGTTCAGGCTGCGGCGCCCGGACATCTGGCCCGCGGGAGATCTGGGCGTGCGAGCCGGATATGCGAAGGTTCTCGGGCTCGACGCGCCGCCGACCGAGAAAGAGATCGTGCCTTTGGGTGATCCGTACGGCCCGTGGCGGAGCGCCGCGGCTTGGTACTGCTACCGCGTCCTGGAGACGGAACTGGCATGACACGCACGAACCACCTCGGTGAGGACCTGTACGCCTACCTGGTCGACGTCTCGGTCGACGAGCCGGACGTGATGCGGCGGTTACGCGAAGAAACGGCCTCGATGTTCAACTCGAGCATGCAGATCGGACCCGAGCAGGGCCGCTTCATGGCGCTCTTGGTCGAGCTGATCGGGGCCGAACGCACGCTCGAGATCGGAACGTTTACCGGGTACAGCGCCTTGGCGGTCGCGCGGGCCCTGCCGGATGACGGTCTCGTCGTGGCGTGCGACATCTCCGACGAGTGGACCTCGATCGGGCGTCCCTACTGGGAGGAGGCGGGTCAGGCCGGGAAGATCGATTTGAGGCTGGCCCCCGCGCTCGAGACGCTGGACGCTCTGATCGACGAGGGTGGAGCAGGGACATTCGACTTCGCGTTCATCGATGCCGACAAGGTGGGCTACGTAGCCTACTTCGAGCGGTGCCTCAAGCTCGTCCGCCCTGGCGGGCTCATCGCGGTCGACAACACGCTCTGGGAAGGTAAAGTGATCGATCCGGATGCCACGGACCCTGACACCGAGGCGATTCGGGCATTCAACGCCAAGCTTCGGGACGACGACCGGGTCTCGATCAGCTTGGTCCCGATCGGTGACGGGCTGACGCTGGCGAGAGTGCTGTAGGGCCGAATCCGACTCGCCACTGGCCGTGCCGCTCGCCGAGCTGGCACCTTGGGCCCATGACTGCCCCCGCCCTCATCTGGGACGCCTCCTACGAGGTTGATCTCGGCCCTCACGTCTTCGTCACCGCCAAGTATCGGCTGACTCGGGAACGAGTGCTGGAGGCGGGGTTGGCTACCGAGGATCACTTCGTCGCGCCGGCCCCGGCGAGCCGCGATGAGCTCGGGCTCGCGCACACCTCCGAGTACCTCACCAAGATCGAGAACGACACGCTCTCACAGTCGGAGCGATGGCAGCTCGAGCTACCGTTCAATGACGAGGTGCGGTCGGCGATGATCCTGTCATGTGGGGGGACGCTGCTCACCGCACGCCGTGCGCTAGCGGACGGCGCCGCGCTTCATGTGGGTGGGGGCTTTCACCATGCCTTTGCCGGTCACGGCGAGGGCTTTTGTCTACTCAACGACTTGGCCGTGGCGGCTCGGACGCTCCAGGTGACAGGCGAGGCCGAGCGGGTGTTCATCCTCGACCTGGATGTCCATCACGGGAATGGGACCGCAGCGATATTCGCTGCCAACCCCGACGTCTTCACGTTCTCCATGCACCAGGAGAACAACTACCCAGCGGCCAAACCACGCTCAGATATCGACATCGGCCTCGATGACGGCGTCGGAGACGACGAGTACATGGCGCTTTTGTCCGAGGCGCTGCCTGATGCATTGGATGCTCACACGCCCGCATTGCTCCTCTACCTCGCTGGTGCCGACCCGTACCACGAGGACCAACTCGGTGGGTTGGCGCTTACGCTCGACGGGCTCCGGAGACGGGACCGGTTCGTCTTCGACCAGGCCGCGGGTCTCGGCCTGCCCGTGGCGGTGGTCCTCGCCGGTGGGTATGCGCCACATCTGGAGGACACCGTCTCGATCCACGTGGCCACCGTGGAGGAGTTGATGGAGGTGTGCGGCGCTTGACCATCCATCTGACTCATATGATGATATACTCATATGAGTAAAAGACTGCAGGTACTCGTGCCGGAGGAGTTGGACGCGCGCATGAGAAAGGCCGCGGACCGCGCCCGGACATCCAAGGGCGAGTGGGTCCGGGTCGCGATCGAGGGGCGTTTGGCGGAAGAGGAGCAAGGGCTGCCGGCGGACCCGCTTGCTGCTCTGGCTGAACTGCGGGCGCCCACATCGGACATCGCGACGATGCTGGCTGAGATCGAGGCGGGCCGTCGTTGAAGGTCTTCATCGACTCCAACATTCCGATGTATGTGGCCGGTGCAGACCACCCAAACCGAGCTCCGGCCCTCCGTTTCTTGGAGCGTGTGCAGTCGGGGGAGGTCGAGGCCTGCACCAGCACGGAGGTCCTCCAGGAGATCCTGTACCGGTACAGCTCGCTTGGGCGCCTCGATCTCGCGGCGGCGGTCTACGACTTCTTCGTCGCGATCGTACCGGAGGTCTTTGGGGTCACGCTGGCGGACACGGACTTGGCCAAGGACCTGCTACTAGGGACAGGTGGCGTGTCGGCGCGCGATGTATTGCACGCGGCGGTCATGCTCAACAACAGCGTGGCCGATGTCGCAACGTTCGACCAGGACTTCGACCGTATAGGGCAGCTGTGGCGGATCGACCTGACCTGAAGCGGCTTGCATGCTCTCCGGGGCATGTCCGCGTTCGAGCCTCTGCACAGCTTTCCCGCCTCTACTTCCACCTTCCCATGCTTCCCGCCCCACATGTAGATTGGCCGCAATGACTGCCCCCACCCTTTGGCAGCGTCTGAAACAGGCCCGCATCGTCCAGGTGCTCGTGGTCTACTCCGGCGCGACCTGGTTCATTCTTCAGCTCGTCGGAACGCTCCGCGATCTGCTGTCCCTTCCCGACTGGGTCGGGCCGGTCACGGTGATTCTGCTGGCCGTCGGCCTCGTTGTGGTGGCGGCTACAGCGTGGGTCCAATCCCTCGACTCCACCACGGCTGCCGAGGAGGCGGGTGAGCGACCGACGGACTGGGAGATCGCTCCCGCAGATGCGATCGCGCGTCTGAAGGCCGGCAAGCTCCCACAGCTGACGTGGGGTCGCGCGATCGCGGGCGGTGTGGTCGCGATCTCACTCGCGATCGGCGTGGCGGGGGGCTACGTCCTCGTAACCGGAGGCTCGGGGTTGATCGGCCCTGCGGAGATCGGCGCGGATGAGGTTGCGACCGGCATCGCGGTCGTTCCGTTCACGATCAGCGGGGAGGGCTACGAGCAATACCGCGAGGGATTGGTCGACCTGCTATCACAGAACCTGGATGGTGTAGGCGGCTATCGAACGATCGACAACCGCACCGTGCTCGCCCGCTGGGCTGAGGTGGTCGGAGACGAAGCAGCCCCCGACCTGGACATGACACTGCGAGCCGCAGGGCAAACTGGCGCGCGCTATGCGATGGTCGGAGGCCTGACCGCAGCCGGTTCCGAGATTCGCCTGTCCGTCGACATCTATGATCTCGACGACGGCGCCGAGATCGGATCGCGAGTGCAGGTCGAGGGCGAGCCAGACGACTTCCTCGGCCTCGTCGACGAGCTATCGGTCGGCCTAGCCAGGGAGCTGCTCGGTGAGGACGCAGATGCTGTCGGCAGTGCGGGGCGCATCGCGAGCATCACTACGGGGTCTCTCGAGGCGCTGGACGCGTACCTCGAAGGTGAGAGGCTCATTCGACTCGGTGATTTTCTTGCGGCCATCGAGCCGCTCGAACGGGCTGTGGCGATCGACACGACATTTGCGCTCGCGTACGCTCGGCTGGGTGAGGCCTCCGCCTGGTCCACCAGAACGGGAGTTGCTGAGGCCCGACTGGCAGCGGGACGACACCGGGATCGCCTCTCCACCCGCGAGTCGATACTGGTGCAGACGCGTGAGCTGTA
>Ga0209554_1001618_pt1 | contig 16842 bp, 13 predicted proteins | sample MarorgKNORR_S2LV_5_FD_188221 | JGI IMG/M metagenome (GOLD analysis project Ga0209554, IMG submission 188221) | Marine microbial communities from the Southern Atlantic Ocean, analyzing organic carbon cycling - Bottom_A/KNORR_S2/LV (SPAdes) (version 2) | ecosystem: Environmental > Aquatic > Marine...
GGCCAGGTCCAGCAACAGCTTCAGGGAGCGAGGGTTAACCGTGACCGTGTCGTAATACAGCATGGACATGTAGTCTTCGGGGCCGTCTTTCTTTAGGTCCGTCAGTTTCTCCATGCCCCGCCGGTAGGCCACATCGATCCGGCCGATCAGGAATGGCAGAGACCCGCCGCCGTGGCAGAGCATCAACTTCAAATTGGGATGCCGGTCCAACAGCCCGGAATGGATCAGCTTGGCGGCCAGGATGGTCGTGTCCAGGGTCCGGCCCATGCTGAAAGCCATGAAGCTGGGTCCCACCAGCGGCCATTTGCTGTGGGAAGCCCCATGGAGCATCACCGGCACATCCAGGTCTTCCGCGGCGGCCCAGAACGGTTCCAGGCTGGGGTCGGCCACGTCCACGTCGGCCGGGTCGCTGGGCAACATCACTCCCAACATCCCCAGGGTCTTAACCGCGTACTCCAACTCCCGCGCCGCCCGCTCGCCGTCCTGCATGGGCACCGCGGCGATGGTCTGGAAGGCTGGGCCGCTGTCCTTGGCCGTCTGCACCATGTGTTCGTTCAACAGCCGCACCCAGTCTGCCTCTTTATCCGGAGGCATGGTGTAACCCTGGATGTCCAGCCAAGCGGCCAGGTACTGCGACCCGACACCCTGCTCTTTCATCCATTCTTGGCGGGTCTCTAGCTCCGACAGACTGCCGCCCGCCGCACGGAGAGTAGGCAGGCCGGGGAAGGTCAGGGCGTGGCCGGCGTCGGTCTCTTCGACCTCCACACCGAACGCCTTGGCCGACTTCTGAGCCTCTTTCAAGAAGCTAACCGGGGCTATATGTGCGTGGACATCGATGAATCCATCGGGGGCATTGGGAGTCGTTTCCTGAGCCATGGCTCCTCCATTTTTGCTGACGGGCGGGTTGGAATTAGACAGTTACATAGCGCCTGAGCTTATATTCGGGAACCAGCGGCGTCAAGGCTGTGAATAATCTGTATAATGGGCGGAAATTCACCCACACAGCATAATAGTAGATATTCGGGAGGAACCTCCGATGGCCCAACGCAAAGACGGTGGCGACGCCGTCCTAGAAGCCCTACGCAAGCTAGATGTGGACTACATCATCTCCTCACCTGGCTCCGAGTGGCCCTCGGTGTGGGAGGCGTTGGCCAGGCAGGCAATCAATGAGGAGCCCGGCCCCAAATACATCAACACCTGGCACGAGACCCTGGCCGTGGCCATGGCCCAGGGTTACACGCGGATGACCGGCCGCATGCAGGCTGTGTTGCTCCACGCCGGCGTCGGCGTGCTGCAGGGCTCCATGGGCATCCACGGCGCGTTCCAGGGTGAGATTCCCATGCTGATCGCTTCAGGCGAGACGTCCACCTACGGCGAGGCCGACGGCTTCGACCCTGGCCCCCAATGGCTGCGCAACCTGAGCATCGTCGGCGGGCCCAACCGCTTGGTGGAAGGCATCACCAAGTGGAGCAGCCGGGTGACCAGTGCCGAAGTAATCTACGAGACATTCAGCCGGGCCGGAGAGATGGCCCAGCGCACCCCCAAAGGCCCAACCTTCCTGAACGTCCCCATGGAGACGATGCTGGAGGAATGGACTCCGCCCCCCGGCCTCAAGAACAAGCCCGTGGCCCCCAAGACCCGGCCTGAGTCTTCGGTCGTAGAACTGGTAGCCGACCTGGTTATTCAGGCTAAGAATCCGGTGATCCTGGCCGACTCCTCAGGACAGAGCGAGGAAGGATTCAAGGCGCTGGTGGCCCTGGCTGAGACCATGTCCATCCCAGTTTTCGAATCGGAGGGACCTGGTTACGGCAATTTCCCCAAGAGCCATCCGCTGCATAACGGCTACGACCTAAAGCCCAGGTACGCCGAGTTCGACCTGTTCTTGGTGGCGGGCTGCCGCGCTCCCTGGTATCCGGCCAGCGCCCGCCCTGACCATGGCACCGTGGTAATCATCGACGAGAACCCCATCAAGGAGTTCATGGTCTACCAGGACCTGGGCGCCGACCACTATGTGGAGGGCGATCTGCCCCTCTCCTTGGAACTTCTGACGGAGGCGATCAAGGCCAAGGGCGGGAAGGCCAACGGCTACGACGGTAACGGCGGTGTGTGGGAGAAGTACCGCGCAGTGAATGACGCCGCCGCCGGCGCGAGCCCCATCGACCCTGGGGTGCTCTGCAACGCATTGAACGAGTCGATGCCGTCCGACACCATCTACATCGACGAGACGATCATCCACCGCCCCCAGATACTGCGCCGCATCAACTGGGACAACCCCCAGAGCTACCTGCGGCCCATCGGCGGACTGGGCCAGGGTCTGGGCACCGCCCTGGGAGTGAAACTGGCCTCTCCCGACCGCCCGGTCGTGGCGCTGATGGGCGACGGCGCACTGCTGTATAACCCCATCACCCAGGCGCTAGGCGTGGCCCGAGAGAGCGACCTGCCGATCATGATCGTGGTGTTCAACAACTCCAGCTACGCCGCCATGAAGCGGCTGCATCTGTCCTTCTACCCAGACGGCGATGCCGCCAAGTCGGGCATCTTCCACGGGGTAAACATCCCGGGCCCCGATTACCAGGAACTGGTAACCCCGTTCGGTGGCCACGGAGAGCGCGTGGAGGACCCGAAACGCCTGGCCGGCGCCATCAAAGACGGCTTGGCCGCGGTGGCCCAGGGCAAGGTGGCTATCCTGGATGTGGTGTTGTCGGCTTAGGCGGCAAACACGGCCATTAACAAACGTAGGGGCACGGCAATGCCGTGCCCTTACGTTTGTCGAACAGGCTAAAACCGCGAGAGATTGAAGGGTTCCAGCGGCGCTGCGTTCCCGTCCAGCAGATATTGGGCCATCAACTCGGCGGTGGCGGGGCTAAGCATGATGCCAATCGCGTCATGTCCCGCCGCGATGCTGAGCCCTTCAACGTCTGGCGCCGGACCCAAGATTGGCATGCCATCCGGCGTGGCCGGTCTTACCCCAGCCCGGCCGGACACGAATTCAGCATCAGCCAGGCCTGGAAAACTCAGGGCCGCCGCGGCGATCAAATGACTAACGCCGCCGGCTGTCACCACTTCGTCGAACTGGCCTTCTATTCGCGTGGCCGCCACCAGCACGTCTCCGTTCATCCTGGGCACCACATAAGCTACGGAGTTCCGGACGGGCGAGCGGGGCAAAAACCCGGGCTTACGCAGTAATATTCTCTCCCCCTTGACCGGTCTCACTGGAATCTCCGGCGTCCCTTGCCGCTGTAGCCATCTGGCGGGGAGCCCGCTCCACGGCCCCGCAGCCAGCACCACTTGGGGAGCATTGATGCTGCCACGCGACGTTACCACCCCAGTCACCCGTTTCCCCTCGGTCCGAAGGTTAAGGACTTCGACCCCTTGGTGAAACTGCGCGCCCAGCCTACTGGCGGCTTGGACCAAAGAGTCCACCAGCCGCTGGCCCCGGACGTATCCCTCCTTGGGGGAGAAAATACCACCCAAGACCGCTGGATTGACCTCCGGCTCTCGTTGTAGGACCTCTGCTTGGTCCAACCAGACAACGCCGAAACCCAGTTCGCTCTGCCAAACCAAGTTCCGTTGCAGTTCCTCGGCCTCTGCGTCCGTAAAGGCCAACTTGAACACCCCGGTCTGGCGAAATTCAGGGTCGACTCCAGCCTCGGACAGTTCCGACGCCAACGACGGGAAGAGTTCCAGGCTGCGCATGCCCAAGCGCCACATGGGCTCGACATCCGGGTCCACATGCCACAACGGCGAGATCACGCCAGCCGTCGCCCCCGAAGCCCCGGCGGCGAACCGCGTGCGCTCCAAGACCACGACACGCACCCGCTGCTTGGCCAGTTGATAGGCAATGGAGCAACCGGTCACACCACCACCGATTATCACGACATCTGAAGACTTCTCTAGCACCAACTACCCCGCCATATCTTCATCGATAAGCCCTGCTATCTGAAGATTGACCTCACCGCCTAAGGTTTTCAGCTTCTTGGAGACCCTTTGGCGGCGTTCTTCGGGGTGGTTCTGGTTCAGCTTCCACTTGCCCTGTAGCCGAGTTATCTCTATCTGGAAGGCCATCACGCGCTTGAGCATCTGGTCCATGTAGGTGGTTTCCAGGTCCGGTTGCCATGGCTGGGGTTGGAGCGCCTCGTGCTGGGCCGTGAGCCGTGCAACAGCCTCTTCCGAATCTGACCTATCTTGCAACGCCTTGAACACGCCGGTGGCATGGACCGCGACGTAGTCCCAGGTCGGCACTGTGTCTTCAGCCTGGTACCAGGTCGGCGAAACGTAGGTGTGGGGGCCGTGGAAGACCACCAGCACCTGCTGCCCGTCGGCGTAACGCCACTGCCGGTTGGCCTTGGCCATGTGCCCGATGACCAGCCCTTGCTCCCCGGCTTCCTCGTCGATGATGAACGGCAGATGGGTTGCCATCGGCTCGTCGCCGGTGTGGGAGAACAAGATGCCGAAGCTGTTGTTCCGCATGAACTCCAACATCTTGGACCTGTCGGTGACCTCGTAGTGCTTGGGGGTATACATGGCGGTCCTCTGTGAATGGCTCGGGTGTTGGGGATTATTTTACTACTTCGTAGGATAAGGATTAGGCGTGCTTAGGGATCGGGCCAAGTTGCGCTCCGAGATGGTGATCGGTAGCTTTCCAGGCCAATATTTCCCTCTCAAAATCTGAAGGTATTTCCTTCTTTAAGATGTGGATACGAGAGTGTTGGATTGACATTTTTATGAATTCACATATACTCTCCAAATTAGTAATATACGTAGTATAAATTACCGAATCGAAATAATCGCTTAAGGAGGGTAACATCATGACTGATCATGCGATCACGACTCTAAATGCGGCGTTGGTTGAACAGGTACTACAAGGCACTCTCAAATCTGAGGAATATTTAAAAAGGGTAAGCGCGGATCCTGCGAGTGCATTGGTCGAGATTGGCCATCAGATGAATTTTTCCCAGTTTGAGGGATTTAACGCGATTTTCAGAGACCGTGAGTTCGGGGTAGGTAGTCTGCTCGACCGGATCGGCAATAAAGAGTTCGCCAAGGCCGAAGACTTAGAAGCTGCTATGAGCGATGCCGGGTGCGCGCTTTGCAGAATCGGTTCCTACACCATCGCAGCAATCATTATTGGGGTAGGTGTCGTGGGAATCTTGGTCTTGGGGCCTACGACTCCAGTCGTCATCGCGTTCGCTGCTTATTTTGGCTGCACGGCAGCCGTTGCGTTCGCTGCTATCACAGGGATCGCCGCATCGATTGAGTTTGGCGTCGGCGCCGTTGCCACCTCGATTTGTGAATGGTCCGGAGCCTGCGCAAAGTGACCTAAAGGTTGTGCGGGACTGCACCGCCCACCAGCGCCAACTATGGGGACCCGCATTTGATAGATATGATCCGGGTCTCGAGTTTTGAAATCCTTCCGACCACTGCGTCTGAATGTCTCCCTACTCCAAATTTTTAGGTTGCAAATCCCCATCTCACCTTTACCCTGTATCCACTTTTAATTCGCAGCCGTTGTCCATCGCGACTAAATCTAACTCCCCCAAGTTGCCACCCTCCCATGCCTCTGTTACGCTTCCGAAACCCAGATACAGGAGCGAGCGTCTTTGACTGCGAAACCCAACGTCACCGCCGATCTTTACGTCACCTGCATCATCGACCAGCTATACCCGGAGGTCGGTGTCAGCGTGGTCAACGTGCTGCGGCGGCTGGGCGTCGCCGTTGGCTTCCCTAAGGACCAGACCTGTTGCGGCCAGCCGGTCTACAACACCGGCTTCAACCGCGAGGCCCGCACCCTGGCCAAGCGGGTCCTGGAGCAGTTTCGAGATAGCGAATACGTAGTCGTGCCGTCAGGTTCCTGTGCCGCCACCCTGCGGGTCTTCTATCTAGAGCTTTTCGCGGAAGAACCGGCGCTGCTTGAAGAGGCCAAGGCCCTGGCCGCCAAGACCTACGAGTTTTCCGAGTTCTTGGTGGATGTCCTGAAAGTGGAGGACGCCTCGGTCTGCGGGGCCACCCACCAGGGGACTGCCGTCTACCACCCCAGTTGTCACCTGATGCGCGAGTTGGGCGTTAGAACCCAACCCCGGAAATTGCTCGGCTCTGTGCCCGGGCTGGAAGAGAAAGAACTGGAGGGCGCCGAGATCTGCTGCGGCTTTGGCGGCACCTTCTCGGTGAAGTTCCCCCACATATCCGAGGGCATGGTCGGCGACAAGATCACCAACGTGCAGGCCAGCGGCGCCGAAACACTGGTGTCCTGCGACATGAGTTGCCTGATGAACATCGCCGGGGCGCTGAACCGTCAGGAGTCCAACATAAAAGTCCGGCACCTGGCCCAGATCCTGGACCCAAACTCCCTTTAATCAATCAGAGCAGAGGCCAAATTGCCCGAGATAAAGACACAAGATTTCTCCGCGGCCTCAGTGGCCGCCATGGCCGACCCCAAATTGCGCCGTGCCCTGGACCGCGTGGCCTCCGGGTTCGAAGTGGCCCGCCTGGCCCGTGTTGCCGAAGCCACCCCGGAGGTCTGGGACGCCTGGCGGCAAGAAGCCCGCGACATCAAGGCCCACACCATCGAGCACCTTGATTATTACCTGGACCTGCTCCACACCAACGTCACCGCCGCCGGCGGGCGCCTCCATTTCGCCAAGGACGCCGATGAGGCCAACGAGATAGTCGCCCACATCGCCCGCACCCGGAACGTCAAAGTCGCCACCAAGAGCAAGAGCATGGTTTCCGAGGAACTGGCCCTGAACCCCGTGCTGGAGGCCATGGGCGTGGAGGTCTGGGAGACGGACCTGGGCGAGTACATCATCCAACTGGCCGAAGAGACCCCCTCCCACCTGGTGGCCCCGGCGCTGCACAAATCCAAAGAGGACGTGGCCGAACTTTTCTCCGAGAAGCTGGGCATCCCCTACGACGAAGACATCTACCACATGGCCGCCACCGCCCGCGAGGTATTGCGCGACAAATTCATGGAGGCTGACCTGGGCATCAGCGGGGCCAACTTCGTAGTGGCTGAGACCGGCACTCTGGTGATCATCACCAACGAGGGCAACGGCCGTCTCTGCACCTCAGCCCCCCGGATACACATCGGCATCACCGGCATGGAGAAGGTGATTCCCTCCATGCAAGACCTGTCCATCTTCCTACGGCTGCTGCCCCAGTCCGCCACCGGCCAGCGCATCACCAGCTACGTCAGCATGATCACCGGCCCCCGGCGCTCCGAAGACGAAGACGGTCCCGAGGAATTCCACCTGATTCTGGTGGACAACGGACGCTCCAAGATGCTGGCGGACCCGGCGCTGCGGGAGGCGTTGTACTGCATCCGCTGCGGGGCCTGCTTGAACATCTGCCCGGTCTACGCCCGCGTCGGCGGCCACGCCTACGGTTGGGTCTACCCCGGCCCCATCGGCGCGGTGGTCTCGCCCATGCTGGTCGGTCTGAAAAAGGCCAAAGAACTGCCCCAAGCCTCCAGTCTCTGCGGGGCCTGCCGGGAGGTCTGTCCCATCAAGATAGACATCCCCAGGATGCTCTTGGACCTGAGAAAGAAGACCGCCGAGAGCCCGGACCCCAGCGTGCGTTCCGCCCCGGCCAGCGAACGGGCCTTCGCCCGGGTCTACGCCAAGCTGATGAGCAGTCCTGCTTTGTTGCGCATGGCCACTAGATTCGGAAGGTTTTTACAGAAAGTTGAACGCGTTATCCCATTCTTCTCGCCCATGACCAAAGACGGTAAATGGATCAGGAACGCGCCTGTTCCGCCCCTCTCCAAATGGACCCGGTCAAGGGACCTGCCCACCCTGCCCAAGCAGACTTTCCATGAACTATGGGAGAAGGGGTTGTCCAGTGACGACTCCTGAGTCCGATGAACTGCTGGGCACACCCAAGGCGGAATTCCTCCGATCGGTACGAGATGCCCTAGGCCGCGGCGATGTCCCGCCCGCAGAGCTCTACCCGCGCCTGACCGACACGGTACCGGAGCTGGAGGAACAGGCCACCCAGATACGAAAGAGGCTGGAAGAGAACCTGCCGGCCCTGCTGGACAAACTGGCCGAGATGGCGGCCCTGGGCGGTTGGAATGTCCACCGGGCAACGGGAGTAGAAGAGGCCATCGGCTATATCGAGTCCGTGGTCCGCGAGTCCGAAGCCACCAACGTCGTCCGTTCGGCCCAGGATGTCTTCGACGCGGTACCAGTCGACGCCGCGCTGGCCAACATGGGACTGAAAGTGACCACTGTGCTCCGGGACGAAGCGAACCCTCGGGAGGCGCTGCGGGAAGAGATAAGGCGGTCGGGCATCGGCATCACCGGCGCCGACTACGCCCTGGCCGAGACCGGTTCGCTGATAATTTTGCCCAGAAAAGGGTTGAGCCGACTGGTGTCCCTGGTGCCGCCGGTCCACATCGCGTTGGTGCGTCCCGAGGACATATTGGAGTCGATGGACGACCTGTTCTTGTTGCGGCGGCTGGAGTATCATCAGCGGGGCGGCGAGATGGGCAGCTACCTGAACTTCATCACCGGGCCCAGCCGCACAGCCGACATTGAGATGACCATCGTAGAAGGCGTCCACGGCCCCAAAGAAGTCCACATGGTCATCCTGGGCTAACCCCCGAGCAAAACCAAAAGTCCCTTCTCCCTCGCAAGGGAGAAGGTTAGGTCCGACGAAGTCGAGACTCTCGACGTAGTCGGAGATGAGGGTACTCCCTTTTCCTGCGCCCCCAGACCTGAGAAACCCACCCACCACACCAATAGGTGAAAAAATGCCCATGCGCGTTGGATTCGCCGAGTTCCGCAGGCAGATGCTGGAGCGGGACCTGCAGGCCATAGAAGAGATGATCCCCATACTGGGCGTCGAGAAGGTCATACTGACCGGCGACATGGCCGCCGGAGACTTCAGCCCCGACACCAAGATCGAGCTGATCATCGTCCACAAGACAGAATATTCCTTCGGACGGCGCGCCGATTTCTTCTCGTACCACCTGCCGAGCTCCGTGGACATAGACACACTGGTCTACACTCCGGAAGAGTTCGAAGACATGAAGGAGAAACTGCCGGCGTTGGCCAAGGCCTGCCGCGAAGGACGGGAGATATTTAACAATGGCTGATTATCTGGCAGAGGGCGCGCGCTGGTTGCGCCAGGCCGAACAAGACTTGGAAGACGCCAAATACCTCAAAGAAGGCGGCCGGCACAACCTGGCCTGCTTCATGGGACAGCAGGCGGCGGAAAAAGCGATCAAAGCCTACCTGTACCACAAGCGGGTCGAAGACGTCTGGGGCCACTCGCTGCTGGACCTATGCGAAGACGCCAAGCTCTTCGACATGATGTTCGACACTGTGAAGGCGGAAGCCCGCCAGTTGGACAAGTACCACTACATCACCCGCTACCCAGAGTTCCTGCCCAGCGGCACCTGCTCCGAAGCCTTCGACGAGATCGACGCCGAGCGGTCAATCGAGCTATCCGCGCAGGTGGTGGGGTTCGCCAAAGAGCGGATAGTTTAGATGTCGCCCAGGGCGGAGTCTCTGCTCCCAGAGCAGTTCGGCCCGCTCCAAGGGGTGCGTATCCTGTCTACCGGGACCATTGTAGCCCAACCATTTGCCGCGGCATTGGCGGCGGAGATGGGCGCCGAAGTGATCCAGATCGAGCGTCCGGGCGTTGGCGACGTAACTCGGAGTCTAGCTACTCCGATCGGCGGTGAAGGCGAGCCCAGGATGAACGGCCTGTGGCTCCAGGACCGGCGGAACACGTTCTACACCACGTTGAATTTCTCCGTCCCCGAGGGCAAGGAGATGTTCCTCCGATTGATCGCCGGAGCGGACATCTGGATGGAGAGTTCCAAAGCCGGCACCTATAACAAATGGGGCTTGGATGACGCCACTGTCCTGGCGGTCAACCCCGCCATCGTGATCACCCACGTGTCCGGGTACGGGCAGACGGGCCACCCCGATTATCTTAACCGGGCCTCCTACGACCCAATAGGCCAGGCCTTCGGCGGCACCATGGGTATCACCGGTTCGCCAGACCCGGAGCCTCCGATGACTGCCAGGCCTTTGGCCGCCGATTACACCACCGCCCAGATGTGCCTGTGGTCAACGCTGGCCGCCTACATCTACGCACAGAAATCCGGTCAGGGGCAGGTGATAGACCTGGCCCAATTCGAAGCTGTGCACAAGGTCTTGTCCGGCACCATGGTGGACTACTTCGAAACGGGAACCGACCCCGAACGCCGCGGAAACCAGAGCGGAAGAGGTCAGCCCTTTGGCAATTATCAAGCCAAAGACGGTTGGGTCGCAATCGCCGCTTTAGGCGCTGTCTTCGACCGATTGTGCGCGGTTCTGGGACTGGATACCACGGGCGGGTACTGGCGAGCCGCCAGGAATGATTTGGATTCCGTCGCCGGGATCGAATTCGACGCCATATTACGGGGTTGGTTGGAGGAACGCACCGTGATGGAAGTCGTGGCGGAGTTGAACGCCGCCCAAGTCGGTTGCAGCCAGATCATGACTCCAAGCGCCATCGCAGAAAACCCTCACTACCAGGCCAGGGAGATCCATACCGAGTGGGAAGACCTGCAACTGGGCCGGAAGATCAAAGGGATCGGAGTGATCCCAAAATTCTCTGAAACACCCGGTAAGATCTGGCGCGGTTCCGTTCCCCTGGGCCATGACAACGACCTGGTCTACCAGCGCCACCTGGGTCTGGAAGATGCGGAACTGGACCGGCTACGGGAGCAGGGCGTGATCTGACCGGGATTTCGTTTTTTGGGCTACCACGAACCTCTACTCTGATCGCAGCATTCGTGATTGCAAATTCTAAAGGCCTGTTGCTCTGAATCAATCAATATCAGGCGGCAGCGTCGATTGACAGCTTCAGACGACAATCCTATAGTCGCCATTGTCCAAATTCGGTTTGTCGGGAAGACTTAAATCTATCCGATTATGTCGTATTAAGTTAGGAACTCCAATGAATCACAAGGATTCGACCCCCGTCCTGAATGTAAATTGACCTTATAACAGACAGAACTGAATCAGGCACAGGACCGGCGCATCGTCTAAAAAGATATCTGCTAAATACGACATCGGGAAAGCTTAGAATCGCAGCCAGGTCAGTATCCTTGGGATTACTTCTGGCTGCCGGACTCGCATTGTTGGTCGGCTGTACCGCAGATGGTCCGAGCCTGGATGAGCTTTCCCCTGTGACCCTTCCCACGCCGGCTGTTACCACGGATACGGGAAATCGAACGGCGCCTTTACCAACCTCGGTGGTCACGAACAGGGACGAAACAGGGCGCGAAACTACTGAAGCCGACAACGCCAAGTCTACGCCGATACCGGCACCCGCTCTTACACCTGCACCCACACCGAATGTCATCCCCTCGCCTACGCTAACCGTTAGATTTGTCGTCAACTCAACTAACGATGCCATCGATGCCGATCCCGGTAACGGCGTCTGCGACGATGGCTCAGGCAATTGCACGCTTAGGGCAGCCATCATGGAAGCCAACGCGATAGCTGGGGCCAACACGATCACCCTTCCCGCTGGTCTTTATGCACTCGCCATCACAGGTGTTGGCGAAGATGCGGCACGGACCGGCTATCTTGATATAACCGACGACTTAATCATCAAGGGCGCGGGAGCAGATAAATCAATCATCGACGCCCGCGGACTTGACCGCGTGATCGATATCCTCCCTAGTACAGCAGCAGTTGAAGCGTATATGGAACAATTTTCCCTGGATTCAAACTTGCGAAGGCCCACGCTCGACCTATTTGCCGTTGTGGTCCGAAATGGCAATGCCAACATCGGCGGCGGTATAGCCAACCGTGGCGGCACGTTGACCGTCACAGACAGCATCATTGGCGGCAACTCCGCAACCGACGGCGGCGGGATCTGGGGATATAGGTGGCGTCCAGTCAATTTGGATTTGTATATCGCCACAGAAAACCCGATCGCCCTGTTTAACACCACCCTCAGTGACAACGTGGCAAGCAATGAAGGTGGCGCGATCTGGAGTGCGACTACGTTGGTTGTGGCTGGCGGCAGCATCAGCGGCAACTCAGCGGAGAACGGCGGCGGCATCTACAGTTCAGGAAGACTTATCCTGGCCGACAATGCCTTAAACAACAATTCAGCGACTAATGGCGGCGGAGTATACCTCACAAGGCGCAGCAGGCCGGATTTAACGAATGGAGGTATTCTTTACGATAGCGTAGTGGAAAAGAACACTGCAAACGGAGAAGGCGGTGGCATCTGGAACGCGGTTGCGCTAACACTGTTCGACAGCTTTGTCAGGGACAATTCGGCTGGAAACGCCAACGGTCTTGATTTTCACGCGGGCAAAAGAAGCTCAAGCTCGTCTTTCGGCACAGTAGTCGTGAATTATACCGCCGTCTATGAAGCATGGCGTCAGCAGGGGTCTTCTCTGGACAATCCGATAGTAGGGCCACGGCTAGAAATATCTGGCGTCACCATTCGAAACGGTCTCGCCGGCGTAACAGTCCGTAACGGTATCGTATCTAAGGACCGCGAGAGGGAACGCCGAAATGGTGGCATCCCGGATTGGAGCAGGGGCGGCGGAATCGCCGTCCGCGACAGTGCGTTAACCCTCACCGACAGCGCCGTCACCGGCAATGCGGCGACTCACGGCGGCGGCATTTGGAAACGCAGTAGAGGGAAGTTGGCCATCTCTCACAGCGCCATCAGCGGCAACTTCGCCAGCGATGACGGCGGAGGCGTTTCAGCGACAGGAACATTGACGTTGTCCGATAGCACCATCACCGAGAACTCCGGGGGGAATGGCGGCGGCATCTACAGTTCCGGAGAATTTACGCTGCTCGACAGCACCGTCAGCGGCAACACCGCTAAAGATGGCGGTGGCGTCTACCTCATCTGGTTCGGCAGCTTGAATGCCCATGGCGGAACGATTTACGACAGCACAGTGGAAGGCAACACTGCGAGATTTGAGGGCGGCGGCATCTGGAGTGCAGCCTCACTAACTCTGATCGACAGTTCGGTCAAGGAAAACGCCGCGGCGACGGACGACATCTACGTGCCCCGTAGGTGTAATAACTGCACGGCTGGATCGGGCTCTTCCGACGAAATCGTGACCGCAAGCGGCGGCGATGCCGCCTCCGCCGAAACGCTCAAACAGGCTGCGAAAGCGTACGCCACCGGTGAATACCGAAAGGCGCTCGACCTCCGGCTGGCCTTGGCTCAGGAGGGTTCTGGAGAAGCTCAGATTCGCCTGGGCTGGATGTTTTACGGAGGAGATGGAGTTGATCAGAGCTTCGAAGGCGCGGCGCACTGGTGGGAGATAGCGGCCGTACAGGGTCTGGCAGAAGCTCAAAACCTTCTGGGCGGTCTCTACAATCTGGGCAAAGGGGTCACCCAAGACTACCAGAAGGCAGCGGAATGGTATCACCAGGCGGCAAGCCAGGGTTTACAGTGGGCAGAGATAAACATTGGAGGGCTTTGGTTCAATGGCGACGGCGTAGCCCAGAATCATGTGATGGCGGCCTATTGGTTTGCTAAAGCTGAGATCGGTGACGACAGGGAGGCTAGCGATCAAGCCTCCCACTGGGTTCTAAGGAGTAAAAGAGTCGCTGAAAGACTCCAAAGCAGGCCGATAGATTACCTGAACATGGTCCCGGAAGAACGCGAAAAACTATCCCACGATGACATTACCGCTGGGTTGATTGGAGTTGCTATTGCTTCTGTGGTTTGGGCAGGGGTGCAGTCAGATTGGGGTAATAATATTGGACCGATCAGTCCTGAAGAACAACACCAACGAAATGTCAGTGTTTGCATAAACGACAAAATTTTGTCAGAGATGACTGGAACTTCGCGTTCGACGACCTACGGTTCGTATTGCTAGTAAACGCTCGGCAACTAATCATTTGCCCTTCGATAGACTTCCAACGCTGTAAAATTGCCTCAACATCGTGCCTTGGCATCCATAACTTGGCGGAGCCTTCAGCACGTGCCCGGCAGGTGTGCAGCCGGCCTTACCTAGGGCTCAACAGAAACAAGCGCACCGCCCGTTCCGCCGTCCCCTCCAGCATCACTCCTGTTCGGCCCAGCGCCTGCTGAAAGGTCATGGTGCCGTCGGAGATGCACAGCACCGACGCCACGCCGTGGTTGTACAGTTCTTCGTGTCCTTCGCCCAAACTGCCCGCCAACAGCACCGTGGGCACCCCGTAGGCCTGGGCATGGCGCGCCACTCCAACCGGGGCTTTGTCGAAGACTGTAGACCGGTCGGCCCGGCCCTCACCGGTGATCACCAGGTCTGCGCCTTCCAGATGGCGGTCGAAGTCCAGCACCTGGCAGACCATGTCGATTCCGGACTGAATCTTGGCCCCGGTGAAGGCAACCAACCCCGCTCCCAGCCCGCCGGCCGCCCCAGCGCCGGGAATGTCCAGAACGTCGTGCCCAGTGTCCCTTTGGACCACCCGGGCGAAGTTTCGTAGCGCGGCGTCCAGCTCGGCGACCACCTCTTTAGACGCTCCCTTTTGAGGCCCGAATATCTCTGAAGCGCCGGTCGGCCCGCACAGAGGGTTGGTCACGTCGGTTGCGGCTATGATCTCGACCCCAGCGATACTGGCCAGCAGCCCTGATGTGTCGATTCGGTCCAGGCGGGCCAAGGCGGCGCCGCCGGAGGGCAGGGCGTTTCCGGCGGAGTCCAGGAACCTAACCCCCAAAGCCGAGGCCATGCCGGCGCCGGCGTCATTGGTGGCGCTGCCGCCCAGACCGACGATCACCCGGTTAAAACCCCGCTCCAGCGCTTCTCTCAGAATCTGGCCGGTGCCCAGCGTGGTAGTAACATTGGGGTTGCGGCGGCGGGGCGGGACCATCGCCAGTCCTGAGGCCCTGGCCATCTCGATCACGGCGGTGCGGCCGTCGCCCATGACGCCCCATTGGGCCTCCACCTGCTGGTTGATGGGGCCGGTCACCGTGCTGGTGAATATCTCGCCCCCGGTGGCGTCCACCAAGGCATGCAGCGTGCCGTCGCCGCCGTCGGCCACCGGGAGCAGGACTGTCTCGGCGTCTGGAGCAGCCGCAATTACCCCACGGGCGATGGCACGGGCGGCCTCCAGACCGGAGATGCCGCCTTTGAATCCCTGGGGGGCAATGATTATCTTCATACGGGTGTTCAGGATGAAAACCAGGGCACGATTCGAGCCTAGTCTGGGCTCAGCCACAGCCCGGCCATTATACACTCCGGGATACCCATCCCAGGCTGCCTTTGTTACAATCGAACGCGCTGGCAGGACCGCTGTCAGGAACGCCGTTTGGAGCCTGATAGGGAACCTGGATAAATCGCGGCACGTTTGGAGATTGCCTGATGCCCTCGAAAGAGGACCTGAAACGCCGTGCGGCCGAGATCATCGACGCCAAGGCCGATGACCTTACCGCCATAGCCAAGACCATACTCAAGAACCCCGAGCCGGGGTTCCGCGAGCTAAAAACCGCCAAGCTGGTGGCCGAGCAGTTCGCCGCCCTGGGGATGCAGCCCAGAAGCGGACTGGCCGTGACCGGAGTGCGGGCCGACGCCTCGGGCACTGCCCCCGGACCAACCCTGGCCGTGCTGGGTGAGCTTGACTCCCTGATCGTCTCCGACCACCCCCACGCCGACCCCGACACCAACGCGGCCCACGCCTGCGGGCACCACTGCCAGATAGCAATGATGCTGGGCGCGGCCACGGCGTTGACCAACCACGACGTCCTCGACCACCTGGCCGGGCGCATCGCCTTCATGGCGGTCCCGGCGGAAGAATACATCGAGATCGAGTTCCGGGACGGTCTGCGGCGCGCCGGCAAGATCGAGTTCCTGGGCGGCAAACCGGAGATGGTCCGCCTGGGGGAGTTCGACGATGTCCACCTGGCCATGATGCTCCACACCACCAGCAACCCGGACGAAAAGCTGATGTGCATCAGCAACACCAACAACGGCACCGTGGCCAAGCGCATCCAATTCATCGGCAAAGCCTCCCACGCCGGGGGAGCGCCCCACCTGGGCATCAATGCCCTGAACGCCGCCATGATGGCGATGACCGCCATCAACTTCAACCGGGAAACCTTCCGCGACGAGGACAGCATTCGAGTTCACCCCATCATCACCAAGGGCGGAGAGGCCGTGAGCGCGGTGCCCGCCGATGTGCGGATGGAGACCTTCGTCCGGGGCCGCACCTTGGAGGCGCTCATGGACGCCAACACCAAGGTGGACCGGGCGCTCAGGGCCGGGGCCATGGCGGTGGGCGCCCAGGTCAAGATTCAGACCATCCCCGGCTACATGCCCCTGATGCAGAACAAGGCGATGGCCGAGATATTCCGGGTCAACGCCGCAGAACTGGTGGGCGAAGAGAACGTTGGGTACGTCGACCACCGGGGCGGCTCCACCGACATGGGCGACATCAGCCGCCTGATGCCGGTCATACACCCCTACGTGGGCGGCGCCACCGGCCTGGGCCACGGAGCTAACTACGTGATCGAGGACTACGGCTTGGCCGTTATCAAGGGGGCCAAAGCCCTGGCCTACACGGCCATCGACCTGCTTGCCGACGATGCGTCCCATGGCAACAGCATCGCTGGGGGTCAGCGCGCGGACATGTCCATCCCCGAATACCTGAAATTCATGCGCGACCTAGCCTCCGAAGAGACATTCAAGAGCTAATGAGCCATGACCACACCTACTCTTTCATTTAGAACCTCTAAACCATGACCACACCTACACTCTCCATAGAAGAACTTAAAAAACGCGCCTGCGAGACCATCGATAAGCGCAAGAAGGAGATCGTGGGACTGGCCCAGCAGGTGTTGGCCAACCCAGAGGCCGGGTTCCGTGAGGTCAAGACCGCC
>Ga0209554_1001621_pt1 | contig 16830 bp, 17 predicted proteins | sample MarorgKNORR_S2LV_5_FD_188221 | JGI IMG/M metagenome (GOLD analysis project Ga0209554, IMG submission 188221) | Marine microbial communities from the Southern Atlantic Ocean, analyzing organic carbon cycling - Bottom_A/KNORR_S2/LV (SPAdes) (version 2) | ecosystem: Environmental > Aquatic > Marine...
TCCGGATGTAAAAATGAAATACAGAATAAGATGCTAAATAAATGACGTTTCATAGATGGGAATTTCATACGAAATGATAACGATGGGAAACAAAAAAGGTTATTTAATCGATTTAAATGCAACAATAAATCAACTGCGCAAATCCGTAATTTCCCGGCTTAAAATGAAAACATCGCATAAAATTACCTATTCCTTTTTATTCGTGATGAAAAAGTTGATGTCTGCATTATCAACAAAAACACGATATTGTTTTGCCTCTCGATTGGCAAGTCTTTCCTATCATTATATTCCGAAACGGAAAGGACAGATTATAAAAAACCTGCATAGGGCATTCCCGGGCTGGTCTGACTTGAAGGTGGAAAACCACGTAAGAAAGATATATTTATTCTTTACACATAATATGATTCAGTTCTTCGCTTTTCCAAAATCATGGGCTGGAATTGAAATTGAAGTCGCTGGGAAAGATATTTTGGACAAAGCCATGAGCCAAAATAATGGCTGTGTTTTGATCTCGGCACATTTTGGCGTATGGGAACTTTTTGCAAAATGGATGGGTGAATATAAATACCGGTTTGCAGGCGTAGCTCAAAGACAAAAGAATCGTGGTGCGAACCGATTTTTCCAGGAACAACGGGAATTGGCCGGAGGGGAACATATTTTCCGGAAAGAGCCACTTGAAAAAATGTATGATGTTTTGAAAAACAATGGAATTCTTGCCTTGGTGAGCGATCAGGATGCAAAACGAAAAGGGGTGTTTGTGGATTTCTTTGGCATACCCGCTTCCACACCAAAAGGCGCTGCTTTATTTCACCAAAAATCTGGTGCGCCCATGGTTTTTGGTGTTTGTATTCAGACAGGGTTTCAAAAGTATAGGGTTGAATTTGAGTCCATTGTTCCTCTAAACGACAGCATTCAAGATATCACCCAAGCTTATACAACTATTATTGAAAAAAAGGTTCGTCAATATCCTGGACAATATTTCTGGTTTCATCGACGATGGAAAACTAGGTTGGATTAGGAAATAGGATAAGGAGTTAAGATTAGGAATGAGTAGTTAGGATAGTGAGGAAAAGGATTCATTGCGAAGATGAAAAGGCAGTTTCAAAAGCCTGTACCGTTTTAAAAAATGGCGGTGTTATTGTTTATCCAACCGATACGCTCTATGGGTTTGGATGCGATGCAAAAAATGAATCTGCCATTCAAAAGATCAATTCCATCAAAGGCAGGATTGCTCCCATGAGTGTCCTGGCGCTCAATAAAGAAACTGCTTTAAGTTGGATGAATGTTTCAGAATTGGATAAAAAAAATATTTTTGAAAAATTGGGCGGCAAGACAACTATAATTACACCAGTTTTGGATGAGGTTGTTTCCAATTCAATAACTGGCGATAAGCAAACTCTGGGCATGCGGATTCCAGATCATGACTTTTGTAAAAAATTATCCCAGGTATATCCAAACCCCATCACCACAACCAGTGTAAACAGGACCGGACAAGACCCAATGATTGACCCGGAAGAGATTATTTCTGAATTTGGCAATGAGATCGATTTTATAATTGAAGATGGCATTATTGCAGGAAGTGGATCTACAATCTATTTTTTTAAAGATGGTGATTTAAAGATATTAAGATCATGAGATTCCTTATTCTTATTTTATCTTTTTCTTTTTTATGGGGGACAAATATCCCCTTCAAAGTTGGGGAAACACTGAATTACCAGGCTTCTTTTTCCGGGATAGATGCAGCAACAGGAAGCCTGAAAGTGATTGGGATAGAGACAATCAACGATATTTCTACGTATCATGTTAGATTTACTGCAAACACCTATGGGTTCGCAGATTTTTTATTTCCAATTCAAGATGTGATCGATCTTTGGCTCAGCAAAGAGACACTTTCAACCATAAAGATCAAAAAAAATATCAGTGAAGGGAATTACAATAAAAATACTGTATCTCACCTTTTCCATGAGGATGGATATGCTATTGTGAATAAGGATACGGTTCAGATCCAATCAGGTGTGCATTCACCCTATTCTTTATTTTATTTTTTTAGGATAAAAAATTTAACAAACCAGGATGGGAAAATATTCTCTACCATCGAAGGGAAAAGGGTCACACCATTAGAAATGCAAGTGACAGATGAAATTCAAATTGAAGTACCGGCGGGAGTGTTTATGTGCACAAAAGTAACACCTATCCGATTTGATAAGAAAAAATTTAAGAATGAAGCCACCATGTCCATCTGGTTCTCCAATGATGGAAATCGGGTTCCAGTTCAGATCTGGTTAAAGATGAAATTTGGGGCATTCGTCCTGAAACTGGACGAGATCGCTAATTAAATAATCGGCTAATGTCGTTAAACACGACTGTCACCATGAGCATCAATAAAAATGCCATACCAATTTGCTGAATCGTGATTCGTGCTTTCATGGTTAAAGGACGCCGAAGAATACCTTCGATCAAATGAATCATAATATGTCCACCGTCCAATCCAGGGATCGGTAAAATATTGATGAAAGCCAGGTTGACACTGATCAATGCCATGAATGTGAGAAACGGGATCCATCCAGCTTCTGCGGTTTGACCTGCTAATTGAGCGATCATGATGGGGCCGCCAAAATCAGACATGGATGCAGCACCACTTCCGAGCATTTTTAAACTCATGATGATCATCCCAAAACTGCCTGCTGTTCGAAGCCAGCCAATGTTGAATGCTTCACCTACGGTCATATCCCTGTAAAACACTTCCGGTATGATCCCAATGGCGCCTAGTGTATCCATCCCCGCATCCCTTAAGACGGGCATAAATGATGTGGTGATTTCCATCTCAATTTGAATATTCTCTCTTAAAACTGTGAGAGTAATATCCGTGTTGGGCTGAGCATGGATGGTTGTTGTGAGATCGTTCCATGTTTTGATGGGTTCCCCATCTATAGAAATGATCCGGTCACCCGGTTGGATGCCTGCTGCTATGGCTGGCATATCCGGTTGTAATTCGGCTACAACGGGGTTGTCTGATACTTCCGGCATGCCTTGCGTGTACGCTACCGCTGCAAATATGATAAATGCCAAAATCGTGTTCATCATGACCCCGGCGCTCATGACCCATAATTTCGCCCAGAGCGGTTTGGACATGAATTCATCTTCTTCATAATTGATCTCTGTGTCCATACTCTCATCAATGATACCTGCCATTTTTACATAACCCCCCAAGGGGAGCAATGCGATCACATATTCAGTTTTGGATCCAATTCGACCGGGTTTGGAAATCATTTTCTCATAGACAGGCTGCCAGGAAAAGCGTCCATGGGAACGTTTGTAAAAGAAGATACGGAATTGCCATCCATCATTTTCTGATGTCAGTGATACAAATCGTGGAGGAATCCCAATAGAAAATCGTTCTACACGGATACCCACGGAGCGCGCGGCAATAAAATGCCCAAATTCGTGGATGGTGATAAGAACACCGAGTATGAGAATGGTTGCCCAGATAATTGTCATATGATTAAATTTACTAAAATATGTTTTGTTGGTTCCAAGGAATCAAAAGGATCCTACGTGATTTTTAACCCAACGATCTAATTCTTTCAGATCTTCCAGGGTTGGATGTTCTGTCCAATCATGGTTTTCCATAGAAGATTCGTTAATTCTTGGAATATCTGTGAATTTGATCTCTTCATTCAAGAATCGATACACGGAATAATCGTTAGATAAATTCAAAGCAGCACCGGAAGTTCCCAACTTTTCCAATGAATCAAAGGCTAATTTAATACTGGGGAAACGCTCATAATCCGGTTCTTGAAAAGTCAAATCGCCGCATTTTAAAAAATCTAACCGCTCCCATGGCGCTTCCAAATGTCGTGGATAGGTCAAGGCGTATTGGATGGGAACTTTCATGTCCGGTACGCCCATTTGGGCTTTAATGGCACCATCCCTCATTTCGATCATGGAATGAATAATCGATTGGGGATGAACAACAATTTTGATCCGATCCGGTTTAAAGCCAAACAGCCAGAATGCTTCAATCACTTCTAGACCCTTGTTCATCATGGTGGCACTATCGATTGTGATCTTCCGTCCCATATCCCAGTTTGGATGATTTAATGCTTCTTCCACCGTGATATTGTCAAATGAGTTTATATTTCGGGTTCGGAATGGACCGCCGCTTCCCGTTAAAATAAGGCGGCGGACATCATCCATATTTTCGCCAACCAGACATTGCCAGATAGCAGAATGTTCGCTGTCCACGGGAAACAATTGCGCGCCGGATCTTTCCATGGCTTGCTGAATGATATCTCCAGCCATGACCAAACTTTCTTTATTGGATAATGCCACATCAATTCCGGCTTCGATGGCTTTCAATGTGGGTTCCATGCCGGGAGCACCCACGAGTCCGTTCAGCATCACATCCACATCATCTCTTGTGGCTAATCCCAATATTCCTTCCCTGCCATTCAGGACTTCGATTCCCATGGGAACCAGCGCATTTTCCACCTCAGAAAAAGCGTCCTCATCGACAATACAAACGGCTTTAGGTTGAAATTCTTTTGCTTGTTTGACCAATAATTCTGCATTCCGATTGGCGGATAAATAAACGATATCCAACTTATCTTTAAGATGAGATGCAACTTTCAGGGCATTCACACCGATAGATCCGGTTGATCCTAAAATTGAAATTCGTTTAGACATTAGAAGAGCTCTTTTTGAATGAAAAATGTTACCAAAGTTCTATTAGGATGAATTCGGGCACCCAAGCCATATTTCAAAAATGAATAAGATATTAATGCATCCACACCGACAAAGTTTATTTGTCCATCCATGCTCGATGGTTCACTATATCCTTCATAAGATTGTTCTTTAAAAAAATTGGAACCGGCGCCAATCCGGAATTGAACTGAATTCCATGCAATCCATTTTCGAATATCAAATGTGAGAGAGGTCAATCGAAAATGGTTTAATCCTTTTAGATCGACCCTTTGGATAGACGTGACCCAATCTAAGGTATCTTTCCCCCCATAAAAATATTGAATGCCTGCCCCCAAAACCTGGGGAGATTCTTTTGCAGCGGAAAAGCCAAATACTTTCCCGGTCAGCGCCAAATTATTCGTCATCTTCACAACGAAGTCAAAATTGGGATATGTCCAGTAATTACTCCACCTTTTTTTTATTGTCGATGAAAATCCCGATTGGATGAGGATTCGATTGCTGCTCATAGGATCCATGGCAGGCGATTCACTCAACCAAAAAGATGATGATCTTATAACTGATTTTGCATAGCCATCGCAATCAAAACAGACAACCGTATCAAACCTGAAATCTGCAGATTGACCAAAGATTGTGCCCGTAAGAACTATAACAATGAAAATGGATTTCATGGTAAACTAAATAAAGCCTTCTAAATAATGCCCCGTTCGGAAGAACGGATAAATTCAACAATTTGGTCTTTATATTGCGATGATTCAATTTCCAATTCAATTTTTTGCAGTGCTTCTTTCCGATTCAACTCGGAGCGAAAAAATAATTGATAAAAATATTTAATTGTTTTTCGTTCCTCTGTAGAAAATCCACGTCTTTTTAAACCAATTTTATTTGTCCCGCCAAAACTTAACGGTTCTCCTGCTGCCAATATAAACGGAGGTACATCCTGAACCACGCGAAACCCGCCACCGATGAATACATGGGCACCAATCCTGCAAAACTGATGAACCAATACACCCCCACCTAATGATGCCCATTCTCCAATTTCTACATGCCCCCCTAATGTTGCCATATTGGCCATGATCACATGATCCCCGATAATACAATCGTGAGCCACATGAACATAAGCCATCAACAAACAATCAGAGCCAATTTGAGTTACGCCCAGAGCATTAGTCCCACGATTAACCGTAACAAATTCGCGAATTGTTGTTCTGTCACCAATGATTGTGTTTGTTTTTTCACCACCAAATTTTAGATCTTGGGGAATTTCACCAATGGAACTTGAATGAAAAATTCTGCAATCCGTTCCAACAAATGTATTTTCACAAACAGTTACATGATTCCCGATTGCTGTATTATCTCCAAGAATGACATTGGCTTCAATAACGGAGAAAGGGCCAACAGTAACATTGGCGCCCAATTCGGCAGATGGATCAACAAGTGCCGTTGGGTGAATAGATGTGGAAATGTTAGACCTCGGGACGATCTACAATATTTGCTGAAAGAAAGGCTTCGGCTACAAGTTTATCATCCACAAAACACCTTCCATGAAATTTACAAATACTGAGTTTTCTTTTAACAAGATCCATATAAATCTTTAACTGGTCGCCCGGTACAATGGGCTTCCTGAATTTTGCTTTTTCGATGGTTGAAAAAAGCATATTCTTTGATAACGGATCTTCCACTTGACTCAACATCAGAAATGCACCGGCTTGTGCCATACTTTCCAGAGAAAGAACCCCCGGCATCACCGGTTGGTTCGGGAAATGACCTTGAAAATAAGGTTCATTAATAGTCACATTTTTTATAGCGACCAAAGATTTTCCCGGCTCAATCATTTCTAATTTATCAATCAAAATAAATGGATAGCGATGAGGAAGTACTTTTATAATGTCATTTATCTTAAAAACTGTCTGTTGGGATAAATCAGTCATTTATTTTTCCGTCCATAATTCTGCCAATTCCTTGGCATATTCTTTTTTAAGTTTTTTTACAAATTCTACATTACTTGCATGACCGGCACGTGCTGCCGTTACGTGTCCTTTGATTGGGACGCCTAATAGTGCAAGATCACCGATCAAATCTAATGTCTTGTGCCGAACAGGCTCATTTTTAAACCGCAGGACTCTCCCATTCAGGATGCCGTTTGCACCTTGGATAATATCATGCTCAATGCCGAAAAGGTCTCTCAACCGGTCCATTTCAGTGCTGTCTATTTCTTTATCAACGATAACCACAGCATTATCCAATGCTCCGCCTTTAATGAGCCCTTGTTCTTTCAGCATTTCCACTTCACTTAAGAAACAAAATGTTCGGGCCGGAGCCACTTCGAATGCAAAATCTTCTTCCATATTATAAATGGCTTCATACTGAGTTCCCAGAGCCGGGAGTGGATATTCAACCATAAAGGTGATACGGAATCGATCAGATGGGATGACGTGGATATCAATCTCCCGATAGGGATTGGTATAGTTTACTGCACGAGTAATCTCTAAAACTTTTCTTTCTGTATCCTGGACCTTAATTCCAGCTTTGATCAAACATTCTACAAAATCTTTTGCACTCCCATCCATCACAGGCGGTTCTTTCCCCGTCAGTTCAATGAGCATATTATCTATCCGTAATCCACTCACTGCAGCTAGTGCATGTTCTACAGTATGAATTCGAACATCATTTTCTTCAATAGTGGTTCCGCGGGAGATATCTACCACATGATCGATATCTGCCTTGATCTCTGTGCTAGAGGGGATATCGGAACGAACAAACCTTATCCCATAATTTTCCGGGGCCGGATGAAATGTAATACTGGAATCAACACCGGTGTGGAGTCCCACACCTTGACAGGACTGACTTGTTCTAATTGTTCTTTGCTTTCTTTCCATTCTGAAATTTACCTCTCTTTCCTATCTTGTATCAATTGATCAAGTTTTTGACGCATGCGGCTGATTTCGGTTAAAAGTGCTTCTCTTTTATTGTATTCTTTGATCTCGCGAGCAGGAAATCCCCCATAAACTTTCCCACCTTTCAATGATTTTGTTATGCCTGATTTTGCCGCAAAAACGGAATTTGGCCCAATCTTGACATGCGGTGCAACACCAACTTGTCCAGCAAAAGTGCAATAGTCACCAATCTCTGAGGTGCCTGCAGCAGCAAATCCTGCCGTGATCAAACACCCTTTCCCAACTTTTACATTGTGGGCGATGTGAACCAGGTTATCGATCTTCGTCATATCTCCAATGGATGTGATCCCAATCGTTGCTCTGTCTATTGCGCAATTAGAACCGATTTCTACATCATTGCCAATCTCTACTTGTCCAGTCTGTGGAATTTTTTCATGAAATCCATCATGTGTTACAAACCCGAATCCGTCGCAGCCAATTGATGTTCCGCTGTGAATAATGGCATTGTCCCCGATCTTCGTACCATGATAAATCGTCACATTGGCTTTGATTTGACAATTCTTTCCAAGTGATACATTTTTCCCCACCACTGTGTTTGAACCAATATTGGATCCATCACCTATCACGGCTCCGAACCGAACGACACCCCCTGTGTCAATGGTTACATTTTCACCAATTGTTGCACTGGAATCTACGTTTGCTGATTGGTGGATGGATGGTTCTGTTTGGGATTCCGGGAAAAAAAGGCCAAGTGTTCTTGCCATGGCCAATTGAGGATTGGGTACAAGAATGCCATTTTTACCTTTTAAATGATTTTCATCACTGACAAAAACGGCATCAGCCTGTGAGTCGGTTAAAAACTTTCTATACTTTGGATTCCCCAGGAATGTAATGGTTCCGGGTACACTACTTTGAATCTCGGAAACACCTGAAATAATTATATCAGGGTCACCGATCACTTTTCCGCCTACATGAAAGGCGATCTCACGAAGGGTGAGTTTCAATATAAATTACTTCTCCGAACTCAACTTCCGTAATTCATGCAAAACGTCGTCAGTCATATCGAATTTTGATTTAAAGTATAACAGGCCAACAGAGGCATCAATGATATAATCATAGCCACCGTCAATGGCAACTTTGTCTACTGCTTTTTTTACCTTACCTAAGATCTCATATTCCAATTCGGCTTGTTTTCGCATTAACTCTCCCTGAGGTCCGATCTTTTCAGCTTGATAGTTCTGGATCTGCCTTTCCATTTGTTCAATTTCCTGACGGATACTTACGCCTTTGTCTAAGGCCATAAGCCGTTTTACTTCATAGTCCTGCTTAAGACTATCCATTTTTAAGACCATTTTATCAAATTCGAATTGAACTTTCCTGTATTCAAGTTGAAGTTGGGATTCAGCTTCCTGAAACTCTTCATATTCGGTTCGAATTCTTTCTGAAAGAATATATCCGATCTTTAATTGGGCTGAGACCATAGACGCCATCCCAAAAAAAGTTAAAATTAAGATTGTGTTACGTAAGGCTCCTTTCACGGTTTTCTCCTTGGTTATCAAAATTGTTGTCCAAATGTAAGTGTTGTTTTCCAGCCCGGTGCTAATCCTCCGTTTGAATCAACACGATCAAACCCATAGGCAATATCAAACCCTAACATGCCAATCATTGGCATAAAAAAGCGAATGCCGGCACCGACGGATCTTTTCATGTCAATTGGGCCACTTCTAGGGAGATCCAGTCTTTCCATGAGATCAGTAGATGACCAAACATTTCCCATCTCTGCAAATAATATCCCGTAAACTACGGGATTTTCTGCAAAAGGCACTCGGAATTCTGCCCCGAATTTAGCCATTGCAGTTCCCCCGAGAGGACTCCCTGATCGGGTTAAGGGTCCGACCCGGTTATCATCATATCCTCTTAACGGATTTCCATATGGGATGCCATTCCCACCCATTTTAAATCTCTCATCCCAGGGAATGAACGATCCATCGTCTCCCCGAGCCGGGAGTTCTTTAACAAATCCAATTTTCATAGAATTCATTAGAACGAATTTCCAAAATGTTGGTGTATACCATTCCAGGTTTAAAATATGTTTGTGAAAATCTTCCTGCCCGCCAAGGATTCCACCGGAAAGTGTCGACTTCAGTGAAAACAGAGATCCTTTTGTCGTAAACTCAGGACGGTCACGGTTATCTCTGCGGATAGTTTGTGAAAAATTAATTCCATCTGATGTTTCGAGTCCGCCAGCCAGTGCGTTCAATTCATCGGAAGTATAATCTGAGTAAATTTTTCTCACGACTTGAAAGGTCCAGTTTCCACGAAAGAAATCGTCTGGCCATTTAAAGATTCGGCCCCATGTTATTGATGTACCTTTAATCGTATAATCTATAGGGGCTGTATACATGGAAGATCCGCCGCGGAACTGGTAAAAAATAGACCCACCAATAAGATTTTTGGTATCATTCACCATTGGGTCTGTAAAGCTGATACTTGCAGATCGATATTTAGATGGAGTGGTGTTGCCGTAGATACTGTAATTTGTTCCAACATTAAAACTCAATTTCAAACTTTGACCCCTGCCTCTAAAATTAGGAAGTGCCAATCCGCCACCGCCAGTCATACCGTAGGCCTGAGTGAAGCCCATGTTTGCATTGGCCTGGCCAGCAGGTTTTTCTTCAACTGTGATCTCTAAATCAACTTTATCTTCGGCAACAGGGACAACATCAGGAACGACATTCGCAAAAAAATTCAACATCCACACTTCCCTTTGACTACGCATTAATCTTTCCCGATTAAAAACATCACCAGGGAAAACACGTAACTGGCGCCGAATTACATTTTCCCGCGTTCTTGTATTTCCCTTGATCACAATATGGTTAATGTAGACCTTGTGATTTTCAGTGATCACAAAATGAATGTCCAGTGAATCCTCTCCAACAGGAGTAATGGCAGGCTCTATCCGGCTGTAAATGTATCCTCGATCCATATACAGCCCTTGAACCCGGTCAAATACTGCAAGGTTAAAGTCTTCTTCACTAAATAGATCACCTTCAAATAACCCAAGTACACGGTTTAAAACAGTTTCATCAAATAAGGTCATCCCCTCCCAGGTAAAATTCCTGTATTTGTATTGAACTCCCTCATCTACAGTAATGACAAAATTCATTTTTTTATTGTCATTAGATAATTGGATTGAGTCGCTAACTATTCTAAAGTCCCGGTATCCCTTATTTCGGTAGAACTGGGAAACAAGATCGATATCTTCCTTAAACTTCTTTTCATCATAGGTGGACCGCCAGAAGAGGTACCATCTTTGCTGTTTTGTTTCTTTCATTTTCCATCTGAGTTTTAGATCAGAAAATGATTCATTTCCACTAAAAAGAATTTTACCGATTTTTACTTTATTCTTTTCTTCTATTTTATAAACTATATCCCTGACCAAATCTTTTGCTTTCCCATCAAACAGGGTGGATTCTTCTTCCGGGATCTCCAAGATGGGAATTACCTCTGCATTTAAATATCCTTTTTCAGCATAGAGATTTTTGATCTTTTCTGCAGTTTCATGGGGTGTATTGGGTTTAATCCGTTGCCCAGAAGATAGACTTAACTCATCTTCTAATTTGCTGTCTTTTATTTTTTGGTTTCCCTCAAATTTTAGAGACCCCAGAATTAGGTTCTCCTTTACGACTATTGTAAAGGATAGCCCTTCCTCGGTTTCATCATCGTACCGGATCTGAATGTCCTGGAATAGTCCTAATTGCCATAATCGTTTGATAGCCCGTGGAAATTCAGTAGGAGATACATCCTGTCCCATTCTTAATCCCGCAGTAAAAATAATTGTATTCTCTGATGTCAGGACATTGCCTTCTACCTGAACATTAACAAGATGAATATCTGGTTGCGGCGCCTGTCCAAAAACAAAACAGGTTAATATAAATAGAATAAAAATATTTTTCATTATTATTGGTTCACTTGCTCGCTTACTTTCCCATATCGACGCTCTCTGGATTGAAAATCCAGAATGGCATCCATGAGGGCATCTTCTCGAAATGCAGGCCAATAAATATCAGTCATAAATATTTCTGTATAGGCGCTTTGCCATAGTAAAAAATTGCTCAAACGGCATTCTCCGCTTGTACGAATTAATAGATCAGGATCTGGCATTTCTGATGTTGAAAGCGCATCAGAAAAAATTGTTTCATCAATTTCATCTGAATCCAAATCCCCATTTTTTACTTTATCTGCGATCGATTGAACTGCAGCAACCATTTCCTGACGACTGCCATAATTCAACGCAAGGCACAGGTTCAGTCCTGTGTTGTTTTTTGTGATCTCGATTCCATCCAAGATCCCTTTTTGCGTTGATCTTGGCAACATCTCCAAATCACCGATTGTGGTGAAGCGAACATTTTTCTTATGGAGTTCCCTGACTTCCACACTGATTGTTTTTAAAAGAAGCGTCATAAGAGCACTCACTTCTGCCTTTGGGCGATGCCAATTTTCTGTAGAAAATGTATAAAGCGTCAGATGTTTTACACCGATCTCTCCACAAACACGGGTGATCTCCCGCACTGAATTGATCCCTTCTTTATGTCCCGCAACTCTCGGTAAAGAACGTTCCTTAGCCCAACGACCATTGCCGTCCATAATAATTGCAATATGTACAGGGATGTGCCCTTCCAAGGCATTTTCTTTAATTGATTGTATCATTATAATAAGGAAAAAAGCGGGCGAAATTACCGACTGCAATAGCTGGATACAACCGAGTTACATCGGCTCATATTCCGCTGGTTTTGGGGTGGTACGAATGGATCAGTATTCGGTTCCCGATTCTTTTAATCAAGAGAAGATAAAAGGGCCCGGGCGATGGCATGATAGATCTGTCCCAATTTCGAATCTGGATCTTTTTGTGCCACGGGTACACCTGCATCTGTTGCAGACATAATTTCCTTGGAAATAGGTATTTTACCCAAAAGAGGGACACCAAGACGTTCACTCTCTTTTTTCCCGCCGCCGGTTTTAAATAGATCCATTTTAAATCTGAATTTACCCGTGCTATCTACATCTATATTTTCACCATTGATGGTCATGGATGAAATATCGCCTTCAACTTCACCCTCTAAAACCAATCCAGACATATTTTCGATTACGCCTAAAACAGGCGTATTTACTTTCCGGAACATGTCCGCCCCTTTGCGTACATCTGCCAAAGCAATGTCTTGTGGTGTCGTTACGATCACAGCACCGGACATGCGAAGTTTTTGTGTGAGTGTTAATTGGATATCACCGGTCCCGGGTGGTAAGTCCAGAATCATCACATCCAATTCGCCCCATTTTACATCGCGAAAAAATTGTTCCGTCATTCGAGAAACCAAGGGACCACGCCAGATCACCGGTGTTTCATTTCCACTGATAAAACCAAAACTCATGACTTTCATACCGAATTTTTCTAAGGGAATCAATTTTTTATCTTGAGTCATTTCTGGCTGTTCATTGAGTCCGAGAACAATGGGAAGAGATGGACCATAAATATCAAGATCCAGCAAGCCAACCTTTTTCCCCTGTTTTGCCATGGCACAAGCCAAGTTGGCAGCCACAGTGGATTTCCCCACGCCCCCTTTGCCACTGGCAATTGCGATTACATGTTTTATATTTTCGAGGATAGGTGGTGGAACCCGTTGTTGAGATTCGATCGGGGGTGCCTGTTGTGGTGCATCACCTGAAATTTTAACTGCAACAGTTTTAAAATGTTCAGATAACACCTTTTCTACGCTTTTGATCACTTCCTGCTTTTTCTCTTCATTCTGGGATGTGATATTGAGATAAACGGTGACAGCGTCTTCATCTACAGAGACATCTTTCACCATCCCGAACGAAATAATATCCCGGGAAAAACCTGGATAATTAATGGATTTTAAGTGATTTAATACTTGTTCTTTATTCATTCAAATTCATTCAAAAAAAGCGGCTGCCAAATGACAGCCGCTTTCATTATCAAAATCTAATTTCGATTTATTAGCCTGCGTATTCGCGACCAAACCATTCGTAGTTGATCTTGGAATATTTGTGCCATTCTTCCGGAACTTCACTTTCTTCAAAGATCGCTTCCACGGGGCATTCCGGTTCACAAGCACCACAGTCGATACATTCTTCAGGATCGATATAAAGCATATCTTCATCCTTCGGGACAAAGCCATCTGCTTTTGCTTCCGCACCGACACCTTCTTTATCATACGGGCCATGTATACAATCCACTGGGCAAACTTCCACACAGGCGGTATCACAGGTTCCTACACAAGGTTCAGCAATAATGTACGTCATTCTCGTACTCCTTCACAGTAAAGTTTAATTCTTGGTTCTAAAACAAGTCTCAATTTAAGGGGAAAATTCACGTGTCAAAAACGTTTTGGGACTAATTTCCGTCCCATTATCATGGTAATTCAAAACAATCAAAAACATAACCTGGCCTTTTTATGGTCTGCCCAAACTATTTCCCAGGCTGGCGACGCTATTTATCAGCTTGCACTCCTTTGGCTCATTTTAGATATAACGAATTCAACTGTTATTACGGGACTCATTGCAATGAGTGCTTATTTACCGGCACTTATTTTTGGACTTTATGCGGGTGTCATTTCAGATCGCGTGAATCGATTTCGGCTTATGATCTTTGCCAATGGGGGACAGGCATTGACTGTTTTAATAATCCCGCTTTTTCTTTGGTATGGACATGAAAATGTGTGGGTGATCTGCGGATTGGCGTTTATCCGTAGTTGTTTTAATACTCTCTTCCATCCAGCATTGAATTCGTTTGTACCCATGCTTTTTGCAAGCGATCGCCTTGTTAAGATAAATGCAATTTTGGCAACCTCCGGGCAAATTGCCTGGATGTTGGGTCCTTTTTTTGCAGGTATTCTCTTGACGATGGTGTCACTTCCTAATCTTTTCCTGGTAGATGGAGGATCATTTCTATTGGGTATTTGTTTACTCCTTTTTATCAAGAAACCGAATCATCCCGACCCAGTTGAAGATCATAGTCACTGGGATGAACTGAAACGTGGTTTATCATTTCTCTATGGGCAAAAACCCATATTTTGGATGATCATTATAACTTTTATTAATAACCTGTTTATCATGGGGCCGGCTATTGTTGGATTACCGATCCTTGTGAAAAATACATTGAATGGATCCGCCTCCGATTTTGCATTTGTGGAGGGTTGTATGGCCGCAGGAGCACTGGTAGGATCATTCATCGTTTCAAAAATGAGTCGACGGCTGCCTAATGGGTTTATCTGGGCTACGGGGTTAGTTTTAGATGGGGTAACTTACTCATTCATATATTGGGCAGAATCCATAGAAATGGCCATGATAATGATCTTTTTCCATGGCGTTGGAATTCCACTCATCATGGTAAGCCGAACATCCATTGTTCAGATCCATACACCAAACAAATTTCACGGTCGGCTTTTTTCTGTGGTTCATTTAGGCGTGGTTGGAACAACAGCCATTTCAGCTGGGTTGGTTGGGATTATTACATCGGTTATATCTGTTAAATTATTGTTCTTTGGAATTGGGATTGGCGCTGCCCTGTGCGGGTTCGTTGGACTTGCGTTTCCATCGTTGCGAAACATCAAGTAAGTTTGTTTATGGATAGGTCGCATCATTATATCGTCATGGATCAGGGAACATCTTCCACAAAAGCATTTTTGTTTAATTCTAATGGCGAAGTTCTTCATACTGAAAAGATCAAGCACCATCTGTCTCGCCCAAAGCAATTCCATGTAGAATGTGATGCCAAGCTGATCTTAAATGCATGCACAGATCTATTTCAGGCTATGGTGCAAGCATCCGGTGAAGTTCCTATTCAAAATGTTGGACTGGCCGTACAGCGCTCGACTTTTCTATTTTGGGAAAAGGAGTCCTGCATTCCTATTACCCCTGCTATCAGTTGGCAGGATAGCCGAGCACATGCTATTGCTGATGAATTTTCAGAACATTCGCAAAAACTATGGAGAAGAACAGGGACGCCATTAAACGCTCATTTTGGAGGCCCAAAATATTTACATATGATTCGGGAAAATAATGAATTGAAAACCCGTATGGCAAAAGGGGATTTATATTTTGGCCCCCTAAGCGCATTCTTATCCCAAGCCATGACCGGTACACCTGGTGTGGAAGAAACCATCGCCTGCCGGTCACTTCTTTATAATATTCATTCAGGCGATTGGTCTGATTTTGCTTTGGATCTCTTCGGGATTTCTCGCACCTGTTTACCACCATTGGCTCCTGTGAAATATAATCTGGGGAAAATGTTTGATACAGAAATTCCACTGTCTGTTGTAATAGGTGATCAACAAGCAGCACTCATAGGACAAACTGGTTTAATGCAAGGAACTATTGCAACCAATTTTGGTACATCTGCCAGTGTTCAATTTAATGCTGGGAAAAAACCTGTCGTATTGGATCGATTGATTTCCAGTGTCCTTTACTCAGATGAAAATGAAAAACATTTCATGATAGAGGGAACCATTAATGCATGTAATTCTCTTTTTTATCACTTGGAAAAGGTGTTGGAGATTCCCCATGTAAAAATGAAATGGGATCTTCGGGCATCCAAGACAGAAACAGATGGAATTTTTATTCCCGGTTTCAGCGGATTGGCCGCACCCTATTGGACACCGGGATTTGATGATGTTTATCTCGGGTTGGATAAAGATTCAGATTTGGATAAAGATCAAATTGTGAGAGCCGGGATGGAATCTATCGGATTATTGGTGAATGATATTTTGGATTGTTTAAGTCCGGTTATGAGATCAAAACCAGAAATCCTTACTGCTGCCGGTGGCGGAGCTCGAACACCGCTCCTGCAATTTATTTCTGATCTTACCGGTATTCCGGTGGGTCATTCTGCCATGAAGGATAGAACGGCCTATGGTGTGTATCGATTATTAAATCCGGAGTATCAGACTGATTCATCAAAAAGTATTGATACCATTTTTTCTCCAAATCCTACGGAAAAAATATATGAGAAAAAATCTCTATGGCAGAATGCCATTCAAGGCAATATCAAATTATAGCGGTTATCATTTCCTGATCAGACAAATCATCCACCAAATATGTAGGATTTGCTGATCGGATCAATTCTTTTTTTTCAGATTTCCGGCAAACAATCACAGACTGGCATTCATTCTCAGTTGCTGCTTCTGCATCCTGAACTGTGTCACCCACCAGGATC
>Ga0209554_1001623_pt1 | contig 16826 bp, 14 predicted proteins | sample MarorgKNORR_S2LV_5_FD_188221 | JGI IMG/M metagenome (GOLD analysis project Ga0209554, IMG submission 188221) | Marine microbial communities from the Southern Atlantic Ocean, analyzing organic carbon cycling - Bottom_A/KNORR_S2/LV (SPAdes) (version 2) | ecosystem: Environmental > Aquatic > Marine...
CTTAGTTTCGTATACAATTACAATTTAAAAAGGCTCCACCGGAGCCTTTTTAATTACAATTCGCTAATGTAAACCTTGTCATTGCGGGTATCTGACTCTGTCATTGCGAGCGGAATGAAATGTAGCGCGGAAATCTCGTTAATTAATGCGCTCGCTAAATCAATCTAGATTACCACGTCGCAAGCTCCTCGTAATGACATTTTAGGGGTTCCACCAATGACATATGTGTTTAATAATCTGGTTCTGACTTGAATTAAATTTGCCTATGGAAAAGCAATACCATGTTTACATGATGACAAACAAACGTAATACGGTGATCTATACTGGTTTTTCAAGTGATCTGAATGGTCGTGTATGGCAACATAAGAAAAAGGTAGATCCGAAATCATTCGTATGTAAGTATAATTGTGATAGACTTGTTTACTTTGCTGATGCCAATGATGTTTGGGAAGCGATGGAAGAAGAAAAGCGCATTAAGGCTGGTTCTAGAGTAAAAAAGGAAAAAATGATTGAATCAATGAATCCCGCATGGAAAGATTTGGCTAGAGATTGGTATGATTGATTCTGTTATTGCCCTAAACTGACTCTGTCATTGCGAGAAACGGAGTGACGAAGCAATCTCGTAAAACGCATAAAATCAGTCTAGATTACCACGTCGCAAGCTCCTCGTAATGACATTTTAGGGGTGTCAGCCTAAGTTGCGGAAGTCGATGAAGGATCTTCTATAAAATTTCTCATACAATATATATTCACGATCTAACAATCCTCTTCAAAATACTCCATCCATCTATGAGTCTTAATTTTTTGCCTTCTGATCGATCTCGCCGGGAATAAGAAAGGGGGATCTCTTTCACATGTTCATTTTTATTCACAAGAATTGCAGCCAATTCAACATCAATATCAAATCCAATTGATTTTAAGAGCTCTGTATCAATTTGGGATTTATAAAATGCTTTTGCACAGCAGAGCGCATCTGTCAAATTATTTTTTTGAATTAAATTAAATAGACCGGTAAAAAAGAAATTTCCCAAATTCATAAGAGAATGAAATGGGCCAATCTTGGAATACCGTGTACCAAAAACACAGGTTGTTTTCTCGTTATCAAGGATCATAAGTCGTTTGAGTTCAGCCGGTTCCAATTCTAGATCACCATCTGTTAAAATTATTTTATTATATTTTGCATGGGCGATACCTTTTCGTATTGCAGCACCTTTGCCGGAATTTTGGTCAAGAATAACCAGAGTAATGAAGGAACAATCTTTCAAGAGTTCCAAGGATCCATCCGCACTACCGTCGTCAACTACCAAAATCTCATCTTGGGGACTATAAACTTCTAGTCTTGAGAGTAATTCAGGAATATGCTTTACTTCGTTATGAATAGGAAGAATGATTGAATAAGGCATAAAATAATTTAGGTAAAAAAAAAGCGGTCTTTCGACCGCTTTTTTTTTAATTCAAATAATAATCTAAAGTGATTTGGAAATTCCCAAACCAGCAGAAAGCCAACCTGTTAATTGCCCATCAGATGTTTGGGATATGGTAGCATTTCCAACAATTCCAATACCAACAGGAAGATTTTTTAAGGGAAGTGCTAAACCACCACCAGCATTAAATCCTGCACCATTTCCTGGAAGGAACCCTACACCTAAATGAAGGGATGTTTCGGCAGGTATGAAACTTAATATCTCCGATGAATTTGTCCTGAATTGTGCAAAAACGCCTAATTTCGCAAATTCGTCCAATCCGGAATCATCACCTACGCCATAATCAACATATAATACATTCAAATCAGTTAAGAAAGCTAAAGAACCAACATTAAATCCATAGCTGGTATGGATGGTTAATCCGCCTGTAACACCTGCGGAATAACTCGTGAGAAATGTAGCGGAATAAATGGGCAACCCACCGTTTAGAGTAAAGCCCAAAACAGTAAATTCGCCACCGCTACTATCAGCATCTTCTGTTTCCGCATCATCATCAAAATCTGAAAAATCATCATCGAGCCCAAGTTCCAGGGCAATCTTTCTCTTTGCTTCATCTGATGCAGTCTTGGCTATGGCATCATATTCTGCTTCTTCTGCAGCCTCGGTTTCAGCTAGTTTCCGTGCTTTCTCATCTTCATTAGCTTGTATTGCATTTGAACGAGCTTCAGAAGCTGCTTTTTCTGCAGCGGCTTGGATAGCTACATCTGTAGCAGCATCTGCTTCTGCTTGTGCTTTTTCAGCTGCGGAATTAGCAAGCCGTGCCGCTTCTAAAGGGTCTACCTGATCCTGCGCGTTCAAGTTTATGAACAGCAATGGCAATACTAGAATTAGATACCTTGTTATATAGTTTTTATTCATCATTTAAACCAACCTTTTTATTATGTATTGACATTGTATATAATTACGGGAAAAACTTAAAAACATTTCCAATATGATACAAGATTTATATCCATTTCAAATATAACTTATTATGTACCTAAAACGAGAAAATATTTCTAATCTTCAACAATAAAATAAAATATTAAAATGTCCAAGCTTAAAGAAACAAAACATACGTCCAATGTTATTATAATAGGGTTGGTTAGAATTAATGGTCATTGAATTATAATTCAATATATAAAAGTAAGCTTTTTGAAAGATACTCAATTAGATATTATCATCGATTTCCAACACCAAGCCTAACAACATGACTACAATTTCCATCAATCACATTCCGTGTATCAATGATGAGTCTGCTTTCAGTACGAATGAGTTGAAAATCAATAGAATCATGATCTGTAACTATAATGACAGCATCAGTCTGGTTCAAAAAATCACTGCTTAAGGATTTATTTCCCTTCATCACTGAGCCATTTAAACGGACTTCTGTAACATAGGGATCGAAAAAGGATACAATTGCCCCGTCATGTTGGAGCAATTTCATCACATCCAGTGCTGGAGATTCCCGCACATCATTCACATTCTTTTTATAGGCCACTCCAATAACCAAAATGTTACTACCTTTTATAGATTTCTGTTGGCTGTTTAATCCATCCCGTACCAGATTGACCACATGCCTTGGCATGGCTGTATTTATTTCACCCGCCAGTTGGATAAATCGAGCATCATAGTCTAATGCTTTTAATTTCCACGATAAATAATGTGGATCGATAGGTATACAATGGCCGCCTAATCCGGGGCCAGGTGTAAATTTCATATATCCGAATGGTTTTGTTGCGGCGGCATCAATCACTTCCCAAACATCTACTTTTAATTTTTCACACATAATAGCCACTTCGTTTGCCAATCCAATATTAATAGCTCGAAAAGTGTTTTCAAGAAGTTTCACCATTTCTGCAGTTTCTGGTGAAGATACGGATACCACTTGGCTCACAATGGTTTCATAGAGTGCAGATCCCATTTCACCACATTTTTTGGTGACGCCGCCCAGTACTTTGGGTGTATTAGCTGTGCCGAATTCCTTATTTCCCGGGTCGATTCGCTCTGGGGAAAAACAAAGGTAAAAATCTTCTCCTACAACGTAGCCCTTTTCTGTCAGTTTAGGTAAGATCAATTCACGGGTTGTACCGGGATAAGTGGTACTTTCCAAAACAATTAACATATCTGGATGTATATAATCTTTTAAGCTATTCATCACACTATTGATGAATGAAATATCCGGGTTTTTTTGTTTATTTAAAGGGGTAGGGACACAAATAGAAATAGCATCCAAGTCCTGAATCACCGAAAAGTCAGTACTTGCAGAAAATAAGTTCTTCTGAATGGCATGGTCTAGATCAGTATCTTTCACATCCTGAATATAATTTTCGCCTCGGGACAGTTTCTCAACTTTTTCAGTATCAATGTCAATTCCCGTTACATTGAACCCGGAACGAGTAAATTCCATGGCCAGGGGGAGCCCCACATATCCCAATCCGATTACACCAATTCGTGCATCTCTGCTAGTAATTTTATTTTTTAGGGTCATTTATAGTCTTACTTTGAATTTATAATAGATAAATGTAGATGGAATTTATACGAAAAGTATTGGGGTTGAATAATTATATTTCCACCCAATATTAACGAATTAATTGATGATTGATTTTCAAAATTTCTTTGCAACTAAACTTTTGTGTTTATTGGTAATGGTATCCATTCATAAAATATAATGAAAAATATAGACTGGAGAATACGAATAATAGGTGGAATACTCATGCTTGTAGGTGCAGGTGTTGCCGTCCAACATGCCCTGACACTCCGTGCCATGGCAGAAAATTATAATCACATGGGTGTGCTGGCCCTTATCGCCTTTTGGGGTGGATGTGACTCCATATTGAAAGGGATTCAAGTAAAACAGGATCATTAAATGCAAAATATGGTCCATCACTATTTATCTACGCCCAATCCATTTATTTTATTCGGAGTGGACCATATAGCCGGCACCATTATATCTATCGCCCTTTGGATTGGACTCCCCTGGTATGCAAAAAACAACCTAACTAAATCCATGCAGGATAGAGTCGGCGTTATTATTGGATTTATTGTTATGTCCAATTATCTGGTTTGGGTCGTTCTGGAATTGATTGCCGGATCATTCGATATAAAATTGCATCTCCCATTTCAACTTTGTCGATTCGCCAATCTTGCAATCCCCATCGTCATGATCTGGAAGCCGGAACGCATATTCCAAATTTTATACTTTTGGGGGATGTCGGGTATGCTTCAAGCCATGATTACACCGGATGTAACTCACGGGTTTCCCCATTTTCATTATTTCAGATTTCTCATTGGGCACAATGGGATGGTCCTCGCTTTGATCTATGCCATCGTAGTTTATAATCTAAAACCTACGCTTAAAGGGTTGTGGGAATCCTTCCTTGCCTTAAATGTATTTCTCCTTTTGGCAGTGGGCGTAAACCTTCTTTTAGATGCTAATTATTTCTGGATCTGTGGTAAACCACCCACTGCATCCTTATTGGATTATATGGGCCCATGGCCGTGGTATATTTTGGTGGGAGAATTTGTAGCTTTACTCCACTATATGGCTGCCTATGCGCCGTTCCACTTTATTAAAAAAGGATCCACACTTGACTAAAACAGAAATAGGATTAACAACTCTCTTTTTGGGAATAATAATAATCGGACTGAAAATGACACCCCCCAAGCAAAAATTAATGCCCCCCGTGGCAAAAAGGATTCCCAAGGATGTGACAATCCATGGCGATAAACGAATTGACAATTATTTTTGGCTAAGAGAAAGAGATAGCCAACCAGTATTAGATTATTTGAATGCTGAAAATGATTATACCTTTTCAAAAATGAAGCCTACCGAAAAATTACAGAAAAAGCTGGTTCAGGAAATGCGGGGAAGGATCAAAGAAGACGATGCAACGGTCCCATACAAATTCGGAACTTTTATGTATTACACCCGAACTGAAGAGGGGAAACAATACGATATTTATTGCCGAAAACCCGGTTCCATGACAGGTGAAGAACAAGTGACCTTAAACCTAAATGTAATGGCTCAAAAACATGATTACCTTGTTTTAAATGCATATAAGATCAGCCCGGATGAACAAAAACTTGCTTTTACCATAGATACTTCCGGCGCTGAATTACATAAAATGATTATTACAGACTTGGAATCGGGAAGGATTCTGGATGATAATTTGTCAAACCTTGACGGTGCTGTAGAATGGGCAAATGATAACAAAACATTATTTTATACCAAATTGGACGAAGCCCATCGACCCTACCAACTTTGGCGCCACCAATTGGGTGATGAACAATCCCAGGATGTATTGATTCACCAGGAAGATGATGACCGCTTCTTTGTGGAACTCCACCGGACCAAGAGCGGTGCCTTCTTGAAAATGTCATTGGGAAGTAACATGACCACAGAAGTCCACCTTCTCGATAGAAATGATCCTTTGGGTGATTGGAAAATGGTTCAACCCCGAGAACAAGGTGTGGAATATTATATTTATCATCATGGCAATTATCTCTACCGCCTGACAAATAAAGATGCTATAAATTTCAAATTGGTTCGTCAATCCATTACAGGGGGTGGGGATGAGGAGATTATTCCAAATCGTGAAACTTGCTACTTAAAGGATATCACTCTTTTTAAAGACCATATGGCTGTGTTGGAACGGGTTGAAGGGAATTTGACGATACGTATTTTCGATTTTCAGGAAGAATCTTGGCACGCTCTTGAAATGGATGAGGAAATTTATTCTGTTGAATTTGATGCGAATTATGATTGGAATTCAGATTTTCTCCGAATGAGTTATGGTTCATTTATTACGCCCTTTTCCATCTATGATGTAAATCTTAACACCCATGATAAAACATTAAAAAAACGGGAAGAAATCTTGGGCGGTTATGACCCGGACAATTATATCACAGAAAGAATCTGGGCTCCCACGCACGATGGAAAAAAAGTAGCCATTACTTTACTGTATAAAAAAGGACTCAATTTGAAGGGGAATAATCCCTGTTTTCTCTGGGGATATGGGAGTTATGGCGCCACCTACGACCCTTGGTTTTCATCCAATATTTTTAGCATGGTAGATCGAGGTGTTGTGTATGCCCGAGCCCATATTCGCGGTTCATCCTTTTTAGGTCGTCAATGGTATATAGATGGCAGACTCAAAAATAAAAAGAATACATTCCATGACTTTATTTCAGCTGGAAATTTCCTGGCAGAAGAAGGCATCACATCTCCGGAAAAATTGGCCATATATGGTGGCAGCGCTGGGGGGCTCCTCATTGGAGCCGTTGTAAATATGGCACCCAATTTATGCAAGGTTGCCATTCCAAGTGTTCCATTTGTGGATGTGATTAATACAATGCTGGATGAATCCATTCCACTGACTGTAACAGAATTCGAAGAATGGGGAAATCCGAAAGAGAAAGATTATTATAATTATATGCTCAGTTACTCCCCCTACGAAAATGTAGAACAGATGGATTACCCGCATATGCTTGTATTGGCTGGCTATAACGATCCACGTGTTCAATATTGGGAACCTGCAAAATGGACGGCTCAACTTCGATCCATGAAAACAGATCAAAATGACTTGTTATTAAAAACCATTATGGGTGCAGGTCACTTTTCTTCTTCGGGGCGCTTCGATTACCTGAAAGATGTGGCATTTTACTACGCATTTATTCTGGATAAACTTGGAATAAAATCATGAATTTAATTTCAATTGATCCTGCCACCGGGAATGAAATAAAAGCGTATCCGAAATACGCTCCAAATGAGGTAGCTTATATTCTTGACCAAGCATCTCAGGCACAAAAAAACTGGTGCAATTCAGATCTGGATCTTCGTATTTCTTGTTTGGAACAAATTGCCGGAACTCTTCGAGACAGGGCGAAAGAATATGCAAAACTCATGGCCAGAGAAATGGGAAAACCGTTATCCCAAGGATTAGGAGAAATTGAAAAATGTGCATGGCTTTGTGAATATTATGCCGAAAATACGGAATCATTCCTGGATGACAGGGTGGTGGATATTTCAGGTCAAAAAAGCCTTATCTCTATTCAACCCATTGGATTGGTTCTTGGGATCATGCCATGGAATTTTCCATTCTGGCAGGTATTTCGGTTTGCCATTCCAACCATTACAGCAGGAAATAGTGGTATTCTAAAACATGCATCCAATGTTCAGGGGTGCGCAGCGGCCATTGAAAAATGTTTTATTGATTCAGGATTCCCTGAAAATATTTTTAGAAATTTGGTCATTCCAGGAACAGAAGTAGCGGATGTTATCAAAAATCCACTCATCGCTGCCATTACCTTAACGGGAAGTACACCTGCAGGAAAATCAGTGGCAGAAACTGCCGGTTCTGTATTAAAAAAGACTGTTTTAGAACTTGGAGGTAGTGATCCCTATGTGGTCTTGGATGATGCAGACTTGACCGTTGCAACCGATGCATGTATAACGGGCAGAACCTTGAATGCAGGCCAAAGTTGTATTGGTGCAAAACGAATTATTGTCCATGAATCAATTTATGATTTATTCTTGACCCAGCTTGAAGAAAAGCTTTCCACCAAAATTATGGGAGATCCCTTAGATGAAGTTGATATGGGTCCCATGGTATCTGCTTCTGCCAGAGATGAAATACATGGCCAGGTGGAACGGACAATTGAATCTGGAGCTGATTTACGATTGGGTGGACAAATGCCTGACGGGCCCGGCTTTTACTATCCAATTACCTTACTCGCAAATGTAACGCCGGGAATGGCTGCATTTGATGAAGAAATCTTTGGACCCATATTTTCCGTCATAAAAGCAAAAGATGAAGCTGAGGCGCTCTTATTAGCCAACCAAACAGAATTTGGGTTGGGCGCTGCTGTATTTACGAAGGATAAGTCCAAAGGCGAAGAAATCGCTAAAAAGCACTTAGATGCTGGATTATGTTTTGTGAATGATTTTGTAAAATCGGATCCAAGGTTACCCTTTGGTGGAATCAAGCAATCCGGCTACGGCAGGGAATTATCATCTTTTGGCATGATGGAATTTGTGAATATTAAAACTGTTGTCGTGAAAGACTGATAATTACAGTAAAATTACCCCAATGAAAATTCAATTAATTCTTATTTCACTTTTATTTTCTCTATGTGTGAGCCAACAAAACCGACTTTTTTGGGATGGTCGAGATTGGAATCGAATCACAAAAACGATGGATTATCACCCGGAAAATACCTATCGAATTAAAACAGCATATCTCAATGGTGTGTTAGATGGTCGGCTTTATGGTTACCTAAAAACATGGAAAGAAGATTCCTATTTAGCGGACCATGTTTTCGGTGAAACGGTTGATTATTTAACCACTCGGGAATTGGTCAAAAACCTGGATAATTTTTATCAAGATCCGTTGAATGCGTATATCCCAATCCCGTCCGGAATTGTTATTGCCAATATGTATGCAGAGAGGATTCCTGTTCCTTTGATTGAAACTTATATTGAAAAAACGAGAAATTGGATCAATGAATTATCGACAAATTTGAATGAATTAGACTATAGTAAATTGATGGAAGATAAATTCATCAAACACCATAATAAATCGTTCAATCGATCCGAATAAAACCCGATTTCGGGTGCCAGGCAAAAACCCTGTATTCACCTGCAAATTTTACTTTAGATATAGTGAATTCATAGGTGTTGGGTTTGTCCGGTATTAATTTAAACTTCATTGTTTTTGTGGTGGAATAACCGGTCTGTAAAGGTGGTTCATAACTATAAATCAATACCATTCTTTTTTCATTCAAAAATTCGCCATCACTGGAATATTCTGCTAAAAATCCTTCCAGATAATCGACTGGTTTCCCCACATGATTCAATACCTCTACATTAACAAGAACCTTTGCACCATCAATAACACGCGGACGAATATCTATGCTGAATGGATTCAGTTTTTGAGCCCAAATGCATGACAGGGTGATGAGGACAATGACAAAGCGTTTCATGTGGGCTAAAATTGGGATGAATTTTGGAAAGACAAAAGAGAAAGGTTGGGAAACCTTTCAAGTGCTGATTTGTATAAGGTAGATTCCTTATCCGAATTTCATGAATATAACTAAAAGTCAAAAAACAACAGTGCGGCTGTTTAAAAAATTATTACCATTCATCGCTGTAACAGTTTGTTTTTCCCAAGTCCGGATCGGGGAATGGAAAGCACTCACATCTCCATTAAATGTTAGGGATATCCTAGCTTCAAATGGGGAATGGTTCGCTGCCACGGAAGGGGGTTTATTTAAGATTTCTCAAGAAGAAACTCGAACCTTTACCACAGTAGAAGGGTTAAAAAGTGTAGATCTATCCGCACTTGCCATTGATCAAAATAATCACATTTGGATGGGCGGTTCATCCCCCAATGGTTTTGTCCAAATATTTGATCCCAAAAAAATTCAATCGATTGCCAATTTTGATTTTGGACTCACCGAAATCTTTGATATACAAGTTATGGATTCTATGGCATGGATTTTTTATTTGGATGGACAAGACCCGGGAATCATGAAATTCCTTTATACCGATAAATGGGAATACCGAGACAGTTTCAGGAATTTTCCGCAGGAAGCAGGATACATCAATTGTTTTACTGCCACCGATTCAACCTTAATTGTGGGAACGGACCATGGCATTTATGTAGGTGATATTTCGGATAATCTTAAAGATCCAAATAACTGGATTCCGTTGAATTCAAACCTAACTCTTGAAATAACGGCCCTTTCCTTGAATGGATCTATCCTAGCATTCTCGTCAGCCACAACACTCTATGAATATAGTTTTGAAACACAAGATTGGAATGAAATCCCGTTTGGATTTACTTTAAATAATGTAAGTGAGATTCACGCTGATGGAGATTCTTATTGGGTCATTGATCAAAAAAAATTGTATAAAATTTCCGACGATACGGGTGTTCTTTTAGATAATCGGTTCTGGCTTTCAGGATGGGCAAAATCAAATACTGAAACGGTTGTAGGGACGAGAAATGGAATATTATTTATTCAAAAACAAACCGATGGTAGTGAAAAAGTATCCAGGTATCTTGCCAATGCACCTGTTACCAGCGGATTTTCAGCCATCACAGTTTTAGATGACGGTAGATTGGTGGGAGGTAGTTCAAAAGGTATCTCCATTTACAGTGATGAGGGGTGGCGAAATATTATTCAAATTATACAAACCAATACAGATACGATTCATGAATCCTATGATTATTCCACATTTATCGGGGATACGATATTTTATAATTTTGGTGGATATATTGCAGATCTTGAGCAAGGTCCCGATGGCCTTTTGTATTGTGCGATTCGGGGTGCATATCATCAAACCTTTAATGAACCCATTCGAAAAAGTGGCGGCGTTATTATTATAGATGTGGATGACCCTACGAATGTGACACTTATCGACACAACCCATTTAAGCTATTTCTCAACGACCCAAAACCCGAGACCCTATATGATTGTGATGGATATAGAATTTGACCCCAATGGAAACTTATGGATAGCCAACCCCTATTGTATCAATGGGAATATGCCCATCCATGTACGATCTCAACAGGATGAATGGAAGCATTATGGCTCTTATGAAACTCCCTTGAGAATAAGCCAAACACCTGGCTCTATTGCATTTGACGATTGGGGACGAACTTGGTACTCTGCATTCCACGCTTCAGAAGCAAATTTGGGTATTTATCCCGACGGAGGGATTTTTATGCTAGATTTTGAGGGAGACCCATTTAATCCAGGTTATTTTACTTGGACAAAAGTGCAGGACGATGGAACGGTTTGGTCCCTAGGCATGGGACTGAATAACCGGATCTATTATTTAACCCCCACAGGATTGAATTATTTTGACCTGAATGATTCACCCAGCCCTGTGTCCCGGGAAAATCCCTACGCCTTTTTCCCCAATATTTCATTTGGAAGCGGGGCAGAGATCAAGATGGATCCCCATGGGAATGTATGGACCCATTCACCCTCACAGGGGATTCATGTTTTACTGGAAAACACAACATACTGGCCGGATATTGATGGATTTCGTGCCGACAATAGTCCACTTTTATCTGATGAGATCACCGATATAGCTTTTGATGAAAAACGGAATTTGGCCTATATCGCCACCAGCAAAGGAGTCAATATCCTCCGCATCCCCTTTGGGACAGAAAAACTCACAACCTCTGACGTAAAGGTGTTCCCCAGTCCATTTTACATCCCCACCAACAAACCCATGAAAGTGGATGGATTACCCTACGAATCTGCCATGATGGTCATGACCTTAGATGGGAAAGTGGTTCGACATGTGCCTAGTCAAGGAACTAGCATTGATGGAGACCAACTCTCCTGGAACGGACGGGATAATGCCGGCGATTATGTGTCCAGCGGTGTGTATCTATTGGCGATCTATGGGTTGGATGGATCCCAGACCGTTGAGAAAATAACAGTTATTAAAAATTAACACACATTTAATCCCCTTTATAAAAGTGAGGTATGGGATTGTCCAAAATACTGAGTGCTTTTTTAGATTAACGCTTGCGAAATATCCCAGATTAGATCATCAGCATTTTCAACACCAATAGAGAGTCTGACCATTTTATTGGTCAGGCCTAAGGCGTTTTTCTCAATCTCTGAAACATCAGCATGGGTCATGGAATATGGATGCTGGGCTAAAGATTCTGTGCTCCCTAAACTGACAGCTAAATGAAATAATTTCAAATTATTCAAAAAAGTAAATGCTTCTTTTTCACCGCCTTTAATATCCACACTTATCATGGCCCCAGGAGATGAATATTGTTTTTCAAATATTTGATGCATTTTAGACCCTGGTTTTAAATGACCTAAATAATATACTTTTTCCACTTTAGGGTGGTCTAACAAGAAATCTGCTATTTTTGCTGCATTTGCTGCTTGAAGTTCCATCCGAGGTTTGAGAGTTTCTAAACTTCTCATTAATAACCAGCCAGTCCATGGACCTGTCATATTTCCTAAGAAAGTTCGTAGGACCTTGATTCGCGTCATGAGTTCCTGATTGCCTAAAACCGCTCCAGCGATTAAATCGCTGTGCCCACCAATATATTTTGTTGCGGAATAGATTACCAAATCTGCACCCAGGTCTAAGGGCTGACACCAAAGCGGTCCCATATAGGTGTTATCTACTGCGACAATGGGTGAATTGGATTCTGTTTTGAAATGATTCGCAATTTCTTTACACATTTCCAAATCGATAAGAGCATTTGTAGGATTTGCTGGTGTTTCAACAAATATCAATTTGAGACGGTCACTCTTACCCGACCCTTTTAATTTTTCAATAATCTCATTTTTGTCATGATCAGAATGAAACCCAATTGTTTCGATACCAAAATTTGGGAGAATATCATCAATAAAGTGGCTGGTACCTCCGTATACTGGTTTGGAATGTAAAAGAAGGTCGCCGGGTTTTAAAAATTCCAGCATGACCGTTGTAATCGCCGACATTCCACTTCCAAAAACAGCAGCCACTTCTGCGTGATCCCACAAGCAGAGTCGATGTTCAAGAATTTCAAGATCAGGATTGTTGATCCGACTGTAAATAAGTCCCAGTTCTTCACCCTCTTTTTTGTCACGAAGTCCATATGCGACTTCAAAAAATGATTTTCCTTCTTCCGCCGATTTAAATACAAAAGTGGATGTTTGGAAAATAGGACATTTCACAGCACCCTCAGATAGTTGAGGATTATATCCATGTGACATCATAAGTGTTTCTGGTTTAAAAATCGGTTTTTTCATCTTTGGAAATTCCTATTTGCTAAATGTGATATATTCGGGGTGAAGTCCAAAATCCTGTTCAAATTCTTCAGCAATAGATTTGATCATTTTGCGCCGTTCATTGTGAGGGAGAAAAGCGCTTTTTATAGCGGTAATGGTAATCTCTCTAAAATCATGGAGTTTGAAATCGAATACTTGATGAGCAATCATAAATTCGTTGGTCAAAGTTGTATCAGACATAAGACGATTATCTGTATTTAAAGTGACCCGAATTCCTTGATCATAATAATATTTGAATGGATGAAATTTTAAAGATCGAACACTTTTTGTGTGCCAATTGGATGTAAGACAAACTTCAAGAGGAATTCGATGGTCATTTATATAATTCATCAAATCTTTATCATCTTTCAACCGAGTACCATGTCCAATGCGATTCGCACCACATTGATGAATTGCCTGATGAATTGAAGATGGCCCAAATGCTTCGCCTGCATGAATTGTTGCATTAATGTTGTTATTCCGAATTAGATAAAACGCTTCCCGGTGTTCTTTGGCAGGGAAATTTTCTTCTACACCTGCAAGGTCAAAACCAACGACGCCACGATTTTTAAAGCGGACAGCAAGTTCAGCTAAAGTAAGAGATGCTTCCGGTGAAATATGGCGAATACCACAAACAATAATTCCTGATTTTACACCAAACTTCTTTTCTCCCTTTTTTAGCCCTTTTTTGACAGATTCTATTGCCATGTCCAATGTCATTCCTTTTTCCTGGTGTAAAATGGGAGAATAACGAACTTCAATATAGCGGACGTTTTCTTTGGCAACATCTTCGATTAATTCATAGGCAAACCGTGTTAAGGATTCAGGGGTTTGCATCACACTTAATGTGATGTCGAATCGTTCAATATAATCTACAAGTGAACCCCGTTTCTTGCCAATCTTGAGATAGGATGTTAATTCGTCTAAGTCAAGGGATGGTAACTTTACCTTATCCTTAAGTGCAAGATCTAAAATGGATTCTGGACGCAGACTCCCATCCAAATGGCAGTGGAGTTCTACTTTTGGAAGTTGTTTTAATAATGCCTGATTTATTATCGCCATAGATCTATAAAACTAACGGGTTGATGGTTTTTTGGTCACGGATTTATACAACCACCCTAAAACACCTAAAAAGGCTACAATTCCAAAAATTTGTAATCCCGGGAATTGGGGCCACCAGTCTTTGCTTCCCGTAATGAAAATGGGTACCGCAACCAGGATTCCAACCAACGCTTCACCTGTAATGAGTCCCGAAGCCATGAGTAATCCTTTCTTTTTCATGGTTTCTGTTGCGCCTGATCGATCACTAAAATGAGCAATCATGCCTCCAATAAAGATGGGGACGGTCAGTTCAATGGGAAGATAGATCCCAACAGCTACGGCCAAAATGGGAACTCGAAAATCGGACCCAATTCGCTCTTGGCGAAGGTCAATTAAAATAATAATCACACCAATGATAGCACCGAATCCAACCATGGTCCACGGAAGGTTTCCAGTAAAAACGCCTTCAGCAACAGATTTCATTAGTGTTGCTTGTGGTGCCGATAAAGTGGGAGAACCAATCGTATAAGCTGTGTGAAGAATATCCAAAACGAGTCCCAAAACAACTGCTGCACTTAAAACACCTACAATCTGCATTATTTGTTGCTTCCAGGGTGTCGCTCCCAATAGGTATCCTGTTTTAAGGTCTTGCAAATTATCTCCGCCAATGGCGGCGGCACAGCAAACCACAGCGCCAATCATGATGGCGGCGGAAGCACCCACATCAGAATCTTCTCCTAGCAGAGATAAAAGTAAAAGTGATGCAAACAGAATCGTGGCAATGGTAACACCAGAAATAGGATTGTTAGACGATCCAACCATCCCAGCCATGTATGCCGCAACAGCAGAAAATAAAAATCCGAATACCATCATAACCACAGCCAAAAGCGCAGCGATGGCAACATCATTCACAATTTCAAAATAAAGGAGATAAACGGGAATCAGCAAAACTGCTAAAACCATTCCAACATAATTAATAGGAAAATCTTGTTCGTGCTTTGGAATATCTGCAGCTAATTTTGATTTTTTAACTGATTCCAAGCTGGCCTTGATTCCATCAATTAGTGGTTTAACAAGATTGATGAGGGACCAAACACCACCCACCACCATGGACCCAACGCCCAAATACCGGATTTGGGAATTCCATATATCCCACGCAGCAGTCATGGGTTCGCCTTCAAATCCATAAATAGCAGTATAGATTGGAATAGCAACAGCCCAAGAAATGAGTCCACCGGCCACAACCAAAATTCCAATATTTCTGCCTACAATATAGCCCACAGACACAAGTGCCGGGGAGAGGTCGGTTCCGATACCGAAAATGGAACCACCCACAACAGTAGCGCCTTCCACCGCTGCATGCCACATGGCGAATCCCTGTTGACAAAGTTTCATAGCACCGCCCACTAATCCTGAAATGGCAATTGTGATGAGACCACCCGATTCATCTTTTTCTGTGGATGTCCGGGATGCTTCACCTGCTTCCAAAACGGCCGCCGTGGCAACACCTTCCGGATATTTCAATTTTGCTTCCACAATCAAAGCTCGACGCAATGGAACTGTGAATAAAACACCAATGACACCACCAATGGCTGATATTTTTGCTACTTCCAAATAATCGAACTCTGTCCAAACACCCATAAGTACCAAGGCAGGGATTGTAAAGATGACACCAGCAGCAAGAGATTCACCGGCAGATGCTGCCGTTTGAACAATGTTATTTTCTAATATATTTGATTTACGAAAGAGCCGTAGCACACCCATAGAAATAACCGCAGCAGGAATGGAAGCTGAAACTGTCATGCCTGCAAATAATCCAAGATAAGCGTTAGCGCCGGCAAGGATCATGGAAAGAAGGATTCCCAATACAATAGCTTTGGGGGTAATCTCAGGTAAAGGTTTGGACATTTTTTCTCCTTGAAATAAGTGGGGAAGGTAGGGGTTCCAAATCGAACTCTGCAATGAAAGAAACGGAGTATCCAAGGGTTCAGGTTTTTAAGTGTTCGAGTGTTTGAGTGTTCAAGTGTTGGAGTGATGGATTATTAGATGGATGTTTTTTTCCATAAATCCAATTCTAATATTTATGTCTTTAAATTATTTTTTAAAATCACCCCAAATTAATCTGAAAAACCATGAAGGAGTTATTCGTCCCATCCTTCACAAGGATGGATAGTAGGGCTGGTTTATAAATTGAAAATCTTAGAGAACTTCGTGCGTTTCATGGCTAAAATATTTTGTAATTTTAATCAAGTCAGGGGTGCCGTTCAGAACCAGATTGAACGGCTGAGAACAAACCCATTGACCTGATCTGGATAATGCCAGCGTAGGAAGACCCCATGAACTTTAAAACAACTCTACCTTTTTTAATCCTATTTTCATCCTTTCTGTTTTCGCAAATCTTAGGAACTGTGATGGATCAATCCACCGGTGAACCTCTTCAAGGGGTAAATATAACTTTCGGTGAAACGGGGACAGCCACAAACGAATCCGGTGAATTCAGTATCGATGTTCCACCCGGGACCGAAT
>Ga0209554_1001625_pt1 | contig 16820 bp, 17 predicted proteins | sample MarorgKNORR_S2LV_5_FD_188221 | JGI IMG/M metagenome (GOLD analysis project Ga0209554, IMG submission 188221) | Marine microbial communities from the Southern Atlantic Ocean, analyzing organic carbon cycling - Bottom_A/KNORR_S2/LV (SPAdes) (version 2) | ecosystem: Environmental > Aquatic > Marine...
AAGGTCAACGTCAAGCCTTTGAAGACGAAGAACTTACTGAGATGGCCGCTGTTGATGTACTTGAAGAAAGTGCAAAGGACATTCAATCTCGCAAGGATGAACGACAAACGCTCCTTGATGCTGCGACTCAAGAACTTAAAACTCGTGAGACTGAAATTGCAGATCAACTTGCTGAACTTGAAGTACAACGAGAAGCCGCAGCATCTATTATTCCTGAAGAAGCCCTTTCAATGTTTGACTCAATCGCCGAAGATTACGAAGGCGAAGTGATGGCATCTGTTGATGTGGACGATCTAAAACGGCGTGAATACTCATGTAATTCTTGCAGCCTTCGCATTTCACTCGACGCCCTCACTACGCTCCTTGGTTCAAGTGAAAATATTGTGATCTGCGGGTCATGCGATCGCATTCTTTACCTTAAAGAAGATACCCGACAAGCAATTTGCCCCTCAAAGTAGAGCCAATCTCCCCCCCCAATATAGTTTTACCATGGAATAAACTATCCCGCGGATAGTTTATTGGTCTTGTACAATGTACATCACATGTTGTGTCCATATTGCGAACGAGACAATGATAGGGTGATTGACAGCCGCGCCTCTGATGGCGCTAAGGCTGTTCGAAGGCGAAGAGAATGCCAACATTGCAATCGCAGATTTACAACATTTGAACGAGTCGAAATGACATCACGTTTGATGGTCATTAAGCAAGATGGTACTAGAGTTCCATTTGATCAAGAAAAAGTATTGAAGGGTCTTCAAGCAGCCTGCGGAAAGCGCCCTATTCCTGAAGATAAAAAAGTCGCCTTGGTACGAGAGGTTGAAGAAGAACTCATCCAAGAATTTGATCGTGAAGTCCATAGCAAATCGATTGGACTTCGAGTCGCCACCAAATTAAAAGCACTCGACCCAATTGTATACATACGCTACGCTTCGGAATATTTCAACTATCAACACCTAGAAGATATCTCCCAAGAAGTTTCAAATATGCAAGAAGCACCGCCAGTCATTCCATCTCAATCTGATCTCTTTTCTGCGCCATAAAGTACACATGCCAATTATTACTCTTCCAGACGGAACTACACGTTCTTATGACACAACAACTTCTCCTTTGCAAGTTGCCCAAGATATCTCTGAAGGACTTGCGAATGTTGCGATTGGCGCCCGAGTCAATGGCGAACTTGTCGACCTCTCAACACCTATTCACGAAGACGCAGAGTTAAAACTTGTTACTGCAAGAAAAGGCGAGAAGGAAAGTGACCCCGACGCTCTTATGCTGATCAGACATAGTTGCGCGCATATCATGGCAGAAGCAATTCAAAAGATTCGTCCAAACATTGAACTTGTGTATGGCCCTGCTCTTGACAATGGTTTTTATTACGACATTTCATTTACAAAAGAAGATCCTCTAAGTAGCGATGAATTTGAAGAAATCGAACAAGTCATGAAGTCCATCATCGATGAAGACCGTCCGTTCACTCGCTATGAACTTACAGTAGATGAAGGTCTTGCCAAACTTGAAAAAGAAGGCAACAAATACAAATTAGATAATGCAAAGCGTGCGATCGAATCCGGTTCAAAAGAACTTACTTGGTATGCCACAGGTGAAAAAGATACAAACTGGGAAGATCTTTGCCGCGGTCCGCACGTCCCATCAACGGGCCGCATTGGCGCATTCAAAATCATGACTATTGCAAGCAGTTACTGGCATGGTGAGGCGAACTCTGACAACCTAACTCGCGTCTATGGCACTGCTTTTGTTCACTCAAAGCAACTTAAAGCCCATCTCAAACAACTTGAAGAGGCCAAGGAACGAGATCATCGCACTGTTGGGAAAAATTTAGGTTTGTTCCACATAGACGAACAAGTCGGGCAGGGTCTTGTCCTTTGGACACCTAACGGCGCTGTTGTTCGACAAGAGTTACAGAATTTTATTGCACAGCAATTACAACTCCAAGGATACAGTCAAGTTTTTACTCCCCACATCGGCAAATTAGATTTGTACAGAATGTCTGGTCATTACCCTTATTATCAAGATAGTCAATATCCACCACTCATCGATCCAGATCAATTAAAAAGGTTGTCCGACGAAGGATGTTCATGTAGCGAACTTTCTAACATGATGGCACATGGTGAGATCGAAGGGTATCTCCTCAAGCCAATGAACTGCCCGCACCACATCCGAATTTATGCAAGTTCTCCACATAGTTACCGTGACTTGCCCGTTCGCCTTGCAGAATTTGGAACAGTGTATCGATGGGAACAATCTGGCGAAATTGGAGGGCTCACTCGGGTTCGAGGTTTTACCCAGGATGATGCGCACATTTTCTGCATGGAAAATCAAGTCGCAGACGAGATACGCGGATGTCTCGAACTTGTCAAAATTATTTTTGCAACACTTGGTATGAACGACTATCGAGTACGTCTTGGGTTACGAGGTCCGAATTCTGACAAATATGTTGGTGAAAGCAGCAATTGGGACAAGGCAGAGGAGGCATGCCGAGAAGCCGTTGCATCACTCGATGTGCCATGGACCGAAGATACAGGGGAGGCAGCGTTCTATGGGCCAAAGATCGACTTCATTGTCAATGATGTCATTGGAAGACCATGGCAACTGGGTACCATCCAAGTTGACTACAACTTGCCAATCCGTTTTGATCTCACATACATAGGAAAAGATGGTGCGAAGCACCGGCCAGTCATGATCCACCGTGCACCATTTGGTTCGATGGAACGATTCATTGGCGTCCTGATCGAACATTTCGCAGGCGCATTTCCAACGTGGCTCGCACCTGAACAAGTTCGCGTTTTGCCAATTTCAGAGAAAACAAACGACTATGCACAAGAGGTGTGCGATCGAATGCATGCCCTTGGAATCCGCGTTTCTGTAGATAAAAACGACGAACGAGTCCAAGCGAAAATTCGAGATGCTGCGAATATGAAAATTCCTTGGCAATTGATCGTTGGACCAAGAGATGCAGAAGCAAGACAAGTTTCAGTCCGCATGCGTGGCATTCGACATGACCTTGGGGCTCTCGACTTAGATCAATTTATTGACGCCTTGCAGACTGAAATTAACTCTCGAGGCAAAGAGTCAGTCATTGAAAAATGCTTTCCAGATGTAGAAAGTATGCAAGAGGCTTGATTCATAGACAAAAACAGCATATCCTGCACAGACCTTCTCCCCACTTTGGGGAAGAAGCTCAATATATGGCGCAGCATTTGAATTACGAACTCGATCAACATCTCTCTCTTCTACACCGAAGTGAGTTGTATTCACTGTCGAAAACGGTCTTCAAACACATGAGAGCATGATGACCTGCCCAACAAATCGTTCTTTCACCTTTCGGGTTAACACAAGCAGTGTCTACATTTTTCAAGTTGCCAAGCAACGACCTGCTTTTCATTACAGAAAACTCTCAGGAGGACTCCGCCATCGCTCGTAGACGTTATATCAAACCCCAAGAAAATAACCGCAAACTGCCACGCGCAAATGACCGCATACGCGTTGACACTGTACGGCTGATTGACCAAGATGAAAATATGATTGGAATCGTGCCAACAACAGAAGCACTCAAACGTGCAAGATCAGCTGATCTAGATCTTGTTGAAGTTTCTCCCGGATCCGATCCACCAGTTTGCAGAATCCTTGACTTTGGCAAATATCGCTACGAGCAATCTAAGAAAGAACGCGCGAACCGCGCGAAGACAAAAGTTGTTGAAACAAAAGAAGTACGCCTTGGGCGGTCAATGAAAATTGATCCGCATGATGTTCAGATTCGCATGAACCAAGCGAGAAAATTTTTACTCGAAGGACACAAAGTACTTATTGTTCAAAATTTTAGAGGCAGAGAGATGATGCATAAAGAGAGGGGAAATGTAAGAATGCAAAGCATCATTAAACAACTTTCTGATATTTCCAAAGTTGAACTTGAACCTCGGATGGCAGGCAGAAGACAAACGATGGTACTCGCTCCTGACAAGATTAAAATTCAAAAAGTTCTTGCTGCAAAAGAAGCACAAGAGAAAATCGATTCTGCAGCAGCACAAGAAGCCGAAGAGTAAAACAGACCATGTCGCGATATGGAGTCATCTCGGATATACATAGCAACGCACATGCGCTGATGGCTGTGTACGACAGACTTGGTGAAATGAAAGTTGACGAAATCATCTGTCTTGGTGATATTGTGGGCTATGGACCAGCTCCTGCACAATGTCTAGATTTGGTTCTGGATTATTGCCATGAAGTCGTACGAGGAAATCATGATGAAGCCGCCCTTGACCCCAACCTTGGCAAGTATTTCAATAACGCAGCGCTTGCTGCATTAAATTGGACCCGAGATCAACTTGGGGCACGTCATTTAATCGCATTAAGCCATATGAAAACTCGCATCAAACTTGGGGATGCACTGCTACTTGTTCACGATACGCCTGCATTGCATGAAAGCGCGTATGTACACGAAGTCGAACATGCTGTTGTTGCATTTGAAAGTCTTGATGAAGGCATCTGTCTTCATGGACATACCCATTTACCAACTGTTTTTAGTACAAACCAAGGTAAAGCAACTGCTGAAAATATTACGTTCCAAGTTCCCACTGACGGCGAGCCAATCGTGTTAGATCCTACACAGCGGCACCTCTGTAATCCGGGGGCTGTAGGGCAACCTCGTGATTCAGACCCAAGAGCAAGTTTTGCACTTTTAGAATATACCGCACCAGAAGCAGAAGCAATTTTTACCGTTCATCGAACCGAGTACGACATTACTGCTGCTCAAGAGGCTACTGAAAAGGCTGGCTTGCCAGTAATTCTCGCTGATCGATTGTCGATGGGTGCTTGATACAAACACAATAAACTGACCCTCGGTCAATCAATTTGTTTGTGCGCCCAGCCACCTTGGAAGAATCGAATTGAAAATAAACCCGCCCTGATAATCATTTCACCACAAAGTGCGTACCAAATTCCAACGAGGCCATACTCAAGATGGACGCCAAGGTACCACGCAAGTGGGAGGCGAATACACCAACTTGAAAATGTGGTAATGAGAAAAGTCCACACGGTATCGCCAACACCCTTGAGTGATTGACGAATCACCATCATCACAGCAAACCCAAGTTGCATGATGCCTGCAATGAAAAGTAGTTTTGGGACAACCGAAAGATGCATCGGTTCATGTGAAATGACGGATGTTAATTGGCTACCCCACAACATCATGCAAAGACCCATCGTCCCCATGAATATCGCAGCCAAAACAATGCAAATGATGGTGGATTTTTTTGCATCACGGATATTGTTTGCCCCTAAATACTGACCTGCTAATGCACCTGCTGCTGTACCAATTGCGAAACCGGGCAGAAAACTAAATGCTTCCCATTGCACAGCAATCACATGGGCACCTTGCAAGCCTTGTCTTACTCCCTCTCCAGTGCCAGTTGCAAGTTTTACTGAAATTTGACCAATGAACGAGAGGATGAACAGATTTGCAGTCCACATCGATAATCCTTCGAAAAAACTTGGAATACCAATTCGAGCAATCTTCCAAAAAATATCTAACCTTGGTAGAAGGTCTTTGATCTTCAACTGAAGATCTTTCACGCCCTTGAGCAAAACTCCGATGATACAAAGTCCACCAACGAGATATGCCGCGGATGTACCAAGTGCGATCCCCACAACATGAAGATCCCAATTGAAAGGATTTGTAATAACGTGTTCTCCCAAACGGACATCAGCACCGCTCATGACAAACGAGACTGTAATGTTCACGATGTTGATGAACACTGTCACAACCGCTGGTCGAATCGTATCTCCACTTCCGTGCAGAGCCATCGAGCCCGTTGTCATAATGCTACAAAATGGCATACTCAAAGCAAGAATTCGTATGTATTGAACAAGATACACTTTTGCATCAGGAGAGAGTTGACAAAAATCACCAAGTGGATCTGCAATAAACCAAAGACCTATCCCAACAACAACACCCCACAACCCAGCAAGGATTATTGATTGTCCTAGAACTTCACTTGCCATTGCTTCTCGCCCACCACCCATCGCCCGAGCGATGAGCGCTTGACCACCAACTCCAACACCTGAAACTGCAATTGCGATGAACCACCCGATGTACGACCCAATGCCGATTGCGTCCATTGCTGGAAGAACCACTTCTTCTGGCAATGAACCTGCAAACATTTTGTCTGCTAATCCAACACATGCAACTAATATTTGTTGGATCAAAATTGGCGTTGCCAAAATCCAAATTGCTGCAGTCATCGATTTCCCCGCAAGTGATCCACTCTTTATTGAACCAGCAGGTTCTGCTAAGGGCTCCTGCAAATCCTCCGGTGAAGGTTGCATTGAAGCAAGCCTTTGTTTTTCTATGTTGTCAGGACCCTCTTGATCTTTCACTGGCGATAGGTAGCATCGTCGTATGTAGAACGACGCGTCGGGTCTTCAAGCCCGACTGGAACGCTGGGTTTCTCCTCGTTTCTTTGCTCCCAAAAAACAAAACGATCCCACCACCGTGGTTCATGTTCATACGTCGGATATTCAAAGTATGTCATTCCCTCAAAGAGATCTTGGGCGTTAGCACGCTCTTCCTTATACCACGAGAACCAAGCATATCGATCAATTTCAAACGCTTGTCCCGTCAAGGTATGAAGTGACTGGGCTGCTGCAAGATTAACTGAAAGTTCATTTGCATCTAAACTTGCAATCAATCCCACAATCACTTGATCTTCTGGATATTGACCTAAAGCAGTTGCACAGTATGTTCGGACTGCTGCCTCCTCATTTGCATCACCAAGAGAGATGAGTAAATTTGAAACTACAGCGGGATTATGAATTCGCTGTAATGCTAAGGCCGCTTCTCTGCGAACTTGTACACTATTTGAACCCTCACGTTGAAGCCATGGCACAATTAATTCTGCATCTTCAACTTTCGCATACCGAGCGAGTGCTTTGATTGCTGCTGCTCTCACTAGTGCGTCACCATCTGCAACCACGTAATCTCTGTACATGGCGACATAGGGCTGGGCACCTCCAAATGCTGAGGTTGCCAGAAGCGTGATTCCAACACGTCGCTCATCGGGCGAATGTTGGTCGCTTGCCATGAGTGCTGCTTGCTTTGGAGAAATAGGGGAAAAACCCTTTGCTAAGTCATTGAAGTCGTCAGTCACACAACCACTAAAAGAACAAATACATACAAAACTACAAAGTTGAAATATTGTTTTTGCGATCATGTTGCGGTTTCATCCTCGTCTGCACGTGTGTGTATTGTCTCTAAAAGTTTGCGAACCTCTTTCGCCATCGTCGTGTTAGGAAATTGTGATGAAATTGCTTCACCAAATTCGATCGCTTGTGTCCACCTGCGATCGCTCACAGCCATTTTAAATCTTGTGCTGAGCGTATCACGATATTTCGTGATGACTGCATCTGCAGTTTCCATGAACTCTCTCGCTTCATCAGGTGTTAAATACCTGTCTAGTTCTTTGAGCAGTTCCATTGCCTGCTCAATATTATTCTTTTCTGCTGCTTCAACGAACCTCGCTTCAAGAGAGTGCCTATATTGCACCCGAGCATCAGCAATGTGCTGTTCGATGCCGTGCAAGAGAGGGGTTTCTGGGTAGAGTCTTCTCATTTTTGCGGCGAATTGATACGCTTCAACCCATTTGTGCTTTGCTAAGAGTTCATTAAGTTGTGTTAACTCTTCTTTAATTTGTGTTTGATGTCGATTGTGTAATGCTTGTTGAATTTGAGTACGAAGACTTTCTGATTCTTCCACAGCCCCAAACTCGGATCCCATTAGATCGCAGAGCATCAACGCTGCATGCACATCACCGCTTGCCATATCATCCTGAATGGTGCGTCGAAGCAAATCAAGTTCTCTGTCGCGAAATAAGACACGCTTTGCATTTTCAGACAGTTGCAACGCTTCCATAAATGCTTCCCATGGGGGGTGATCGGGGGTTTGGTTTGCTGTTCGCGGAAGTGTTGCGCTTTTAGATAGGGAGATACTCAAAGCAGCACCAGCCCAACCAACCGAAGTCATCACCATACCACCAGTGAGCATTGGCCCTCCGGAAATAATCGCACCGATCCCAAGTAAAATGAGAACAGCAAAGATGCCGGCAGATTTTCTAAACGTACACATTGCGATGGCTGCACAAGTCATCGCCGCTAATGATGCAATCATCATTGGTTTTGACCAATATGTTCCCCACCAATCTATCGCAGCTGTTAATACTCCAAGCGAAATGATCAGTGGTGACAATAGGAGCAACCGCGCTAAGATGTGAATCCGTTCATCTCGTTGAACTTGCATTGGCGTATTGTACCCTTCCACTCAACTGCCTGGGACAGGATTACCGCAAGGGGATTCGACTGGAACGATACAGATAAATTCAAATGGATCACTAGCGGTGTTGCGAAATTGGTGCAAATCGTTAGCCGGCACAAACATGGAGTCACCTGCCTTGATCAGCAAGATTTCACCCTCGCACTCGATTTCTCCCTGACCAGCGAGAATAAGCACCTCATGCTCCCAATCATGTTGATGCATTGGTGTACATCCGCCCTCTTCCACTGAGAAATGTCGCATAGCAAAGGTAGGCGCGCCATCCTCTTTACCTACAAGAAGACGCATCGTGACGCCTTCAACTCCATCACCTTCAAGTTTCTTCCCATCGATGGTCTGAATGTTTCGTGTAATCAACGTATTATTCTCCAAATCTGAACTTTACATGTAAGGATTGCTACATATGACTCTCAAGATATCGACTTTTGTACTCGGAGATTACCAAACAAATTGCCATATCGTCACTTGTGATGATGATTGCTGGGTCGTTGATTGTGGGTATGAACCTGATCAACTCATTTCGCACTTACTTGAAAATGAATTGACCCCTACTGCAATTTTATTGACCCACTGCCACGCTGACCATATCGCTGGACTCGATCAATTGCGTTCTTCTGTTGGAGATGTTCCAATGTTTTGTCACGCATCAGAAGCAGAATGGAATCAAAACCCCATGCTCAATCTTTCGGGATTGGCAGGAATGCCAGTCACAGCTGCGCCAGTTCAAGGATATTTGGATGAAGGGCAGGAATTGACCCTAGGAAATTCTCGTTGGCGGATTCTGCACACTCCGGGGCACAGCCCCGGAAGTATCTGCTTTGTGCATGATCAGAGCGGGCAAGCAATCGTCGGAGACACACTTTTTGCAGGTAGTATAGGCAGACATGATTTTCCAACAAGTAATGTTTCAGATTTGCGACATACGATTTCAACAGTCCTGATGGGACTCCCAGATTCAATGAAGATTTACCCAGGGCACGGATCGAGTTCAACGATTGGCGTGGAACGCAGTACTAACCCATTCGTCGTCCAAGGCTTCTAAATAAACTGACCCTGCGTCAGTTTATTTATTCTTGATCTACAGGCTTGAATGCTTTTATGACTTCAGCTTGGACATTCGATGGCGTTCGTTCATCATGAGAATATTCCATCTCATATGAACCTGTACCACCAGTGATTGACTTCAGTTGATTTGTGTATGTCATCACTTCAGAAAGAGGTACCTCTACTTCAAGCAACGATTGATCGCCGGGCAAAATGTCAGTGCCAAGTATTCGACCGCGTTTTCCTGAGATATCAGATGAAACATCACCAATAAGGTCGCTGGGAATCGTAATGTGCAACTTTACAAATGGCTCAAGAAGCACAGGTTTTGCCTTCTTCACAGCATCTATAAACGCACGGCGACCCGCTGTGACAAATGCTATTTCTTTTGAGTCAACAGCATGATGTTTGCCGTCATACACAGACACTTTGATGTTGTACATTGGGTATCCAGCGATAGCACCTTCGCCTATGACGCGGCGAACTCCCTTTTCAATCGCAGGCAAAAATTGTTTTGGTACCGATCCGCCAAACGTATCATCAACAAAAACGAATCCATCAGGGCTTTCGTCTGCTTCTTCACCAACGGCTGGTTCAATACGTAAATAAACTTCACCAAATTGACCGGAACCGCCTGATTGTTTCTTGTGCCTGTGATGACCTTCAGCATTGGTAGTAATTGTTTCTTTATACGCGACCTTGGGTGTACGAGTTTCAACATCAACACCGTAGCGATCTTTCAACATGCGAAGTTTTACTCGCAGGTGAATGTCACCTAAACCGCGAAGGACAAGGTCACCAGTAGCAGCGACTCGATCACGCTCAAGGGTTGGATCTTCAGCAAGTAATTTTGCAAGCGCTTCGCCAAGTTTTACTTCAGCATTACGATTTGCTGCATCTATTGCTAAACCAAACATCGGCTTTGGCATTGGCAGTGGTTTGATTCGCATTTGTTCACTGATTGAAGCGTCGTGCATTACATCGCCGTAAGACAATTCATCAATTTTTGCGACTGCACCTATATCACCAGCAATAACCGATTTGATTTCTATGTGGTCTTTACCTTGCAACTTGAATACATGATTCAAACGCAGACCTTTTCGGCTTGAGTTGGTACGTGGACGGAAGTCAGAACTGATCTCACCTTGGTGGACTCTAAACACGCTCAACTTTCCAACATACGGATCGAACGAAACTTTGAAAACATGTGCAACAGGATGATCTGCATCGCCTGTGGCGTGCCATTCTTCTTGTTCATCGCCTTCGTGAATAATAAACGTTCGCGGATTGCCTTCATTGGGATTTGGACAGAGTTCTGCCGCAAAATCCATAAATTCTGAAACGCCAACACCATCTCGTGCTGACATGAACATTACTGGAACCAAATGACCAGAGCGAAGTGCTGCTTCAAATGGCCCATGCAATTGTTCAGGGCTAACTTCGCCCTGTTCCAAGTATGCTTCCATAAGTTCTTCGTCCACTTCAACAACTTGGTCAATAATGCCTGTGTGAAAATCACCTACATCACCAAAATCGCTTTCGCCTTCTGCGTTTTTAAAGCAATCAATGACTGCCTTACCGCTATCTGAAGGCAAGTTCACTGGTCTGCATACATCACCAAAAGTTTCTTGAATATTTGCAAGCAATGCTTCATTATCTTCGCCGTGATCAATCTTATTAATGATGATCACTTGCGGAAGGGATCTTTCCCGACCAATAGCAACTAGTTTGCGAATTGCAGTGTCAATACCAGCCGATGCGTCGATCATAATGACTTGGGTTTCAATCGCAGGAAGTGCAGCAACAACTTTACCAAAGAAGCCTGGGCTTCCGGGGGTATCAATCACGTTGATATGTGCACTCTTATGATCGAAGTGAACCACAGCACTATCAATTGTGTGTCCATACTCTTTTTCCAGATCATCAAAGTCGCAAACTGTATTACCTTCTTCAACACGCCCGATTCTTCCAATTTCACCAGACGCATGCAACATTGCTTCAATTAACGTTGTTTTTCCAGCACTCGGTGACCCTGTTAAAACAATATTGCGTATATCAGTCGTTGTGTAATTGGCCATACTTCTGCTTCTCCTTCTTTTCAAAATCCACCGTCGCTTTATACTGCAAAGGTGACTAGAACCCCGATGATAGCATCCAAAACGCGATTCTGCACGTGAATCAAGGGAGCAGTGTGGATTTTAGACTGACAATTGCCGCAGACCCTCGTACACAGCGGTGCAAACAGCAGTGGCGAGGTTCAAACTACGCGCGCTTGGTTCCATTGGTATGCAAACGCTCGCTTTATCGCCTTGATTCTGCTTAACCCAATCGTGGACGTCCTTTGGAACGCCATGTTGCTCTGAACCAAAAAGGAGAAAATCACCCTGCTTAAAATCTGCATTCCAATACGACTGCTTCGATTTCGTCGTAAATAGCCAAAGGCGAGTTGGTTTTTCAGTTTCGAGAAAAGATTGCCAATCTTGATGTTCTTTCAAATCGACCTCACGCCAATAATCCATGCCTGCTCTACGTACTGCTTTTATGGAAAGATCAAAGGCTAGAGGATGAACCAAGTGTAATCGACACCCAGAGGCCATCGCAGTTCTGCCAATATTTCCTGTGTTGTTAGGAATTTGCGGGCAGAGTAGCACGATGTTGAACTGTGGTTCTTTTGACACGCTCTTTAGTGTCCGTAGAGAGGATACTGATCACAAAGTGCATGGACTTCCTTTTTGACTTCTTCACACACTGTGGCATCACCACCAGAAGCAAGCACGCGATCAATCAGCGAAGCAACGTTTCTCATATCGTCTTCATTGCAGCCACGCGTTGTTACCGCAGCACTCCCCAAACGAAGTCCACTTGTCACCATTGGTTTGCGTGGATCATTTGGAATACCATTTTTGTTGACTACAATCCCTGCTGCTCCAAGCCAATCTTCAGCATCTGCACCAGTGAGTTCTGCGTCTCTTGAACGCAAGTCAACAAGCATCAAGTGATTGTCGGTTCCACCACTGCAAAGACGGTATCCGTGTGCGACGAGTGCATCGGCGAGTGCGGCTGCATTGTTCACAACTTGCTTGGCGTATTCCTTGAATGATGGTTGTAATGCTTCACCAAAGGCAACAGCTTTTGCTGCGATCATGTGCATCAAGGGTCCACCTTGTGAACCGGGGAAGACTTTACGATCAACCAACTTTGCAATTTCTTCAACATCAGTCAAAATGATCCCGCCACGTGGACCACGAAGTGTTTTATGTGTTGTTGAAGTTACGATATGTGCATGGGGAAATGGTGACGGATGCACGCCGCCAGCGATGAGCCCAGCAATATGAGCTATATCAGCCATTAAGTATGCGCCGACTGAATCAGCAATTTCTCGGAATTTGGCAAAGTCAATAGTTCGAGAATATGCGCTGTACCCACAAATAATCATGTCTGGGTTTGTTTCTTTTGCTCGTTGTGCGATGAGATCGTAATCGAGGACTTCAGTTTCAGCGTCTAAGTCATAACTTTCAATGTTGTAAAACGTCCCTGAAAAGTTAGGTTTCAAGCCATGACTTAAATGGCCACCAGAACTAATTGGCAGGGACAAAATGGTGTCGCCGGGCTTGCACAATGCCATAAAAGCAGCAACGTTTGCGTTGGCACCACTATGTGGCTGGACGTTCGCGTAGGAACAACCAAAAAGTTCTTTTACGCGGTCTCTTGCAAGATCTTCGATTGCGTCATGATGTTCGCATCCGCCATAATATCTCTTGCCGGGGTATCCCTCAGCATATTTATTTGTGAGCCACGATCCCATCGTGTGCATCACTGCTGGAGAAACATGATTTTCTGAAGCAATTAATTCCAACGTGTATTGCTGCCGCTTCGCTTCAGCACCCATACTCGAGGCAACTTGAGGGTCTGCACTTTCAAGCAATGCGAGCAATTCGAGGGACATCTTGTCAAGGATGGGGAATTGCGTTGAGTTTGTCATACATTGTATTCTACACACATTGGAAATATGTAACACATGATTCTAGAAACTGACATTGGATCAATCACCCTTGGCTACAAAGGCGAGAACCTCATCTGTGAATTTGGCAAGCACAAGACAGATCATGAACCGAGTAAAAAACTTTCAAAAGAGTTCAAGCAGTATTTTGCCGGCAAATTCACGCATCAATTTGATGCGCCTATTCCAGAAGGAACTCCCTTTATGCAAAAGTGCTGGGCTGCGTGCCGTAACATCCCCTACGGCGAAACGAGAACTTATGCGGAACTCGCAAAAGCAGCCGGTTCTCCTAAGGGTGCACGCGCTGCTGGTCAAGCGATGCGAAACAACCCATTGCCAATTATTACCCCCTGCCACCGCGTCATTTCAACTTCAGGAAAACTCCATGGTTTTGCAGGAAAAACCAATCTAAAAAGCAAGGAGTTGAAGATCAAACATTACCTCCTTCAATTAGAACGCATAACCACCATGCGTGTATCATGACCATATGAAAATCACTATTGTTGGTACTGGATACGTTGGACTTGTCACTGGTACATGCTTTGCAAATGCAGGCAACTCCGTGACTTGCCTTGATATAGACCAAGAAAAACTCGCCAAGTTGCGTCAATGCCAGTCTCCTTTCTTTGAACCTGGACTTTCAGAATTGATGCAACGCTCAATCGAAGCTGGACGACTTCTTTTCACCGATGATTCAACAGAAGCCTTTGATGATGCTGAAATTATCTTTATCTGCGTTGGCACGCCCACAGCAGAGGATGGAAATTGCGACCTCACTGGCGTCCTAAGCGTCGCCCAAAACATTGCAGACTTTATTTCCAATCATCCAGATCAACATCCACTTGTTGTTGTGAAATCAACTGTTCCAGTTGGCACAACAGAACAAATTGCCCAGTTGATCGAACGATCAACAAATATCACCCTCAGCATTGCAAACAATCCTGAGTTCCTTCGTGAGGGAAGCGCGATTGATGATTTCAGTCAACCTGACCGCGTTGTTTGCGGCGTGGTTGACGAGCGTGCAAAAAACCTTTTCATTGAACTCTATGCACCCTTTGTTGATCAAAAGGCTCTGTTCTTTTTTGATATCCGTTCATCAGAAATGGTCAAATACGCCGCCAACGCAATGCTTGCGTGCAAAATTAGTTTTATGAACGAGATTGCCTCACTTTGTGAACGAAATGGAGCGAACATTGAACATGTCCATGATGGGATGTGTAGTGACAGCAGAATTGGCACTAAATTTTTCAATCCAGGCATTGGATATGGTGGATCTTGCTTTCCAAAAGATACACTTGCTCTCATCGAAATGGGTGAAAAAGCAAATTCGCCATGTTTTGTAAATGAAGCAGTACACAAAATTAATCAGCGCCAACGGCACTGGTTTGCAAACAGAATTCTTCAACATTTTGGCAATTCTCTAACTGGTAAGAAAATTGCGATGTGGGGGCTCGCCTTCAAGCCAAGAACCGATGACACTCGCGATGCACCCTCCATTGATATAGCACGCTCCCTCATTGAAGCAGGCGCATCTGTCACAGCATACGACGCAGAAGCTTCGAGCAACTTCAAACAGGAAGTTCCAGAAGTTGAAATTGCAACCGAGATGTACAGTGCCGTTGAGGGAGCAGATGCGCTTGTTATTTGTACTGAGTGGTCAGAGTTTTCCGCCCCTGATTTCAATAAATTAAAGATGCACCTCGCTTCTCCAGTTATCTTTGATGGACGCAACATTTATACGCAAGAGACGATGGCAAGGCATCATTTTCATTACTATTCTGTAGGCAGACCCACAATGACACCCGCAACTGTAAAGGCGTAAAGGTATTTATTTATGGCTAAAGCAATTGCTGATCCCGAAGAAATAAGGCGTTTTGCACACGACCTGAAACGATTTAACGATGATCTCACCCATCAGATTCAAGTGATGCGAAGCAGGATGTCTTCACTGTCTCAAAGTTGGCGTGATCAAGAACAGCGAAAATTTGAAGAAGAGTTCGATCACATGATCAAAGTGATTGATCGTTTTGCAAAAGCAGGTGCAGAGCAAATTCCATTTCTTCTTCGTAAGGCGCAGCGGCTTGAAGATTATCTGCAACAGAGATAACAGATGGCTGAGTCTGTCAATGTTAAATCGTTAGATGCTCTTCAAGAATTCCGAAGTGCTCTTATTCAATTCATCGATAAAGCAAAACGTGCGACATCTACCGCCGAGTCCGAGGTGTACAGCGTGCAGGCTTTCGTTTCAAAAACGCAATTCATGTATTGGCGGAGTAAAATACGCAAATCAGAAGAGAAACTTTCACAAGCCAAAAGTGAACTTTATAGAGCATCGATTTCACAACCTGATAACCCTCGAGGACCAACAGACCAGATTAAACTTGTACAAAAACGTCAAGCGGAAATTAAACACGCACATCAACAACTTGCACGCACACAGCATTGGGCTCGTATACTTGAACATCAGAACCACGAGTACAGAAGCGCCATGACCCCACTTACTGCAAGTCTTGATGGAGATTTACAAAAGACCGTTGTAAAAATTGACAATGCAATCGCATCAATCGAACTCTACTTAGCAGACAAGGTGCAAGTTTCTAAAGAACCAGATCCCTCAAAAGGCGCTGCTTCGATCGCTAGAAAAGGAAGTGACAGAAAGGAAGTTGATCATGAGCATGACGACAGCCAAGGCGCAACTGACGAAGGCAACTAAACTTCTCATGCTGAAATGGGAAAATGCCAACGAACACTGGGACGACCCAGTAAGCCGAGCGATTGAAAAAAAACATCTTGACCCACTCCGCAATTCTGTGAGAGCTGCCATTGGCGCAATGGACACAATGGGTGAAATACTCCAACATGCCAAGCAAGACTGCTCATGAATAGTACACTATCAAAGCGATGACTTCCAATTCAATCCTTCAACACCAAAAATCTCAGATCAACGCTGTCCGAAACTTGATTGAAAAGACGCGGATTGAAGAAGCAGCACTTAACGAACAAGTTTCGAAAGAAATTAAAGTGATCAAATTCAAGCGGGAAGTTGAGATTCAACGGTGCGGAGAACTTGCAGAAGCAAAAAAAATCACGACACAACAAACATTTGAAAGGGTAATTGCTGAGGTTGAAAAAAGACGAAAATTAGAACCACAAATCCTTAAAGAAAGACATGACAAACGACTTTCTGAAATTGAAGAAGATGCCGAGGACCTGCAGGAGGATACCGAATCGAAACTCAATGAAGCAATCTGGTTGGCCGAATCAATATATGAAGCAGCAATCGTAAAGCCCGGAGAGCGACAAGAAGCCGTTGAAGAAGCGTTTAACAAGCAACTTTCAAAACTTGATGAGCTTCAAGAGGAAGCTCCAAAGATGCTATCCAAGTTGCGTCAACATGATGATTCTAAATCAGAAGCATTTAACGCTTCATCTACA
>Ga0209554_1001627_pt1 | contig 16811 bp, 18 predicted proteins | sample MarorgKNORR_S2LV_5_FD_188221 | JGI IMG/M metagenome (GOLD analysis project Ga0209554, IMG submission 188221) | Marine microbial communities from the Southern Atlantic Ocean, analyzing organic carbon cycling - Bottom_A/KNORR_S2/LV (SPAdes) (version 2) | ecosystem: Environmental > Aquatic > Marine...
CTGGGCCGGGGGAGTCTCGAGGGGTATGCCAGGCGTCTTCAAGGTCACGAACAGGTAGTGGTCCCCGGGCTCGACCCCGCCGATGCAGAAGGCCAGGTTGTAATCAACGGTGGCCAGCACTGGGTCGTCGGAATCGTCCGATTCATCAGGCTCGGGCAATTCAAAGAGATCGACGATGCCGTTCAGGGTGAGTTCGCCGTCGTCGGTCTCTGAAGTGTCCTTGCAGAAGATGGCGTATTTCAAGAAAGGTGTGGTGGCTTCGTCCGCCAAGTTGCAGCCTCCGATCGCTATGGAACATGTGTGATTTGGACGACCAATTCTAGCATGACGCATGATTACGGAAAACGTCGAGCCGGGGTAGATTTAGCTAGCCCATTGCCAATTGCGGCCAATATTGAGAAACTAGGCGCGTATTATTCAACCCTGGGGGTGGCCATTGTGGCATCGACACAGGAAACGAGGCTAGACCAAGAGAAATTCGAACAGGGTATGACGACCCAGCAGTACATCGACCAGATCAAGGTCAACAAAGACCCGTTCGTGGCCATCTATGACGCCGTCCAGGTCCCGGCCGATTCCCTTAGCCTGTTCAACGAACTGAGCGAGCCACTGAAGCTGGCCGTGTTCACCGCCGATTGGTGCGGCGACGCCATGAGCACAACCCCGGTGATCCTGAAGCTGGCCGACAGCACCCCCAACATCTCGCTTCAGGTGTTCAACCGCGACGACGAACTGGAGCTGAGCAACAGCCTGTTGCCGGAGCACCGGGCGGGCACTGTGCCGCTCTTCGTGGTCATGGACCAGGAGATGCAGCAGATGGTCCGGTTCATCGAGACCGCCAACACCCTGGTGCCCGACATCGATGCCATGGACGCCGCCATCGATGAGGAAACGGCCGGGATGGACGAGGCCGAACAGCGACGAGCCAAACGAGGCCGGCGCACCTCCTACCGGGTGGAGCGCGCCCAAGCCTGGGGAGAGGTCATCCTGAAAGAATTCGGTGGTCTGGTGGCTGACGCTCTGGCCGCCGGCCATGGGGACCTGCCGCTTGAAGGCGGCACCAAATGGCCTCCTGAAGACTAAATCGAAGACTAAATCCTAGATTAGATCCAGGAATTAGATTCCAAGACTAACCTTTACCTCTGGAAACACTTTCGGAGAGGACGGTGATGGCTGAAGAACTGATCAGTATGGAAGATATGGGGGCGATCTTCGAGGTGACCGACGCCCTCGGGATACACCGCGAGTCGGTGCGGGTCGAACTCACGAAGGAAGACCCGGGTTCCATTCAAAGAGTCGCCGACGGCATGGTTGAGATCACGCTTCCGGTCAACGAGAGCGTCGAGATCTTCTGCCGCAAGCTGCGCATCGACCTGGAGGCAATGGGTTTCGAGCCCGCGGACAACGTTCTTGGCTACGATGATGACGCCGACGACGATGAAGAAGAAGCGCGTCCATCTTCCGGCCCAAGGCCAAGACTGAGCTAGTAACCCGGTGTTTTAGTACCCGGGTTCCCGCCACTCGAAGGCCAGATTGGCGTAGCGCACGAAGACTGCTCCGCCGGGGGCAGCCATCGGTCCGTTGGCGGCCAACAGCGCTATCGTGTGCTGTTCGCCTGGCTGTACATCGTCCGTCATCAGCACCCGCTGGGGTACGTTGAAACCCTGCACGGCGCCCCGGTGCCGGTCGCACTCCCCATCTATCCACAGTTCTCCGTAATCGTCGATGCACGTCTCGAACTGGACCCGGACACCCTTGGTGGGATGGCCGTCCACGGTCTCCGGGAAGGTCACGTTGATCCGGTACCAGACGAACGAGAACCCGTGGGTGACCCACTTGCCTAGGTCGGTGCACACTTCCCAGCCGGAGTCGTCGTAATCGACGAGCCGGGCCGGAGAACCTTCAAGCTGGGAGACCAGGCCCTCGTTGGGCTCGCCGGGCACCAGGCCCTGGGCGAACTTCCACTGTCCTTTCACCGCCGCCAGGCCGCTGGGGGTATTGAGGTCGATCACTACTCTAGGCATGTTCCGTTCCCTCGTTTCTCATTGGTTTGACTATTCGATTCCCACTATCTTGATGCCCGCATGAATCTTGTAGATGCGATTAATGTTCACCAGCAAGGGTGTTATCTGTTCCACGTATTTGGCGTTGGCCAGACTGCCGCCGTCCACGCCGCGCAGGTCCTTGATCTTGTCGGCCAGACCCATCACCAGCTTCTTGGCTTCAGGATGGTCTGAGCAGACCACAACGTCGCCGTCCATGGTCACGTTGGGGTCCAGCAATTCCTCGGCGCTGGCGTTCTGGAAGGCGGCCACCACCTGGGAGTCGGGCAGCATGTCCTGGGCTTCTTGGGCCGCGGAGCCAGCCTCGACTTCCACGGCGCTGGCGCCCTTGCCCCGCTCGAACTTCATGGGGGCGATGACACTGACCACGATCTTGTCTTTGAGCGCCGGGCCCAGGTCTTCCAACACCGGGCGCTGGCCCTCGTAGGGGAAAGCGAGGAAGACCACGTCCGCCGCCGCGACAGCCCCGGCATTGTCCGAGCCATTGATCGTAAGCCCTGAGGCAGATCGGGCCAATTCCTCGGCAACTGCCGCGCCCCGGGCCGCGTCGCGGGACCCGATGATGGGTGTTTCTCCGGCCATGGCCAGCCGCAGGGCCAGTCCTTTTCCTTCTGGCCCGGTTCCTCCCAAGATCGCTAGCATAGACTCTCCCTTTGGGGCCCGTTTGAATCACCAGCTCCAACCAGGTGGAAAATGGCAGGTGGCTGCGCGTGAATAATCGTGCGGCAATACTATAGCTGTAACGAGATGCTGATGGAAGGTCTACTAGATATGGCGCAGGAATCTGGCCTATGGGGCCTCTGCCGGGCCTTCGGCCAGGCAAATCGAGACTCAGCCTGGTGTCGCTGCAGGGCAGGTAAGAAGCGTTGCGAAATCAGCCTTTTCATATAACTGGAGGTTGCGGTCCAAACTTATTGATAAATGATGACGATTGACCGGTTCTCTTCGGAGCAGGTTGATGGGTATAATTGGGCCGAAACCTCCCAAAAGGATGATGATGTACGAACCAACTTGCGTAGAGCTATGCGCCGGAGGTGGCGGCCAATCTATTGGCTTGGAAGCTGCTGGATTTCGACACCTAGCATTGGTCGAGGTTGATGAAAATTGTTGCATCACATTGCAACGGAATCGACAAGATTGGAATGTAATTGAGCGGGATATAAACGAATTTGACGGATCCCCTTTCCGAGGAATCGACCTTCTGGCAGCCGGTCTTCCTTGCCCGCCATTTTCTGTGGCTGGGAAGCAGCTTGGAAGGACGATGAGCGAGACCTCTTACCGGCGGCGCTTAGATTGGTGGACCAAATGATGCCGCGCGCAGTGATGATTGAAAATGTCCGGGGGATTCTGTCATCCACCTTCGAGGAATATCGCGGGATAATCATTGATCGATTCGAACGGCTCGGCTACCGAGCCGAGTGGCAACTCTTCAACGCATCGCAGTTTGGCGTTCCCCAATTAAGACCAAGAGCCATTTTAGTAGCAATGCGCTCAGGAATTAGCGAGGACTTCGACTGGCCAACCCCGTCTGATGAAAAGCCGCCAACCGTCGGTGAAGCTTTGTTTGTGCAAATGTCGGCACGAGGCTGGGAGCATGCGGAAGATTGGCGGGAAAAGGCCAACAAGATTGCCCCTACTGTGGTTGGTGGTTCAAAGAAACATGGAGGGCCAGATTTGGGACCTGTGCGGGCAAGGCAGGCCTGGATGGCTTTGGGAGTTGATGGCCGCGGAATCGCCAATGAACCGCCCTCGGTGGAATTCGTGGGGTTACCACGGTTGACTGTGCCTATGGTTGCGAAGCTTCAAGGTTTTCCCAACGATTGGGCCTTTTTTGGAGGGAAAACGACGGCATACCGGCAAGTGGGGAATGCGTTTCCTCCACCTGTTGCAAAGGCTGTGGGAGAGAGAATCAAAGTCGCGTTGGCGGGGAATAACATGCCGGAGATGGGAAATGACCACCACCTCGCTGTTCTCTAATTCTCGGACTAGATTCCACGCATTGTTGCTGGAGACATTACTGTGGTTCGACGGTAAAGGAATCGCAACTAATGCGGATAAAGGCCAAAAAGCAAGCATAAACATCGCGAATGGAATATTAGAGAAGCTGGTTCCTGTGAAGTCGGGCCCTAAGGTCTCGGGACAACGGGCTGGAGTGAGGTTTGAGGAGGCTTGTGCAGGATTCGTTGACGAGACGTTTTCAGCCCTATCTCATATGCGGCCAGGGTTGTGGTCCGTATTTCGAGTACACGGTCGAAGCGCATCCGCTATTGCTAAATTTGACCAATACCAGCATCTTTTAAACCTTGCAAGTTTGTCGAAAGACAACGCTGCACTGGCAGCGGCATTAGGCAACGATTACGCGATAACCCCCGATGTTGTTATCGCCAGAGAACCTGAAACAGATGAGGTTATTAACTTTCTAGATCAGTTGGTTGATGAAACTGTTGCAGCAAGATCTAGCCTGCGTAAATCTAACAACACCACACCGCTGTTGCATGCGAGCATTTCATGCAAGTGGACTCTTAGGAGCGATAGGGCACAGAACGCGCGTTCAGAGGCGCTGAATTTGATTCGGAACCGCAAGGGGAGGCTGCCCCACGTTGTTGTAGTAACCGCCGAGCCGATGCCTGGCCGCATCGCATCTCTCGCGCTTGGAACAGGAGATATAGACTGCGTCTATCATTTCGCACTTGAAGAGTTGATTGAAGTGGTGAACGCACTAGGGTATGCGGATTCTGAAGAGCTGCTCGACACGATGATTCAAGGAAAAAGGTTACGAGACATTTCTGATTTGCCGCTTGATTTAGCTGTGTAGGGCGAAATTAATTTGGATACAATCTCTCCTGAACGACGCCGTGAAAACATGCGACGAATCCGCGGGAAAGACACTAAACCCGAGATATCGGTCAGACGCCTAATTCACTCATTGGGATACCGGTACCGCCTCCACTGCAAGTCACTTCCTGGAAATCCGGATATGGTTTTTCCGGCCCGCCGTAAGGCTATATTCATCCACGGATGTTTTTGGCATCAACATGGTGACTCCAACTGCAAAATAACCAGGATTCCAAAGTCGAATTTGTCATACTGGATCCCGAAACTGGAGCGCACTAAAACCAGAGACTCGCAAAACTACCAGTCACTTTTTGGCATTGGATGGGACGTATTAGTTATTTGGGAATGTGAGTCTTTAAATCTGGAGTTTCTGGCGTCCCGGGTCCGGGAGTTTTTGGGTTAGATATCCCGGCCCGATTCAACACAGATTGGGCTGATTATCTGGCTTTAAGGCGCTCTCATTCCCAGTCTTGTGTTCCCAGGCGTGCTCGGCGATAATGGGGCCAACATTCTTCCGGTCTTTTTACGCCTGATTCGATTAATTGGAGGTCCACCGCGGACGAAGATGCCAAGAGGACAGCCTTACGCATGATTCCCTACGGGATGTGTGTGCTGACGAGCAAAAGCAAGGACGGCAAGGATGTCAGCGCCGCTACCGTTAACTGGCTGCCCCAGACATCTTTCGCGGCGCCGCTGACGCAGCCTGGTTTACTGGGCGTCGATTACCCGGTGTTGGTTGTTTATCAGAAATAAGACTTTTTTAGTGAGGGTTCCAGCCAATGGTTGACCTGAGACGTGCGGCCGCGATCGTCGGCGTGCATGAGCACATCACCCGGTACGCGCCGGACAAGAGCGAAGCACAGATCCAGGGCGAGAGCATCATCAAGGCCCTGGAAGATGCCGGCCTGGAGAAGAAGGACGTGGATGGCCTGTTCTGCGCCTCCATGTCGGTCCGCAACAGCGGTCTGAATCTGGCCGACTACCTGAACCTGTACCCCAAGATGGTGGACAACACCACCGTGGGCGGCGGGTCCTTCGAGTTCCACCTCTCCCACGCGTTGAACGCCATCTACGCCGGCCGCATCAACTGCGCCGTCATCACCTACGCCACCCAGGCCCGCTCGGGCGGAGTGTCGGTGGGCACCGGCGGCATCAGCAGGCAGGGCCATCCCCGGCTGGACCCATCCCCCGACAGCTTTGAAGAGCTCTACGGTCTAACCACCGTCGGCCTCTACGCCATGATCGCCCAGAGGCACATGCACCTCTACGGGACCACCTCCGAGCAACTCGCCGAGATCGCAGTCACCATGCGCCGGCACGCCTCGTTGAACCCCGAGGCGCTGTTCCGCGACCTCATCACCGTCGAAGACGTCATGCGCTCGCCGGTGGTCTCGACTCCGCTGCACCGCAACGACTGCTGCGTCATCACCGACGGCGGCGGCGCGGTGGTGGTGGCCTCGCCAGAATTGGCCCGCAACTGCAAGCAGAAGCCGGTCTGGATAATCGGCGCTGGAGAAGCGGTGGCCCACCAGGGCGCCGGCAAACGCGACCTGATGTACATCGCCGCCAAACAGAGCCACGTGCCGGCCTTCGAGATGGCCCAGGTCACCCAGAAAGACATCGACATGGCCATGATCTACGATTCGTTCACCATCACTGTGCTGGAGACCCTGGAAGACCTGGGGTTCTGCGAGAAGGGCGAAGGCGGCCAGTTCGTACTCAACGGTCGGATCGGCCTGGGCGGCGAGCTGCCCATAAACACCGACGGCGGCGGCCTGTCCTCCAACCACCCCGGCATGCGGGGTCTGTTCCTGTTGCTGGAAGCCACCCGGCAGCTCCGGGGCCAGTTTGAGGGAACCGAGCGGCAGGTGCCCGATTGCAAGATTGCTCTGTGCCACGGCACCGGCGGGGCCCTGGGCTCCCGTCACAGCGGCGGCACAGTCATCCTGGCGAGGGATTAGATTATGACCACCTGGAATAAACCCCTGCCAACGATCAGCGGCGAGACCAAGACCTTCTGGGACATGTGCCGCCGGGGCACCCTGCTGATCCAGAAGTGCGATAGCTGCAACGAGTACCAGTGGTACCCCCGGGGCATCTGCGCCAACTGCTGGTCCAACGACATCAAGTGGTTCCCGTCGTCAGGACGGGGCACCGTCTGGACCTTCACTGTGACCAACCAGAACCGCACCCCGGGCTTTGACACCGGCCCCTACGTGCTGGCCCTGGTGGAACTGGAAGAAGGCGTTCGCATGTTCACCAACATCGTGGAATGCGACCCCAAGGACGTGTCTATCGGCATGGCGGTGGAAGTAACCTTCCAACGCGCCACCGACCAGATATCGGTCCCCTTCTTCAAACCCGCCTCGTAGAAAACGTAGATCACGCATGTAAAACGTAGGGGCACGGCATTGCCGTGCCCCTACGTTTTTTTAACGATTTTCTCTCAGAAATCCTATGGCCTTGGTCGGCGCGGGTTTCTAACCCGCCCGGCTTCGAATTTGCCATCTGGGGGTCTGGAGAGAAACATTTTCCCACCAGGATGTTGTCCTACATCAAGAAGGGCAGGTCAGAGACCTGCCCCTACGTTTTTGTCTACGGCGCTGACCGCTTAACGCTTCTTTCGGCCAACTCCCATCATCTTGATGGCTGTGCTGGTCATCGCAACCGTTGGCATGCCCATCCACATATCGCGCCATGCCCCTTTGCCTGCCCGGTCCAGAACGGCCGGTAGATACGGGAACATCCGCATCATCGCCACCATGGTGCCACCACTCTGGGAGTGGCGTAGGGGCTTGCCGTCGGCGACCGCCGCCAGGGCTCGCGCCAAGCCTGTCTTGTTGCTGGCCCCGTGGGCCCGGAAGAGGATGGTGCCGTCCTTGTCGATGATGTAAGCCGAGTTGGGTTTGGGGCTCAGGGCTTGGTGCAACGTTCCGTCAACGTCGTCCACCGCAACCTCGAACTGGTGACCATGGAAGTCTCGCATCAATTCTGCGTGCTTCAATTTCTCCTCCAGCGTCTGCGGCTGGGGGACGGACGCGCCTGGGTGGCCTTCTCTCACTGAGACCAGCATGAACCGGACCCGGTCTCCGAATCTGCCGTGTAACTCATTGATGCCCGGAGCGGCGCTTTCGGTCATCGGGCACGTTAGAGAGCCGAAAACCAGCAAAACCGGCCCGGTCTCTTGTAGGTCGCCGGACGAAAATGTCGTGCCGTCTAAGGTCTGAAGTTCAAAGTCAGGGATCTTGTCGCTGGGGCGAGGGACGGTCTTCGCGTAGACCATATCCTTCAGCCCTTCTGTCATCCTGAATCGTTCGAATCTGTAGTTGCGGCCCGAGTTAACGGGTCCCTTGGTCTTCTCTGCGGTGGTCATCTTGGTACGGTGTTTCTCCTCTGCCGATTTTTCAATGGGCGTCTATCTCTTTAACGCCCATAAAATTCGATGCATGCGGAGCAACGAAGGTTTTACGACGGCTGCGAATCCCCGTAGGGGCGGCGAGTTCATTATGGAAGGACAGAGATGGCGTCGGCGTGTCGTAGGGGTGGGTTTCTAACCCGCCCTGGCATTGGTGTGTGCCGCATCGGTTCCGGCGAGACGGTTTATTCCACTCGGAATCGGGTTTGCGGCAAAAGGGGGCGGGTCAGAGACCACGCCTCTACGTGTCTGCGTATGGTGGCTTGCGAATCAGCAGTCTTGGGCGCGGATCCGCAGCTCCTGGCAGGTCTCTTCGTCGGCTTGGGCCAGGTCGGGCCGGTCGTCGAAGATGTAGACGATGGCTCGCTGACCGAAGTAATGGTCGGCCAGCGGGTTCAACTCGATGGCCTTGGTCAGGTCGGCGATGGACTCGGCGTTCTTACCTGCTTCGTACCAGGAACAACCGCGGTTGTAATAGGCGTCGTCGGATTCCGGCTCCAACTCGATGGCCTTGGTGTAGTCATCGATGGCCTTGTGATAGACGCCGTTCCGGCTATACCGGTTGCCCCGGTCTATGAATCCGGCGGCGTCTGTGGGTTCCTGTAAATGTCTGCGTTCAAATGCCATTTTTCTCGGTTCTTTGATAACGATTCAGCTTCGAACTGTTCCTTTCACGGCCCAAGCCCTGGCGGCGAGTAGAATCTCGCCGTCCGGACCTGTAGGTAACTTCGTTTGGATTGAAGTTTTGATCCGATCTCTCGTGCTTTCGTCCAGCGACATGCAATATCGTGGCGCTGAGCCTGTGCCACCAAGAAACGGCGACCAATAATCGTCGAAATCTACGAACGGCGCCGGTATGTCGATCGCGGTCGTTTCCACATCAACCAGTCCCGCTGCGTTGAATGCATCCGTCAAGGATTGCGGCCGGCAGATGGGGGCGTTGACCCCGTCATCCAACGACGATGCGCCTTTGTCTATCTCGAGAGCCGAGTCAAAGAAATAGCGCATGATCTGCATATGTCCGGCGTAGTCCCAAACGTATGATGCCACGGTCCCGCCAGGACGCACGATACGGGCCATCTCGGAGATCACTTTCCCGCTGTCCGGCACGAAGTTCAACACCAGTCCGGAGACCGCGAGATCCATGGACCGGTCAGGAAGCTCGAGCTCAGCCGCACTTTCGACACTAAAATCTGCGCTCGGCACCTGTGTTTTAGCGGACTCTACGAATCCGCCGGAAAAGTCGATCCCCAAGAGTTTCGACGGAGAGCACCTCACGGCGATCTGATGGGTAAGACCGCCGGATCCACATCCGATGTCGATCCAGGTTCTGTCGGCTGGGGCGTCAAGCCAGTCCAGAAATAACGGCGCAACCATCCGGCTCCAACGGCCCATGTACAGATCATAGGCGTCTGACGAGTTCCAAAGCGACGGTGTTTCTTCTGGCAATGGTCGTTTCCTTATTCTGGAATATGGGCACTTGAGCGGCCACGGCCCAAGGACCCGGTCGGACCGGCTTACATCACAGACCGCACCAGCCCTCCGTCAACGAGGATGGTGGCGCCGGTGATGTAGGTGGATTTGTCGGAGGCCAAGAAGGCCACCAGGTTGGCCAGTTCCACGGGCTCTCCCACGCGGCCCAGGGCGGTGTCCTGCGCCCGGTTATCCAAGGCTTCCTCTACGCTGATGCCCAGTTCCTTGGCCCGGGAGGTGACGTTGGAGAGCATACGGTCGCTGAGGATCGAGCCAGGGCAGACGTTGTTGACCAGGATGCCGTCCCGTCCCACCTCGTCGGCCAGGCTCTTGGAATAGGCGACGACCCCCATGCGGGTGGCGCCGGAAAGGGCCAGGTTGGGTATGGGATTGTAGACCGTGCTGGCCAGGATATTGATGATGCGTCCGCCGCCCCGAGCCTTCAGGTGGGGGATGCTCTCCCGGCACATGCGGCCGAAGAAGATCAGCGACCGGTGGACGGCGGTCTCCCACTGCTCCTCGGTGGCGTCCACGGCGCGGGCCAGGGGCGGTCCTCCGGAGTTGTTGACCAGGATGTCGAGCCCGCCAAACTGTTTTACGGTGGCCTCGATCAAGCCGGTGATGGACTCCAGCTTGTCCAGGTCGGCGGCGTAGGTCATGACCTCGGCGCCGGTGGACTCGCGAATCTCATCGGCGGCCTTCTCCAGGTCGGCGCTGGTGCGGCTGCAGATGGTCACCTTGGCGCCCTCTTCCGCCAGCACCTGAGCGGAGGCCCGGCCCAGACCCTTGCTGGCGCCGCCGATGATGGCGACCTTGTCCTTCAGTCCCAAGTCCATATCTCGTCCTCTTTAGCTCCCGATAGATCGGGATTATTCTTACGTTCGGAGTCAGCCCGCTGCGGGCAGCAACGAGGATTATATCAGGCGCGGGCCTGAAGCTGGCCCATGCTATACTCCAGACCCGTATCGGCGGCGGAATTCGAGCGTGATCGGTGGTGTTTTGCAGCTTTGGGATGATGCCTTGGCCCAGGAGATCGAACAGCACGCCGTGGAGATTGCCCGCGGCGCCGGACGCATCTTGGCCGGGCATTTTGGCAAACAGATAGCCGTAGAGTTCAAAGACGAACACGAACGCGACCCGGTCACCGCCGCCGACAAGGAAACTCAGGAATACCTCTCCGTCGAGATCCTCAAGCGATTTCCCGACCACGGCATCCTGGGGGAAGAGGGCACCAAGGAAGAGAAGGAGTCCGAGGAACCGGCCAAGGACATCCTCTGGGTGCTGGACCCGCTGGACGGCACCACAAACTTCATGAACGGACTGCCCATGTTCGCGTCGTCCATCGGCGTGCTGTACCGGGGTTGGCCCATGGCTGCCGCGCTGTACGTGCCCTGGCCCACTTCAGGCGGCGGGTTCGTGCTCCACTGCCGCAAGGGCGGCGGCTGCTTTGCCGACGACGAGCCGGTCAAGGTCTACGAGTCCGACGAACCGGTGCCCAGCCGCCTGATCGGGGTGCCCGGCTACTTCGGCGTGGGCCAAGGCTTCACGGGAAAGTTGGCGGGCAAGGCCGGAGAAGTGCGCACCACCGGGAGCATCGCCTACGAACTAGCCATGACGGCCCGGGGCGTCATGCAATACGCCATGTTCGGCGCTCCCAGGCTCTGGGACATGGCCGGCGGGGCCTTGGCGGTGGTGGAGGCGGGCGGCACGGTGATGACCCGATTTCGAGGCGAGAAGCGCTGGCACCCCATGGAGTGTCTGGTCCCCAGTTGGGAAGAGAAAACTCCAACCATGAAAGAACTCCGTGATTGGATGGCCCCACTGGTGGCCGGCAACCAGAAAGTAGCGCCCATGATCGCGGACAACGTCAAACGCCGGTTCAGCCTGTCCGGCGAGCTCCGGAAGTTGACCCGGCCATTACGCAGGCGCAAGAAGAATCCGGAAGCCAAGCCTGAGGCGGAAACCAAGCCCGAGCCGGAAACCAAATCGTAGGGGCGTCCCGATTCATCGGGACGCCCTGTCTGCCGCAACCACATCTCAGATAGAGCGGCGTCATGTCAGCAACGTGGCGTGGTTTCGACCCCAGAAGATGTTTGGTAACAAACAGGGCGGGTCAGAGACCCGCCCCTACGGAGACCGGCCAGATTCGCTGTCTACGCCGAGTCAGGCTCCCAGCCCCAGGGGCGGGGGCCCCAACCGGCCTCGAAGATCTCTCCCTTCTTGATGGCCATGATGGGTATGACGGCCTTGTCGCTCTTTTTGCCGTCACGCAGGATGTCGTAGAGAATCCAGTCGCCTTCCTTGATCTCCAGCACCGATAGGTCGGCCTGCTTGCCAACGGCCAAAGTGCCGAGACGGTCAGACACGCCTGCGGCCTTGGCTGGGTTCTCGGTGGACATGGTCACCACCTGGTCGAAGGTGAAGCCCATGGCCAGGAACCTGGTCATCATCTCGGTCATGCTGTGCACCGTGTTTCGCCGTCCTGGCACTGTCAGGTCGGTGCTGATGCAATGGGGAACAACGCCCTGGTCCAGGATCTTTTGTCCCACATCGAAGCTGAAATTCATCTGGCCGTGGGCGGTGTCCAGCCAGACTCCACGGTCATGGGCCTCCTTGGCCTCCGGAACAAGTTTGCTGTTGCTGTCCAGGACGCCGCCGGGATTGGCGGTGAAGTAGTGGGTCACGATGTCGCCCTTGTCCAAGATGGGCAGCAGCTCGCGGATAACGTTGGCGTCGTAGCGCTTCAGCGTGTCGCCGATGTGCACCATGAGGGGCACTCCGGCCTCCACCGCCGCCCGCTTGGCCATCTTGGGCATCTCCATTCCCATGATCTCCAGGGCGGGAGAGACCATTCGGGCCTTCACTCCAGCGATCACCCCCTTGTTGTCCTTGATGACCTCGATGGTTTTGTCCAGGTCGATGCTTTCGGGACTGAAAATGTCCGGCGTGGTGTTCAGCCCGGTACGGCAGATGTGGAGAAAGCAGATGATCTCGGTGGCGGTGTTGGGAAGGATATGGGCGGGGAAGCCGCCAAAGTTATCGCAGCCGGCGCTGCCAGCGTCGACCATGGTTGTAACCCCGGCCCGGACGCCGCCTATGTCTGGATCCACCCCGTTGGCGTTGACGCCTGAGTAAACGTGGGTGTGCAGGTCGATCAGTCCGGGTGTGACGACCTTGCCTTTGACTTCAACTACCCGCTTGGCTTCCTCAGCGGGGATGTCCACGGCGATCTTGGCGATCTTGCCGTCCTCGATGGCAACGTCGCTGATGGCGTGGAGGTTCTGGGACGGGTCGACGACAATGCCGCCCTTCACGATCAAGTCATACATGGGGAAATAGGCCTCCTAATACGCTGGAGATTACATAACGCGTCTGGCCGTCTGAGCCAGACGGCAAATTATACCGCGAATCGAACGGGAGGGAGACTGACCCAAGCGAAGAACGGCGTGCGGGACCTACTTGAATAGATCGCCGACGGACTGGCCCTTGTGGATGCGGTAGATGGCCTCGCCCAATAGCGGCGCCACCGAGAGGACGGTGAACTTGCCGTTCCGTTTCTCGGCCGACATGGGGATGGTGTCGGTCACTACAACCTCGGAGAAGTTGCTCTTGGCCATCACCTCAGCCCCGTCCTTGGACAGCACCGGGTGGGTCACGCAGCAGAATACTTCTTTGACGCCCTGCTCGGACAGCGCCTTGGCGGCGTTTACGATCGAGCCGCCGGTGACTATCTCATCGTCGAAGACCAGAGCGATCTTGCCTTCTACTTCACCGATGACGTTCATGGTCTCGCTGGTGTCGTTGTTGCTCATACGCCGTTTTTCGATGATGGCCAGCGGGGCGCCAAGGCGCTCGGCAATATCGCGGGCCTTCTTGCTGATACCTATGTCTACAGCCACCACAACCAGGTCCTGAAGCTCTTTGGCTTGGAAATAATCGCCCAGGAGCGGCAGCGTGGTCAGCTCATCCACGGGGATATTGAAGAAACCCTGAATCTGCCCGGCGTGCAGGTCGATGGTCAACATTCGGTCGGCCCCGGCCGCCGTGAGTAGGTCGGCCACCAGACGGGCGGTGATGGGAACGCGGGGCTGGTCCTTCTTGTCGGTGCGTCCGTAGCCGTAATAGGGGACCACGGCGGTGATGCGGCCCGCCGACGCCCGTTTGCAGGCGTCGATCATGATCAACAGTTCCATCAGGTTGTCGTTGACGGGGAAGCAGGTGGGCTGGACTATGAAAACGTCGCGTTGCCGGATGTTTTCTTTTATTCGGACGAAGGAGTTGTCATTGGCAAATTTGAATACCTCGGCCTGGCCCAAGGGAATCTCGAGGTAGTCACAGACCGACTTGGCCAATTCGGGATGGCCGTTGCCGGTGAATATCTTAAGTTCATCAAGTACCGGGTTCATCAGCGGCCCTCGTAAAATGGTTTTCGAGATTCCCGGATCGCCCGAGTCCCCTCCCCGTGGTCGTAGGAGGTAAGAGTGATTGTCTCCGCGGCGGCGGCCATCTTCAAGACCGTTTCTAGGTCAAACTCAAGACCTTTGTAGAGCATGAGCTTGGAAAGTCTGATGGCGATGGGCGGCCCGGCGGCGATCTTTCGCGCCATCTCCATTGTAGTTGACTCCAGTTCATCCTCGTCAACCACGCGGTTCAAGAAGCCCAGGCGGTAGCCTTCGTCGGCCTCCATGAAGTCGCCGGTGAACAGCATCTCAGCCGCCTTGCCCATGCTGCCCAGGGTGCGTGGGTAGAGCCAGGTGCCGCCGAAACCGGGGAACAGGCCGATGCGGATATAGGCCACCATGAACCGGGCCTTGGGGGATGCGATGCGGATGTCGCAGGCGCAGACGATGTCGAACCCGGCCCCCACGGCCGTGCCGTTGATCATGGCGATCACCGGTTTTTCCATGCGCTGTATGCCCAGGATCAGCCTCTGTGCCAACCGGAAACTGCGGCGGATGTCATCGGTGTTTTCCGAAACCCACATGCCCGGATCGCTGCCGCCTTGGAGGGCGTTCAGGTCACCGCCGGCGCAGAAAGCCTGCCCGGCCCCGGTGATAATCAATACCCGGATGTCGTCGTCGGCTTCAACATCGTCGATGGCCTGGCCCATCTCGTCGGTTGCGGCATCGTTGAGGGCGTTCCTGCGCTCGGGCCGGTTGATGGTCAACCTGGCGATGTGTTCAGCCGGGTCTTTCTCTAGGATTATGTGCTTGTAATCGGGCATGGTTCTACCAGGGTCGGACTTGGGGCGAGGGCGATTAAAGCATAGGGTCTGTGCCTGGAAAAGCCGAAATCAATGGATCTCGGAGATACCCAAAAACGTATGAAAAGACAGTTGCATACGCTATCATTGTCAAGACTTGGGATACATATCCGCGTCTTACCGAGTCGTCTAGCGTTTTATACCTGGTACGGGTTGAACCCTTGCCGGGTCAGATATAGGAGGACAGACCGTGGAGGTCTTACTCAGTTCGCCCAGGGGATTTTGCGCCGGCGTGGTGCGGGCCATCGATGTGGTCGATATCTGCCTTAGGAAATACGGGCCGCCGGTCTACGTAAAGCACCAGATAGTCCACAACCCGTATGTGGTCAACGACCTAGAGCGCCGGGGCGCAATAACCGTTGAAGATGTCGAAGAGATACCTGAAGGATCGCTGGTGGTGTTCTCGGCCCACGGCTCCCCGCCCGATGACTTCGTGAAGGCCAAGGCGCGCAATCTCAAGGTCATCGACGCGGTCTGTCCGTTGGTCACCAAGGTTCACAATGAGGCCAAGAAATACCACCGCGAGGGCAAGAAAGTGGTGTTGGTTGGTCACCGCGGCCATCAGGAGGTCCGGGGCACCATGGGCCAGGTAGAGATGACATTGATCGACGACAATTCCTACCAGGCGATCGCCGATCTGGAAGCCGATCAGGAAGTGGCGGTGCTCACTCAGACCACGCTGTCCGTGGGTGATACGGCCGAGGCCATCGAGGCCATCAGGGAAAAATTTCCGAATGCCGTGGTACGTAATGACATCTGCTACGCCACCACCAACCGTCAGGACGCCGTGACCAAGATGGCCGACACCGTTGATCTGGTGCTGGTCATCGGCGCGGAGAACAGTTCCAACTGCAACCGGCTCCGGGAAGTGGCTGAGTCGCTGGGCGTGGAGTCTTATCTGATCAACGGGCCGGAAGAGATAGACCCGTCATGGTTGGAAGGCAAGAATAAGGTGGGCATCACCTCGGGCGCCTCGACCCCTGAGGTCCTGGTTGAGAGTGTGATTGAGCATTTGTCCCCCGATAAGGTGACCATGGTATCCGGAGTCGAAGAGGACATCACGTTCAGCTTACCCGAGCAACTCCGCTAACCATGTGCTATTCCCGGTCGTCCCGCCCCTGTCGTTCCACTAAGTAGGCTGATGGCCGAGAACCAGCTCCCACAGGACGAAGCTGCGTCCACGTCACCCTCCATCTTGCGGCGGATCCTATCCTTGCCGGCCATCGTTTCATTGGTCCTGGGGGCCCTCTTCCTGGCTTTCATCATCACCCGGTTCGATGTTGATCTGAGCGCCACGTGGGACCGGGTTACGGGCGCCAACCCCTGGCTTCTGGCCCTGGCTATAGCCGTTCATTACACCACGTTCATCTTCCGCGGCGTGCGCTGGCGGCTGTTGCTGCAAAACACCTCCGTTCCGGGCGCATCCGTGCCGGGCATCCTTTACTGCAGCCAGTTGGTGCTGCTGGGCTGGTTCGCCAACTCCGTCGGCTGGCTGCGGCTGGGAGACGCCTACCGGGCCTACCTCTACCGGGACGAGCAGAATGGCTCCTTCTCCCGGACCATCGGCACCATCTTGGCCGAGCGTGCCTTGGACACCGTATTGGTGGCGCTGCTGATGATGGCCGCAGTGCCGTTCCTGCTGGATCGGGGCAACAGCGTGACCTGGATCGTGTTGGGCTTAGCCGTCTCGTTGGTCTTGGGGCTCGCGGTAATATTGGTGGCGATGACCTGGGCCAAAGGACTGCTACTGCGCCGGATGCCA
>Ga0209554_1001629_pt1 | contig 16810 bp, 13 predicted proteins | sample MarorgKNORR_S2LV_5_FD_188221 | JGI IMG/M metagenome (GOLD analysis project Ga0209554, IMG submission 188221) | Marine microbial communities from the Southern Atlantic Ocean, analyzing organic carbon cycling - Bottom_A/KNORR_S2/LV (SPAdes) (version 2) | ecosystem: Environmental > Aquatic > Marine...
GGGAGAGGGGGGGGTGGGGAGCGCACGCGTCTCGCGTGCCGCCTTGGGCGTCCCGCCCACGGTTCGTTTGGCACCGCTTGGCCAAGCGCGTTTGTTGGTTTTCATTCGCGTCGATTCGCGTCCATTAGCGGTTGAAAACTGTTTTTTGTCTGTGCCGCCCCTTGCGGGGCTCGTTTAATTTTTTTGGCGTCGAACCCGGCGCTGACGCACCGGGCTATTCCCTGCCGCCCCTCGGGGCTTTCGCTTGGCCAAGCGGGGGCGGAAAATTAAATTGAGCCGGTTGGGTTTTGCCGTCACTCTCCGCGCTCCTGAAATGCGGAAGGTGAACATAGGATTGGTCGGGTGCGGCACGGTTGGCAGCGGCGTGGTGAAGGGCTTGGCCCGCAACGGCGCGCTGATGGGTTCGCGCCTTGGCGTGAAATTTTCGCTCGGCGGCGTGGCGGTTCGCAACCCGCGTAAGGCCCGTGCGGCGCGCTTGGCCAAGGGCTTGGTTACGAGCGATTGGGAGTCGCTGGTGCGCGACCCGAAGATCGACGTGGTGATGGAATTGATGGGCGGCACGACCACGGCGCGCAAGGTGGTGGCGGCAGCGCTCAAGCTCGGCAAGCCGGTCATCACCGCGAACAAGGCGCTGATCTCCGCGCACGGCGAGTCGATCTTCCGCCTGGTCGAGAAGAACGGCGGCAATCTCTATTACGAGGCGTCGGTGGCGGGCGGCATCCCGATCATCAAGTCGCTGCGCGAGGGCCTGAGTGGCAACCGCATCCAGCGGCTTTACGGCATCCTCAATGGCACCTGCAATTACATTCTCACGAAAATGGAGGCCGAGGGGAGCGATTTCGCCGACGTGCTCGCCGACGCGCAGCAGATGGGCTACGCCGAGGCCGAGCCGTCGCTGGATGTGGACGGGTTCGACGCGCAACACAAGACCGGCATTCTCGCCTCGTTAGCGCATGGGTTTTGGGTGAAGCCGTCGCAGATTTTTGTCGAGGGCATCCGCCACATCACGCCGCTGGACATCCAGTTTGCGCGGCGGCTGGGCTACTGCATCAAGCTGCTCGGCATCGTGAAGAAGCTTGGCGACAAAGTGCAGATCGCCGTTCACCCGGCGCTGGTGCCGGAGACGCATGTGCTGGCGAATGTCAGCGGGGTGTTCAATGCAATTTTGGTTCGCGGCGACATCGTCGGCGACACGCTGCACTACGGCCAGGGCGCGGGCGCGGACGCCACGGCGAGCGCGGTGTTGAGCGACCTTGCCGACGCGGCGCTGGACTTGAAAAACGGCAGCATCGGCCGCGTGCCGCCGTTCGTGCCGCACGAACAAAACGGCATGGTGCAGTCGATGGACAAGGCGGTCAGCCCGTTTTATCTGCGGCTGAGCGTGGTCGACCGACCGGGAACCTTGGCCAAGATTGCGGCGATTCTCGGCGAAGCGAAGATCGGCATCTGCTCGGTGACGCAGCCGGAGGGGCATGTCGGCGAGAGTGTGCCGCTGATTTTGATGCTGCACGACGCGCCGGATTTAGCGATGCGGCAGGCGCTCAAGAAAATCGCCCGGCTCTCCGCAATCAAGGCCAAGCCGACGATGATCCGCGTGGAAACATTTGAATAATTTTGAGCGGGAACGATACCAACTCAACCGGCGCGTGGCAGGGAGTGATTCGCCGCTACGCGGAGTATCTGCCGGTGGACGATTCGACGCCGGTCGTGTCGCTGCTCGAGGGCAACACGCCGCTGATTCGCGCCGACCGCTTGGCCCGCGAGATCGGCGGTGGCATCGAGCTGCACTTGAAGTACGAGGGGCTGAACCCAACCGCGTCGTTCAAGGATCGCGGCATGACCGTGGCGGTGTCGAAAGCCGTGGAGCGGGGCGCGGAGGTGGTCGTTTGCGCGAGCACCGGCAACACGTCCGCCTCGGCGGCGGCCTACGCGGCGCGCGCCGGGATCAAGTGCGTCGTGCTGCTGCCGCACGGCAAGATCGCGCTGGGCAAACTGGCGCAGGCGCTGATGCACGGCGCGACGACGATCGCGATCGAGGGCAACTTCGACGATGCGTTGCGGATCGTCCGCGAGCTGGGCGAGACTGGCCAAGTGGAGGTCGTGAACAGCATCAACCCGGCGCGCATCGAGGGCCAGAAGACGGCGGCGTTCGAGGTGGTCGACCAGCTTGGCCAAGCGCCGGACTTTCATTTCCTGCCGGTCGGCAACGCCGGCAACATCACCGCCTACTGGAAAGGCTACAACGAGTACCGCGCCGCCGGCTTGGCCAAGGCGGTGCCGAGGATGTTCGGTTTTCAGGCCGCCAATGCCGCACCGCTGGTCGAGGGACGGCCGATCAAGAATCCGCAGACGGTGGCCACCGCCATCCGCATCGGCAACCCGGCCAGTTGGGACGGCGCGATGAACGCCCTCAAGGAATCTAACGGCCATATTGCCAAGGTGACCGACGAGGAGATTTTGGCGGCGTACAAGTTGGCGGCGCGCACCGAGGGTATTTTCGCCGAACCGGCGAGCGCGGCGTCGCTGGCCGGGCTGATCCATTGCGTGCGCGACGGGCTGATCCCGGAGGGAAGCCGGGTGGTCGCCACGCTCACCGGGCACGGGCTGAAGGACCCGGACAACGCCATCAGCGTCGCCGGCCTCGAGCCGACCGTCGTCCCGCCGGAGACCGATGCCGTGAAGCGAGTCATCGGGCTTTGAGTTGAGGGGGTTTTTCAAACCGCGAATTCATGCGAAAGCGCGTGCGCCCAGATTTCGTCCGCGCACTCGTCCCTCGTACTTCGTCATCGAAATAATCGAGTACGAGGGAGGAGGACGATTGGGCAACGCTTGGCCAAGCGGCGAGGGTAGGGACGGCTGTCCCAGCCGTCCGCGAACACATCAATTGGGGAACGAGGTGGAACTCGTCCCTCCCTCGGCCCGCTGGGGACAGCGGGCCTACCTTGCGCTTGGCTTGCCAAGGGGCGGCTGCGCTTTTACCGTCCGTCGCCTGTATGGAGAAAGTTGTCATCATCGGGTCCGGTTGTGCCGGACTGACTGCCGCGATTTACACTGCCCGCGCCAATCTCGAGCCGCTTGTGCTGACCGGCGTGATGCCGGGCGGGTTGCTCACCACGACGAGCATCGTCGAGAATTACCCCGGCTTCGCGAAGGGCATCGACGGCACGGAGTTGATGATGGAGATGCAGCAACAGGCCGAGCGGTTCGGCGCGCGGATTCAGTTTGGCAGTGCGGTGGATGCGATCGACTTCAGCGGCAGCCCGCTGAAATTGACTGCAGATGGTAAAGAGATCGAGACGCAGACGGTGGTCATCGCCAGCGGGGCAGGGCACCGGCATCTCGGGCTGGAGAGCGAGGCCACGTTGGAGAAAAAAGGCGTCACGTATTGCGCAACCTGCGACGGGGCGCTGCCGATGTTCCGCGATCAACCGTTGGTGGTGGTCGGTGGCGGCGACTCGGCCTGCGAAGAGGCGACTTACTTAACACGTTTTGCTTCAAAGGTTTACTTAATTCACCGGCGAGACGAACTGCGTGCGTCGAAGATCATGGCCGAGCGCACTTTGTCTCATGAGAAAATCGAGATGGTGTGGAATTCGGAAGTCACCGAGGTGACGGATGTCGGGCAGGAAAAGGTCACCGGCGTGAAAGTGAGAAACACCCAATCGGGTGACGAGAGCACGATCGATTGTGCCGGGTTGTTCATCGCGATCGGGCACGTGCCGAACACGCAGTTGTTTCGCGGCGTGATCGACATGGATGACGCCGGTTATATCTTGCCCAAGCGCGGACAGGAAACCAATGTCGCCGGCGTGTTCGTGGCGGGTGACTGCTCGGACCATGTTTACCGGCAGGCGGTCACGGCGGCCGGCCAAGGTTGCGCGGCGGCGATCGAGGCCGAGCGTTACCTCGCGTCGCTCGACCAGTGACGCAACCAAGGCGACAGTTTTTTTTCAACCATGCAGCCACGCAAGGCACAGATAAAACGAGACACCGGCGAGACGAAGATTCGGCTCAGCCTGAACATCGACGGCAAGGGCAAGTCGAAGATCGACACCGGCGTTCCGTTCTTCGACCACATGCTGACGTTGTTCGCGAAGCACGCGACGATGGATTTGAACCTGCGTTGCAACGGCGACGTCGAGGTGGATCATCATCACACCGTCGAGGACTGCGGCATCGCGCTTGGCCAAGCGTTCGTCGCGGCGTTGGGCGACAAGAAGGGCGTGCGGCGTTACGGCACCGGGTTCGACCCGCGCAACCCGTTCACCGGCGAGGCGTACGTGCCGATGGACGAGTGCCTCGCGCGGTGTGTGATCGACTTCAGCAACCGGCCGCACTTGGCATGGCGCGGCTTGGCCAAGCACCACCAAAAAGGCATCACCGGAGCCGACAAGTCGCAGGACATGTCGTCGGTGTTTCGCTTCGGCTTGGCGAAGGAATTTTTTCAGGCGCTCACCAACGACGCACGGTGCAACCTGCACCTCGAGTTGTTGTACGGCGACGAGCCGCACCACATCGTCGAGGCGCTGTTCAAGGCGTTCGCTCGGGCGGCCGACTTTGCCTGCCAGCGCGACCCCCGAATCGCCGGGCAGTTGCCCAGCACGAAGGGAAAATTGTAACTGCCTTGAATAAGCCCGTTTTAGGGCGCGTCACTTGAGATGCCGGAAAAACCAGCATATTCCTCGGCCGAAGAGCCTCAACTGGTCGAGTGGGCCAAGGCGGGCGACATGCAGGCGTTTGAGGAGTTGGTTGCCCGGTACCGCGACCGCATCTACGTGCGCGCCTACAGCATCATGCGCAACGAGGATATCGCGGTGGATCTTTCCCAGAATGCGTGGGTGAAGGCGTGGCAGCGTCTTGAGCAATTCCACGGCGAGGCAAGTTTTGCGACTTGGCTGAGCCGGATCGTCACCAACCTCTGTCTCGACGAACTGCGGCGGCAGAAACGGGCGCGGATGGACTCCATCGAGGCGATGGAGGAAACCACCGGCCCGGTCGAGAACCGGATGGAGATGGAGACGGTCGATCCCATCGAGGGATTGAGCCGTGAGGAACTGCGGGAACGGATTGACGCTGCCTTGGCCAAGCTTTCGGACAAGCACCGCACGGTGATCGTCTTGTACGAGTTTGAGCAATTCGAGTACAAGGAGATCGCCGAGAAGATGGGCACCTCCATCGGGACCGTCATGTCGCGGTTGTTTTATGCCCGAAAACGAATGGCCGGCTTGCTGAAGGAAACGCTGAAACGGGACGGATTAATCGAATGAACGAGAACGAAATAGAGCTGAAGATACAAGCCCTCGTGGACGGTGAGCTCACCGGTCGCGAGGCAGAGGAACTGCGCGCGCGCATCGAGACCGACGCTGCGCTGCGGGAGTTGCGCGAGCGGCTCACCGCCGTGCGCGGGTTGATGGCCGGTGCCGAGTTGCCGCGCACGCTGCCGGAGTCGGGCGACTTTCATTGGAGCAAAATCGCCCAAGGCATCGAGCGGGAAGAGCGGGAGGCCAAGCGCTTGGCCAAGCCGGCGTCGGGCGCCAACGGGTGGCTTCGCTGGGGGATGCCGCTGGCCGGTGTGGCGTGCCTCGTGCTGGTGCTGTCCCTGCAACAAACCACGCTGCCGGATCTCGACATCCTGTTTGGCGATGGCCACGAATTGGAATTGACCGCCGACGAGATCGACGTGATGACCTTCAACACCGGGGACGACGCCATGAGCATTGTCTGGCTCGACTACTCGATTGACCTCCGGCAGGACAGCCTTCAACTTTGGCTTGATTGAGGGACCCCAATCCACTACAAGCCCTTTTTTGTGATGACGTTTTCACTCCACAGCCTGATGAGTCGATTCACAGTCTTGGTGGCCTTGCTGCTGCTTGTCAGCGGCGGCTTTGTCGCGGCCCAGGCCGATTCGATCACCGTGCAGGCCCGCCTGGTACACGGCACCAGCAAGGAGCAAAAAGGCAAAATGGAGGTTTCGGCCGCCATCAAGAAAAAATTGGCCCGGGTGTTCAAGTGGATGCACTACTATCAACTGAATTCAACACAGTTGAACATTGCCGATGCGACCACCAAGACCACCAAGCTGAGCAAGACCGCCTCCATCAAGGTGACCAACAGGAAGAACGGCAGGATTGCCGTCAGCCTGTACAGCAAAGGCAAAATGCTGGTTCAAAAAACCCAGACCCTCAGGCCCGGAAGCTACATGGTTCTCGCCGGCAACACCGGCACCGACTCCGCCTGGTTCATCGTCCTCTCCAAGTCCAAGTAACCCCGCCGCTTGGCCAAGCGAAAATCCTAGCCGCCCACACTCCAACTTGCTGGGACGGTAACAAGTTTGCCGCTTGGCAGTCGGACACTCTCTGGAAGTTGATGTTTGGCATAGGCTTCCTTGCTGATCGTGAATGAAGCTGGACAGAGTCGTTTCAGCTCCTTGGAAACACGGGCAAATGGGAAAGCAAAAAGCAGCCGTTTGCCCGGAAAGTGAGATATGAAGCATCGATGAACCGGGGCAAAGTCGGAATCTCTAGTGACGATCACCGCAACATCCAACGGGTCTTCAAGTGCCAGGGTGAGAACCTCGCAGTCGATCGCCACATCCGTCTCTTTTTCTTCGTACGCTTTCACCCATCTCTTCAACTCGTGACTCCAGACTTTTTTCCGTCGGAAATGCCCAATGTGCGCTGTCACGCCGGATGCGGTCAGGGCTCGGACATAGGCCCGATGTTTTTGAACCTTTTCCGGGTTCTCATCGCGGAGGTGATCGGCGAACGCTGTGAAATAGTGAACACCACCCAACTCGGCGTTCCCGCCGATTAGATGAAGATAGGATCGGCATAAGCGAGGGACGTCCAGCCATTTGAGTTGCCGCTCTGGGAGCTGCTTTTCTGCCTCCTTGACCGAATGGAAGAGGTTGAAACCATCAACAAAAAATGTGGATCGATTTTTTGGCGTTGTTTCAACCACGCCACGCCTTTTGTTGCAGGACAAAAAAGAACCCTGCAGACCGCAGCCTGCGGGGGGCTATGGAGCTTGAGTTGCCTCAAGACATCCATAGGGATGACTCGGAAAGGGTGTGCACCTAGTGCGATTCCGTCAAGGAAACAATCCTAGAAATGCGATTGGCCGGGCAACACGCCACAATTTTTTCATCTGCGGATGAGTTGAGTTGCGAACGCACTTGGCCAAGCGCTTTATTCTGCCTCGGGGTCTTCTGCTGGCTCCCCGTCATTGGGAGTGAACGGGTTTTTGCCAGAGCCAAACAGATTCATTCCCTCGGCGAATTGCTGGGCTTCCTTGATGATGCGTTTGAGATCATCGGTTTTTTGGATGGTCTCGGTGCGGAGGCCGTTGTCGAGCAGCAGGGCACCGACTTTTCGGATGGAATCCACCTGTTCGTCGCCAAGTCCAAAGGAGGCCAGCATCAGTTTATGGGTGACCTCTGGCAACAAATCTAGGGCGCTTTCCCAAGCAGGGTTTTTCGCCAATGGCTTCCTTGTGTTTCCGATCAAGGGGCCACCAGTTCGGCGTTGAGGTTGCGAATGGCGGCGTTGATGACAGCTTTGTCGTCAAGGTGGGCGCCGGCTTGTTGCAACTGCTTCAAATTGTCGAGTCGGCCGGCTTGTGCGGCGCAGGCTGCGGGCGACTTTCCCGACTCGTCCCTCGTGTGCAGCTCGGGTTGCCTGGCCAGGGTAAATCTCAAGATGGCACCGTTCCGGTTGGCGGCGGCGTGGTGCAGCGTGGTGCTTTTGTCGTGCTCGACCTTGGCCAAGTCGCCGCCATTTTGGATCACGAATTGAAAAAGGTCGAGGTCGCCGAGCCAAGCCGCGAGTGCGACGGGGGAGAGCCGGTCAAGGCGGCTCACGGGTTTTGCCTTGAATGGGTTCATCCCCATCATGCCCGCGCCGAACAGCGTCATGAAATCCGGGGGTATGCCGGGCGTGGGGGTGTAGTTGACGTTCGCGCCGCTGTTGATGAGCCGTTTGGCCTTGCCGAACTCGCGCTTGGCCAAGACCTTTTGCAGGGCGGAAGTTCCGCCGTCTTCGCCGAGCGCCTGAGTCAGTTTTCCCCTCGGCACCTTGGCCAAGAGCAGGGGAAGAATCTCCGCGTTGGCCAGCTCGATCGCCGTGGGCGGTTCCGCCGGTTGCATGCCGGGCATTCCCATGCCAAGCAGGTCTTGCGTGATGGGGGCTTCCTTTTTTGTCTCGCGAAGCGGAGAGACCCCCGCGCCGAGCAGCATCTTGACCATTCCTGTCCTCTCCTCGCTCACGGCAAACTCCAGCACGGTTTGGATGGGAGTATCGTCAAACATGCTCAAGCTAAACACATCAGCACCGTTGTCCGACAACTCTCCCACATCGTGCGGAGGCCATATTTCAGCTGTGCCGTTTGTGTCCACCCCCTGCTCGATGAGCCATTGCACCAGTTCGGAGCTGCCGCTGTGCACGGCGTGGTGCAGCGCGTTCTGTTGCGTGAGGATGACCGTCTCCGGCGCGCTGTAGTCGATGACTCTTCTTCGTGTGACTTGAGATTCGGGTGTGTCCGCATTGGGCTGGGTGATCTCCCAGCCGTTTGCGGCGAACGCCTTGAGGGCGTCGAGGTTTCCTGTTTCGACGGCTGTCTGTATGGGATCGTAAATCCATTTCATGCGGGGCGACTCTTCATCCACCTCGATGCTGTAACGGAACGTGTCCTTGTGGTTCCAATCCAGTTGTTCGCCGGTGAAGGCGTCGTTCGGGATGGCATCGATGAAGCCCGGCACGAGGGCGCTGAGTTCGGATGGGAGGCTGCCGTTCTCTTGCCGGTGCCGCTCGATGGCGACACCCAGCCGGGCGGCAGAGAGGACATTCACGGATCGACCGGCCATGTGAACGATTTTATTCATGGAAGAAGCAAGCAATTGTGTGAGGAGGTAGACATTTTGCCCCGCCTCCGACATGGCTGAATCAAGGGTTTCATTCAGTTTGCGTTCATCGAGCCACCCTGTTTCATGAGCTTCCCGGCAATGTTCGGCAATGCGCCTCATCAGGCGGTCGTGGAATATCCGGTCTTCGTAGAATTGCCTCTTTGGGGTTAACTCCGTATAGCCAGTTGATTCAAAAAAGAAGACGGCTTTTGGATCCTTTATCGCCTAGTCGAAAGTTGTGCCCCCCCATATCCGTTCAAGCTGTGTGGCTCGTTCCATTTTGGCAAAGAGGCCGGTTTGGGCCGCGAGAAGCTCGTCCCATTCCGCCAAGTGGGCATCGTTCCATCCGCCCATGTGCAGTCCATCATTCAAGCATTGAACGGCGAGGTTCAACTGGGCTGTGTAAACCAAGTGGCCGAGCAAGGTCGTTTCACTGCTCATCACTTCCACGATGCGAAATGCAAGGCGGACGTCGGCCATGGCACCCTCCGCGTTGCCGTTTGCCAGCTTGGCCAAGGTGGCCGTATGCAGTAATTGCGAGAGCGACTTTATCGGGCTGAAGTATGCGGAGAACATTGTTAAAGCATTTTCATATGCCAGTGGCATGTGCTGTTTGGGCCGCTTGGCCGCCTCTCGCAGTTCGCTGAACAGGGTGTCGAATTGCGCGAAGTAGGCCGCCAGCACTTCCGCGTCCGTGCCATCGGTGGCGCTTGCGATTTTCTCCAGCCGGCGGCTTGCCGCCTCGGAACGAATTTGCTGTGCGTAATCTGCCCAATGCACAAATTGCCGGCCGAGGATTCGATGCTGCGGTTCAATCCGCAAATCCACGATCGCCTCGAATTCCTCCTTGATCGCTGGGTTGTGGTAAACCGGTTTCTTGCCTTTCTCCTGAGTGAAGAGATAGCCGCTGAACGGCTTGGCCATGAAGAAGTTTTCGTCATCGGGCGGAATCTCACCGGTGTAGTCGGCAAAGTCGTAGTGCCAGCCTTCCGCCTCGCTGGCAGCCTTGTATTTTGCCCAGGCGCGTTCACCCAGCCATCCACCAACGACATAGTAGCTGGGCACACCTGCCACCAAGAGGGCCGTCATGGCAAAAACACCCCGCACCGACCACTTGAACAGGAATCGCTGAGTGGGTTGTCCGATCCAGCGTGACGCAAACCCACGCATCACGTGGTGAAGCGCGAGCAAGCCAAGGACACCAAACCCGACGGCGAGGTAAAAATCTCTCTCACCGCCGCCTTGGCTTTCGTCGATGAGGAACGCCACCGACAGCATCGCCGCAGCGGCGAGAAACGACATTTCGCCGGCACCGCGCAGCGGCTTGATCGGCTGCAGACCGCCCACGCCGCGCCCGAGGAACATCAGGGCAAGACCGGCCGCGAACAACCAGCCGGGAACCAGCAGCAGCCATTCCCCATCGCGGCTTCCCCCGTCCGATAGGCCAAGCGCCAGCGCATAGAGGCCAATGGGCGCGAGGAGGTTCAGCGCCAAAAGCGCGTTGCCCAGCCCGCCGACCCTGCGCTTGGCCTCCTCCGCGATCCATCCGTGCCGCAGCAGAAAAAGGGCGATGAGATTCAGCGGAATCGCTGCCACGAAAAGAACCAGCGCCCCCGCCTCGTCACTGCCACTAAGCTTCAACCGCTCGATCATAACCCACGCGCAAAAGATGGTGATCAGGATTGATCCTGCGGACGCCATGATGCCGAGCCCGAGAATCCGCCAGCGCCATCCCCTTACGATCGGCAGGCAAACCAGAAACAGCGTCTGCAAAATCATGGCAAACTGGATTGCCATAAAAGCCTTAAGCCCAGCCTCGGCATCGTCCAGCGTCACTCCCACCAGCCCCAGCAGGAAAACAATATTCATCAAAAACAGCCTGCGGACGGACTTCAGGTTCGCACCCCAACCGTCCTGCGCGATGACCAGGCCGAGGAACGTCAGCGGGATGGCGGAGGCGTAAAAGGAGAGCAGAGTGAACACCCGCCGATCAGCCCCTTCCATCTCAACAGCATCAGCGAAAAGAGTGGCGCACAGGAAAACTATCACCGGGGCGGCGATGGCCATGCCCAGGATGCCGAGCATCCCGAGCCGTTTGCCCCTGGCCAAGGGCAGGCCGATCAGCGCGAGGCCAAGCGCCATCACGATGGACTGCATCCCCATCACGGAACGAAGACCGTCCCGGATGTCGTCCATCGTCAGGATCAGAATTGCCAGCAGGGCAACGAGGTTCAGCGCCAGCAAGTAACCGAGGGGCTTGGGATATTTTGACTCGTTCATCGTTCCTGTTTTTCGGCGAAACATTGGTGACACTTTTGAGATATTTTGACAATTTTAAAATAACATTTTCCCTGCCGCTTGGCTGGGCGGGGTTCCTTCGTTGGCGACCTTGGCCAAGCGCTTGGCTTGGTTTGAGCGGAAAACCACGGAAAGCACAATATCTAGTGTTTTTTGCAAGGGTAAAACCACAATATATTGCATTTTAATAGTTTGAGAATAATGGATTTAGGGGTTGTAAAGTGGGGGCGTTTTTTGGTATAAATCGGTGTTTGCGGGGAGGGCCGTTATTGAGCTAAATCTCGGCAACCCACCGACCCTGTTTTGAATCCAATCAGATAGAAAAAAGTGCCTAAAACGACAGCTAGTACCGACAAGTACGACGCAAGCAAAATTGACAAACTCGAGGGTCTGGAGGCCGTGCGGAAGCGGCCGGGGATGTACATCGGCGACCCCGACGAAAAAGGACTTCATCACTGTGTGTACGAGGTGCTCGACAACTCGATCGACGAGCATCTGGCCGGCTTTTGCGACAAGATAAAGGTCGCGATCCATGTGGATGGATCGGTGTCGGTGGAGGACGACGGGCGCGGCATCCCGGTGGACACGCACAAGAAATTCAATATGCCGGCGGTCGAGTTGGTGCTCACCAACCTGCACGCGGGCGGCAAGTTTGGCCAAGGGGCGTACAAGTATTCCGGCGGTCTGCACGGGGTCGGCGCTAAGTGCGTGAACGCGCTCTCGATCTGGTTCAAGGCGGAGATTTACCGCGACGGCGAGGTGCATTACATCGAGTTCGCGCAGGGCAAAACCACCAAGCCGCTCCATGTCATCGGCAAGACGAACAAGACCGGCACGAAGATCACGTTCCTGCCGGACCCGATAATTTTCACCATCACGACCGAGTACAAGGCGGAGATTCTGCACCATCGGCTGCGCGAGTTGGCGTTCCTGAATCCCGGCATCACCATCGTGTTGACTGACGAGCGGGAGGACGGCAAGACGGAGACGTTTTTTTACAAGGAGGGCATCATTCAGTTCGTCAAACAGATCGGCGAGAACAAGCAAGTCATCCACTCCAAGCCGATCGCGTTTCACTCGACCAAGGAAGAGGTCATCGTGGACTGCGTGATGCAGTACAACTCAAGCTACAACGACCAGATTTTGTGCTTCGCCAACTCGATCGCCAACTCCGACGGCGGCACGCACTTGACCGGTTTTCGCACGGCGCTCACGCGCGCGGTCAACCAGTACGCCAAGGCGAACAAGCTGCTGAAGGACAAGGACCCGAGCTTCTCCGGCGACGATGTGCGCGAGGGGTTGATCTGCATCTTGAGCGTCAAGCTACTGAACCCCCGCTTCGAGTCGCAGACCAAGGTCAAGCTGGTGAACGGCGAGGTGGAGGGCATCGTGTCGTCGATCGTTTACGAGGGGCTGATGGGCTACTTCGACACCAACCCGGCGCTTGGCAAGAAGATCGTCGACAAGTGCTTGACCGCCGCCCGTGCCCGCGAGGCGGCCCGCAAGGCCCGCGACACCGTCCGCAAGACGGCGATGACCGGCGGCGGTTTGCCGGGCAAGCTGGCCGACTGTTCCGACCGCGACCCGGCCAACACCGAGCTGTACATCGTGGAGGGCGACTCCGCCGGCGGCTCGGCCAAGCAGGGGCGCGACCGGAAGTTTCAGGCGATTTTGCCGATTCGCGGCAAGCTCATCAACGTGGAAAAGGCGCGGCTCGACAAGGTGCTCGAGAACCGCGAAATCCGCACGATGATCACGGCGGTCGGCACCGGCATCGGCACCGGCGAGGGCGAGGGCGCGTTCAACATCGAGAAATTGCGCTACCACAAAATCATCATCATGACGGATGCCGACGTGGACGGCTCGCACATCCGCACGCTGTTGCTGACGTTTTTATACCGGCAGATGCCGCAACTGATTAAACAAGGTTTCGTGTACATCGCCCAGCCGCCGCTCTACAAGGTGACGCGCAAGAAACGGGTCGAGTACATCGATGACGACGCGCAAATGACCAAGATGCTGCTGGGCCTCGGATCGGAGGATGTGCGGCTTCGCAGCCTAGAGAACGACAAGGAAGTGGCGAAGAAACAGCTCGGCGAGATTCTCGAGTTGCTGCAGTCGCTCGACAAGTTTGCGCGGTCGATCCGGCGGCACGGCGGTAATTTCACCGAGTACCTCGAGCAGCGCGATGCGAAGAAGAAACTGCTCCCAAGTCACTTGGTTCGAGTTTGGGAAGGCAACAAGGAGACGGTGCATTATTTTCAAACCGAGGACGCCTTGGCCAAGTTCGGCCAAGCGAACCCCGACCTTGGCCTGTTCGGCGAAGACGAGGAGGAGGAAGACCAAGAGCTTGGCCAAGCGGAGGGAGAATCCGAGTCCGCTGAACCGGCGGTTGAGGAGGCCAAGCCCGGCCGCAAGCCGAAGAAAAAAGAAGGGCCGCATCGCCGGGCGCGTCATGTGGAGATTCACGAGCACACGGCGATCGAGGAGATCTTGGCCAAGCTCAACCGCAAGGGCTTGAGCGTCGAGCATTACTCCGCGCAGGACGAGCCGCTGTTCGAGATCATCCATGGCGATGGCGACAACGCCACTGCGCGCCGGTTGTTTTCCATCGCGGAAATCCTCGAGGCGATCGTGGACGTCGGCCGGAAGGGGCTGCAAATCCAGCGATTCAAAGGCTTGGGCGAGATGAACCCGAAGGAGCTTTTCGAGACGACCATGTCGCCGGAGACGCGCAAGCTGCTGCGCGTGGAGGAGACGGACGCCGTCGAGGCGGACGAGATGTTCACCCGGCTCATGGGCGAGGAGGTCGAGCCGCGCCGACATTTCATTCAGGAAAACGCGCTAAACGTCCGCAACCTCGACGTGTAAACTCGGCGCAACCCGCAGACATTTTTTCAGAGACCCATGGCAGATTCCAAAGACAAAGATCCGTTACCGGCAACCAACACGCCGCTGTTCGCCGCCAGCGAAAAAATCCAGACCATCAACGTCGCGGACGAAATCAAGAACTCGTTCCTCGACTACTCGATGTCGGTGATCATTTCGCGCGCGCTGCCGGACGCGCGTGACGGGCTCAAGCCGTCGCAGCGCCGCATCCTGCTCGCGATGCACGACCTGAACCTCTCGCCCGGTCGGCATTACCGCAAGTGCGCCAAGATTTGCGGCGACACGAGCGGCAACTATCACCCGCACGGCGAGGCAACGATTTACCCGACACTCGTCAACATGGCGCAGCCGTGGTCGATGCGCGGCACGCTCGTGGACGGGCAGGGGAACTTCGGCTCCGTTGAGGGCGACCCGCCGGCCGCCATGCGTTACACCGAGGCGCGCCTCACGCACCTTGGCCACGCGCTGATGATCGACATGGACAAGGACACGGTCGATTGGGTGCCCAACTACGACGAGACCCGCGAGGAGCCGACCGTGTTCCCGGCGGCGTTCCCGAACCTGCTCGTCAACGGCGCCACCGGCATTGCCGTTGGCATGGCGACAAGTATCGCGCCGCACAACCTCGGCGAGATCGTCGACGGCATCTGCGCGCAGATCGACGACCCGGACATCACCATCGAGGGGCTGATGCAGTTCATCAAGGGGCCGGACTTCCCGACCGGCTGTCTCGCCGTCGGGCTGGATCCGATCCGCGACTATTTCAAGACCGGCCGGGGCAGCATCAAGCAGCGCGGCCGCGTCGGCGTCGAGCAGCTCAAGGGCAACCGCGAGCAGATCGTCATCACGCAGATCCCGTACATGGTCAACCGCGCCACGATGGTCCAAAAGATCGCGGCGTTGGCCAACGACAAGACGATCACCGACATCTCCGCCGTGCGCGACGAGTCGGACGAGAACACGCGCGTGGTCGTCGAGCTCAAGCGCGACGCCGTGCCCAAGGTGGTCATCAACAAGCTCTTCAAGTTCACGCAACTGGCCACGTCGTTCAGCGTCAACTCGCTGGCGATCGACCACGGCCGGCCCAAGACGATGAACCTCAAGGAGATGATCAATGCCTACATTGAGCATCGCCGCGAAGTCATCCTGCGCCGGACCCGCTTCGAGCTGGCCAAGGCCGAGGCCCGCGCCGAGACGCTCGAGGGCTACCTCTGCGCCTTGGCCAACCTCGATGAGTTCATCCGCATCATCCGCAACTCGAACAACCGCGACGAGGCCCGGATCAAGCTGCTGGCATTCGAGTTCCCGGAAAAAGTGCTCGAGAAATGGGGTATCAAAATCCGCAACGAAGAGCGCATCAAAGGCGGCTTTTATCTGCTTAGCGAGGTGCAGGTGAACTCCATCCTCGACCTACGCTTGTACCAGTTGACCGGCCTCGAGCAGGACAAAATCAAGGCTGAGTACAACGAGTTGCTCGTCAAGATCGAGGACTTGATGGACATCATCGCCCAGGAAGACCGCGTGTTGACCATCATCAAAGATGGCCTGCTGGAAATTAAAGAAAAGTACGCCACGCCGCGCCGCACCGACATCGTCCCCGACGAGGGCGACATGGCGATCGAGGACCTCATCGCCAACGAAGGCGTCATCATCACCCTCACCCACAACGGCCTCATCAAGCGCACCAACGTCAGCTCGTACCGCGCCCAGCGCCGAGGCGGCAAAGGCGTCATCGGCATGGGCACCCGCAAAGACTCCGTCGTGCAGGGCGAGGCCGAGGACTTCATCGAGCACCTCTTCACCGCCAGCACGCACGATTACCTGATGTTCTTCACCACCACCGGCCGCGTGTACGTCCGGCGCGTGCACGAGATTCCCGACATGGGCCGCTCGGCCAAGGGGCGCAACATCGCCAACCTGCTCGAGCTGCAGTCCGGCGAGAAAATCGCCGCGCTCATCCGGGTCGAGTCCCACCTGGGGCCGGACAAGGAAAACCTCACATGGCAGCAGGAGAATTTCCTCTTCTTCGCCACCGAGAGCGGCACGGTGAAAAAGACCGCCCTGGCCGCCTACGCCAACGTCCGCCGCACCGGCATCAACGCCATCGGCATCAACGAGGGCGACCGCCTCATCACCGTCAAGCTCACCACCGGCCACGACGAAATCGTGCTGATCACCAGCGACGGCAAGAGCATCCGCTTCAACGAGGAAAACGTCCGCTCGATGGGCCGCACCGCCGCCGGCGTGCGCGGCATTCGCCTCGGCAAAAAGGACCGCCTCGTCGCCGCAGCCATCGTGGCCAAGGACGCCACGCTGCTCGTCGCCGGCGAGAACGGCATCGGCAAGCGCACCGAGTTCGACGAGTACCGCACGCAGACACGAGGAGGCAAAGGCATCATCACCATGAAGACCACCGCCAAGACCGGCGAAGTCTGCGGCGCGTTGGCCGTGAAATCGAACGACGAGATCATGCTCATCACCGTCGGCGGCCAGATGGTGCGCACCGGCGTCGAGCACATCCGGATGACCGGCCGCAACGCGCAAGGCGTCAAGCTCATCAACCTCCACGGCAAAGACCAGCTCCAAGCCATCGCCCCCGTCATCAGCGAAGACGCCGACGACGAGGACGACGAGGGCGAAAACACCGAGAGTTAACCGCCCCCCTTTTCGTACTCGTCCTCGTCCTTCGTACTCGTCATCGAAGAAAACAATCGAGTACGA
>Ga0209554_1001635_pt1 | contig 16740 bp, 13 predicted proteins | sample MarorgKNORR_S2LV_5_FD_188221 | JGI IMG/M metagenome (GOLD analysis project Ga0209554, IMG submission 188221) | Marine microbial communities from the Southern Atlantic Ocean, analyzing organic carbon cycling - Bottom_A/KNORR_S2/LV (SPAdes) (version 2) | ecosystem: Environmental > Aquatic > Marine...
ATCAATAGCATGTTGCCGTCAGGGTCTAAGGGCCACAGGTCCGCGGCGTCATAGTATTCCTGGGCGGTCAAGCCCCAGTAGCGCGGGGCGATGCGCTGCCACCAGCCACGCTGCCCTTCTGGCTCAAAGTCGGCCACTCCAGGCACTTGGGGATACCGGGCTGCCACCACTGCCGCGTGGGCATCTTCTACAGTGTTGAGGTGGGGTAGCACCAGGCCGTACACTCCGGTGTCCAGCGCCTGTTTGATCACCCATTGGCTGGTCTCTCTTGAGTTTGGCGGTATCCGCACAAATGGCACCGGGTCGGCTTGGAGGGTACCGCTTCCCGAGATGCGCTTGCGGTTCAGTATGAACTGGAGTGAGGTCCTCAGGTTATTGAAGCTGAAGCCTTCGTGTTCCATCTCCATGATCACCATGTCGTAGTCGGCGTCCGCCACGTAGGTCAGGTCATCCAGATTTCCATTCCACACCAGCCCGGAGCAAAACACCGGCTTTCCCTGTTCTAGTAGGTCGATTACCTTGTTGTATCGAATTTCTGCCGCCATGGCTATCCTCCGTTCCCTGCGTCCTACCAGATTCGCCGTGACCGAAGCGGCGTACGATGTACTCTGATCGAAGCCGGACTAGCAGCCCATTTCGCGCGCGGCGGTAATTATAGCGAGTTCGGCATCATGATTGAAGAGGATATCGGTATCGTAAAGAGTCCATTTGAACATCGAGCCGCTTCGGGCGCATACATACGCATCGACTGAAGTGCGTTGATGCTTACACGGAACCCTTCTCTACTAGGACTGCCAATTCCGCCTTGGATAGTCCTAACTCCCCGCACAGGACCTCTTCGTTGTGCTCCCCGATGAGAGGCGCCCGCCGGGATATTCTCCAGGGCGATCCGTTGAAGATGGCCGCTGAACCGGTATGTCGAAATGTCTTGCCAAGTTCAGGGTACTCTACATCCGTCCAGAATGCCCGGTCCTCCAGGTGCGGGTCCTGCATGACCTCGTCGGGTGAACGGATCGCCCCAGCGTTGGAGCCATGCCTCTGTAAACCATGGTAGGCATCGTCCCGTGTGAGGTTGGCTAGGAAGTTCACAAAAATTTCGCGAATATGTGACTGGTTCTCAGCGATCACGCCTGGGTCCCGGTATTTCTCATCAAGTAAGTCGCCCGCCAAGCCGTGCTCATCCATCCATGGCGCAAGCGTCAACACCCGCTCCGGCGTGATCTGACCCACATTCACGTATTTTCCATCCTTGCACAGGACTTGTGCGTTGGGCCCGGTGGCACTGTTGCCGCCTCCGGTTCTTCGAGGGACTACGTTTCCCGTATAGATGTACTGGTTCACATGGCCCTCGGTCGTGAGCGCGCATGCATCGTGTACGGCCGCATCTATGTACTGCCCACGGCCCGTCACCGATCGATTGACCAGCGCCGCGGTGATGGCGATGTAGGCGTATTGACTTCCCATGTGCCAGGCTTGCCCACCTCCGGGCGCGATGGGAGGCGCATCTGGCACGACCTCGTCGTCATATCCACACCTGGCCATCTGTCCGCCTGCCGCCAGATGCAACAGGTCGCTGGTCTGGTAGTCTTTCCACGGCCCCGTTTGCCCAAAGGGTGTCAGCGAGCACATGATCAAGCCAGGATTGTTTTTCTTAAGTTCTTCGTACCCCAGCCCTAACGAGCCCATATAACCGGGACTGAAGGTCTCTAGAATCACATCCGCTTTCTCCGCCATCTTCCGGAACAGCCGCCGCCCGTCCTCGGTCTCCAGGTCCAGAGTGACCCCGCGCTTGGAAGTGTTGTAGTGCCAGAAGTAAAGGCTCCTTTCCTTGTTCGGTGTGTCCTGGTAGAAGGGCCCCACACTCCGTGCCGCTTCGCCACCGGGCGGTTCTATCTTGATGACATCCGCTCCCATGTCAGCCATCTGCTTGCCACACCACTGCCCCTTCTCATCGGCCAGCTCCAACACCCGCAGCCCGCCGAAGGCCCCCGCTCCCGGAGTCCGCACCGGTGCCGGACCGGGATTTGCCATGGGCTCATTCCCGTCCCACCGCACCGGGGTAGGATCCTCCATCATCTTCTTGAAATACGGATATTCATCCATACCAAGGTCCTTCGGCCAGAAGGTCCCGTCTTCGAAACCGTTCACCAACTCCTCGTGGCTGACGCCTAACAGCCCTTCAAAGACTTCTTTGTTGTGTCCGCCGATCAGGGGCCCGGGCCGGCTGTTGAACGCAGGTGTCTCAGACATCTTGAAGGGAGCATTCTGAAGCGGCCAGGTCCCCAGCGCGGGATGCTCCACGTTCCGGTACATATCTCGATGCCTAAGCTGCGGATCGTTTTCCACCCGGTCTTGGCTATTCTGAACGGGCATGGCGGGCACTCCCGCCGTCTGACACCGCTCCATAATCTCGTACTTGCCCAGAGTGTTCGTCCACGCCTCTATCCCCTGGTCCATCTCTTCCTGGTGCTCCAGGCGACCTTCAAGCGTGGCAAACTTCTCGCCGTTGGCCCAACTGGGAGAACCCATCACTCCGACCAACCTCCGCCACTCATCGTCCGAGCGGCAGATTATGGCGCACCAGTCGGAGTACTCTCCTGGACTGGTTTTATAGGCGTTGTGCGGTGCCACGGCCGGTCCCCGGTAGTTGTTCACCAGAGGTGTGCCGGGCCAGTGAGCGCGGTTGCCCGGCGGGTAACCCGTTCGCACGGTGGACCGCTCGTTGGCCTGGATATCTAAGAAGGCAGCGCCATTAAGGGGGACGCCGATGATCCATTGGGAACTGTCGACATGCTGCCCCTGACCGGTCATGTTGCGATGGTATATCGCGCTCAAGGCATACATGGCCCCGAATAGGCCGCCGGTGTCGTCCAAATAAGACCATCCCCAGCCGGCGGGTGGCTTACCCGGCAGTCCCGACGTGTAAGTCAGACCGGATAGGGCTTGTGCGATCGCTCCCATGGTTTGGTAGTCTCGGTCACGACCCGTGTGGCCAAAACCGGACATGGAGAGGTAGATGATATCGGGGCGGAGCTTCTTCATATCATCGTAGCCCAGACCCCATCGGTCCAACACACCATAGGCGAAGTTCTCGATGACGATGTCGGACATGGCCACCAAGCGCCGGGTAAGGTCGATGCCTCGGGGCGTGCGAGTATTCAGGGTGACGCTTAGCTTGTTGGAGTTGGTGTCGCTGAAATGGCCGTTGGTGTTCAGGTTGGCGGGCAAGCCTTCGGGTGTACCAGCTCCCGTCGCGATGTTGTTGCCGCGGGTATTGGGGTTCCGGGGCCACTCAACCTTGATAACCTCGGCTCCCAACGCCCCCAGCCATCTGGTGCACCATGGACCCGCCCGGACCCAGGTGAAGTCCAACACTCGGATCCCCGATAAAGCTCCCGGTGGAATCGTCGATGTTGCTTCGGCCCGCTCTATTGAATCACTCATGTTGGGATGTTACGTCGGAGGGGACCGATTGTCGACAGCCTCCGGCCGGTGTAGACGACAGCGCAACCGGCCTCCTTGGTTCCATCACTCGAGACCGTATGGTAGACTCCCGCTGTTCGACGCAGTCTGTCCAGGAGCTACGCCCATGATCATCGACACCCACACTCACGTGGTCAGCAGCGACAAGGTCAAGCACCCCCTCGACCCCGGCGCACGGGGATGGTCCACCGAGGTCAGCAACGACGTCGAAAACCTGATCTCGGAGATGGACCGGGCCGGCGTGGAGTGCGCCACTTTGGTGCAACCCGCCGGTACTTACGGTCTGGATAACATCTACCAGTGCGACAGCGCCAAACAATACGCCCCGCGTACCGTTGCCGTGGGGATCCTGGATCCGGCCGCGCCCGATGCCGCGGACAAGCTCTCTTATTGGGTGAACGAACATGGAATGAATGGCGTCCGCCTCCTGAGTCAGGCCGAGCCCGACGATTCCCGTTGCGACACTCTTTGGGAGCGCGCCGAAGCACTAGGCGTGCCGATCTCCATCGGCGGCGGCGGCCAGCCGGAGAAGATCGACCGGATGCGGAACGTGGCCGCCCGGCACCCCAACGTCATCTTTGCGCCGGACCACTTCGCCGGCTGGAGTGGCGCCGAGGACAAAGCTGCTATGACGACCGCGTTGGAAGACTTGGCCAAGCTACCCAACGCCTACCTGCGTATTTCCAGCACCAGCCTCGGCCCTTACGCCGACCTGACATCGGCCGAGCAGGAGCTTTTCAGGCGCGTAATCAATGCGTTCACGCCACAGCGGGTGATGTGGGGCTCCAACTTCCCGTCCTCCCGCGATGGCGGTTACATCGGCCAGGTACAGCTTGGCCAGACGGCGCTGTCATGGCTATCCGGCGACGACCGCGACTGGATCATGGGTGAGACCGCCCACAAGCTCTGGCCGATGCTGCAAGCGCCCGCCGGGGCGTAGATTCCCTCTGGATTGCCGCACGGTCACCGATGAGGAAGTGGAGATTACCGGCATTGGCTAGGGAGATCAAGAGCCTCTAATCGACTTTTGGTACCTAACTCGGTACCAGTGCCGGAATCGGAAGTAGAACTATGGACGAGCCATATGACAGCGGGATGCTGGACGCCGGGGAAGGCCAGCAGGTCTACTGGGAGTGCCACGGGAATCCTAACGGCAGGCCGGCGATCTATTTCCACGGCGGGCCGGGCAGTGGGTTTTCGCGACGGACCGGGCGGATGTTTGATTTCGATGCGTATCGGGTCGTGATGTTCGACCAGCGAGGATGCGGCCGGAGCCGGCCACTCGCGAACGCCGCCGATGCCGACCTGACCGCTAATACGACGCACGGCCTCATCGCCGATATCGAGTTGCTGCGCGAACAGTTCGGAGTCGACCGGTGGACGATCCTCGGTCTCTCCTGGGGCACAACCCTGGGTTTGGCATACGCCCAGGCGCACCCCGACCGGGTCGCCGCCGCGGTTCTTGGACTGGTGACCACCACTTCCCGTCGCGAGGTCGAGTGGATCACGGAAGGGGTCGGACGAATCTTCCCTAGTGAATGGGAGCGATTCGCGGCGGCGGTGCCCGATCACCTCCGCGATCGCCCGCTGGTCGACGCCTACGCCGATCTGCTCTTCGACCCTGCCCCAGACGTACGAGCTAACGCCGCCACGGAGTGGTGCGCCTGGGAAGATTCCCACGTATCGCTTGCTCCCGGCCATCAGCCGAACCCCCGCTACCAGGACCCTGAGTTTCGTCTCCTCTTCGCCCGGCTGGTCACGCACTACTGGCGCAACGCCGCGTTCCTCGAAGAAAACCAGCTGCTGCGGGACGCGGCCACTCTCGACGGCATCCCGGGTGTGCTGATCCACGGCCGCTTCGACGTGAGCGGGCCGCTCGAAACGGCCTGGCACTTATCGCAGCGGTGGGCAACCAGCCGTCTCCAAGTCATCGACGACGCCGGGCATGGCGGCGGCGGAATCGGTGCGGCCATCGAGGCGGCCCTCGCCGAATTCGCGAGCTAGTAGGCTGCCATTTATCCAACCAACCCCGTGAAACCCTGAACGGCTCGGCAACGTCGACGATGGTCTCCCCGTTGCCACCATACCTACCCCCGGTTAGGCGTCACAATCCGCCCCAATGTCCCCATCCGGATGTGGGGGCCTGTGTGTGGAATCGGCCTGGGATTCCGACTATACTGACCTCGTGGCGGAGCCTGCACTGCGATTCTTCGCCGTGTATTCGCCGGCCGTCGGGGACGGCCGGGATGTCCGCGTCGAATCTCGCAGATACGCCAAATGTTTTCACCACAAGTTCACGCACCGGAGGTCCCGATGGCCGTTCCCACCGAATCCCAACTAAACGCAGCTACCCTTACTCCAGCACGGCATCCCCTGGACCCGCTGACACCCGAAGAGATCGCCGAAGCTGCGGCAATCCTGAAAACCCAGCGAGATCTGGGCGCCAGAGTACGGTTCGAGACTATCGTTCTCCAAGAACCCGCGAAGGAGACAGTGCTCAAATTCCAGAACGGGGACTCGATTCAAAGGGAGGCGTTTATCGTCATCCTGGACAACGACGCTGGAGCCACCTACGAAGCCGTTATATCCCTTGATCAGGGGAAGGTGACCTCGTGGAAGCACATCCCCGGTGTGCAGCCCAGAATCATGTTTGACGAGTTCGGGGACTGCGAAGCAGCTGTCAAAGCCAATCCCGAATTTCAAGCGGCCATCAAAAAGCGAGGGATCACCAACTCCGACCTGGTAATGGTAGACCCTTGGTCGGCGGGTAATTATGGTTTCGAGGAAGAGGAGGGACGCCGCCTGGTACTGGCCCGTAGCTTTCTCCGGTCGAGCCCCACGGACAACGGTTATGCCCGTCCGATAGAAGGAGTTACCGCCATCGTTGACCTCAACAGTATGGAAGTGGTCAGAGTGGACGACTATGGAGTAGTTCCCCTGCCGCCCAGCCCCGGCAACTACGCTGCCGAATTTGCGGGAGAGTTCCGAACGGACCTCAAACCCTTGGAGATCGCCCAGCCCGAAGGCACTAGCATCGAGATCGACGGGTACGGCGTAATCTGGCAGAAGTGGCATCTGCGCATCGGATTCACTCCCCGGGAAGGCCTGGTGATCCACAATATTGGCTACGAAGACCAAGGTCGAGTTCGACCCATCGCCTACCGGGCCTCTCTATCAGACATGGTCGTTCCTTACGGTGACCCCGGCAAGGACCACTACCGCAAGAACGCCTTCGACGCCGGCGAGTACGGCATCGGCACGCTGGCCAACTCCCTTACCCTCGGCTGCGACTGCCTGGGGGAGATCCACTATTTCGACGCTGTGATGAATGACGGCCGGGGCGGTGTGGTGACCATCCCCAACGCGGTTTGCTTGCATGAAGAAGACTACGGCATCCTCTGGAAGCACAGCGACTGGCGTACCGGCCAGACCGAAGTGCGGCGCTCGAGGCGTCTCGTAGTATCCAGCATCTCTACGGTCGGCAATTACGAGTACGGGTTCTTCTGGTACTTCTACCAGGATGGCACGATACAGTTGGAAGTGAAATTGACCGGCATCGTAAACACCGCGGCGGTGCCTGCCGGTGAGACACCCAAGTACGGGACACTGGTGGCGCCTCAGCTCAACGCTCACATCCACCAGCACTTTTTCAACTTCCGCCTCGATATGAGCGTGGATGGCGAGGACAACTCGGTGTACGAAGTGAACACGGTGTCCGAGCCTATTGGGCCGGACAATCCACACGGGAACGCTTTCTTTGCTCAGTCCACGCTGTTCAAGACGGAGTTGGAGGCCCGGCGGGTCATCGACCCGATGAGCGGCCGCTATTGGATGGTCTCTAATCCCTCGGTCACCAACGCTCTGGGGCAACCAGTGAGCTACAAGCTTATGCCTGGGGACAATATCCTGCCCTTTGCCCACCCCAGCGCCAGCATAATCAAACGCGCCGGTTTTATGACCAAGCACTTGTGGGTCACACCCTATGACCCGGATGAGATTACGGCCACCGGGCCTTACCCTAACCAGCATCCCGGTGGCGCGGGTCTGCCCGAGTACACATCGGCTGGCCGAAACATCGAGAATACGGACCTGGTGCTGTGGTACACCCTCGGCTACCATCACGTGCCCCGTCCCGAGGACTGGCCGGTCTCACCGGTGGCCTACTGCGGGTTCATGCTGAAACCTGTGGGGTTCTTCGATACCAATCCGGTATTGGACGTGCCGCCTTCGGCCCACCACAACGGTGCATGTCATGCGTGACCGGAATCGACGTTAGGGGCAAGGAGTTTCGATGGCAACCACCCCGATCCCACTGGTAAAGCAAGTAGGGCGTGTCCCGTCAATGACTGTCCCTCTGGACGCTGAGCAGGAGCGGAGCTTCCAGCGTTTGAAGGAGGAGACGATAATGATCGATCTCCATCAACATCCAATGGTGATGCCGGAGGACTCGAGCCGTAACTGGGAGTACCTCCGGGGCGATAGCTATACGTGGGGGTACGAGGCGGTACGTCACGGGGGATTTACCGCGGTGGGCACAGCCAACGTCCACCGGGGCATGCTGAATACGAACGAGATGTCCTTCATCCGGTTCGCCGACCTTTTGGACGAAATCACCATCATGCTGTCGGACATTGAGCCGCATGATGAGGTGGTCAAGGTCAGCAATGCCGAGCAGATCGAGGCTGCAAAGCAGCATGGTCAGGTGGGCTTCTTGCCTACGGTGGAGCACCTGGCCATCGGCAACGAGTTGCAGCGCGTCGACGTACTCTACAACGCCGGCATCAGGATGGCGGGGCTGACCTACCGGCGCAGGAGCTATATCGGGGACGGCCAACATGAACGAATCGACGGTGGGTTGAGCTTGTTCGGGATAGAGGTCGTCCAGAGGATGAACGAACTTGGTATGGTGGTCGACCTGTCCCACGCATCATTTCGGACGGCAATGGACGCCATCGAGTTCTCCCAGGCCCCGGTCGCCTTCACCCACGACGGGTCCTACACCCTGGGGCAGCAACAGGGTGGTGGCGAGTACGCTGCGGGAAGGCTGAAGAAGGACGAGGAGTTGGTAGCCTGCGCGCAAAAAGGCGGCATCGTCGGGGTCACCGTGCAACCATCTGTGATCCGTAGCTGGGGGACTGAGCTAAGCATCGAGTGTTTGCTGGATCACTACGATTATATGGTGAAGTTGTTGGGGATAGACCACGTGGCCATAGGGACCGATTCCAGCATCGGGGTGAGAGGCTCGGGCTCGATCAGTGGCCTAGAATCTCCTGCCGAAGGGAAGAACATTATCCGCGGTTTGATCACCCGCGGCTATTCCGACGCCGACATCGTGAAGATCGCCGGTGGAAACGCTCTCGCCTTTTTCCGGCGCGTTATGAGATAAGCCCAACCGGGCGCCCGCCACGCGCCAAGGACGATCTAGTGAAGGAGCCTGCAACAGGCCCTGGGGTTAAAGCACCGACCGCACGGCCCCGCCATCCACTAATATGGTCGTGCCGGTGATATAGCCGTTCTGTTCAGAAGCCAGGAATGCGACTAGATCGGCCAATTCTTCGGGCCTCCCGAATCGTCCCATAGGTATGGCGGAGGCGCGGGCCTGGAGCAGAGCATCCGCCGACTCCCCCGTTTCGCCGGCCCTGGTCTCGAACAACCCCACCATCCGGTCGGTCAGTAAGAACCCGGGGGCTACGTTGTTGACCAGGATGTTGTCCCTCCCCACTTCGTCAGCCAGGCTCTTAGCGAAGGCCACAGCACCCATCCGAGTCACGCCAGACGTGACCAGGTTGTCGATAGGCTGGTACACCGTGCTCGCCAAAATATTGACGATGCGACCCCATGATTGATTCTTCAAGTGTGGCACGGCCTCCCTGCCCATACGGATAAAGAAGGTGAGCGCCATCTGAATCGCCTGGTCCCAGGTCTCTTCGGAGGTGTCCACGGCCCGGCCTTCAGGCGGCCCGCCCGAGTTGCAGACGACCACATCCAACCTGCCAAAATGATCTACTGTTTTCTGCAACAGTTCTTGGATATCAGCCAGACGAGACAGGTCGGCTGGCACGGCCAGCACCTCGGCGCCTGTGGTTGAGCGTATCTCTTCGGCTGCAGCCTCCAGACCCTCGACGCCGCGGCTGCATATGGCCACATTGGCCCCTTCGCGCGCCAAGGACAGGGCGCATGCTTTCCCCAAACCTCTACTGCCTCCCCCGACGACGGCCACTCTCCCTTTCAGTCCCAGGTCCATGGTTTACTCCTTAAGAAACGTTGGCTTTCCGCCCGTCGTAACCAGTTTAAAAAGCCCAAGAGAGTTCGGGGGAACGAGGACCGTTAGATGTTCAGGGCCGCTAACCCCGCCTTGGCGATCGCCTCGTCATCAAGGCCGCTGGGCAGGCCGCCAACGCCGATGGCCCCGACGACTGCGCCGTCCTTGATAACTGCCACGCCTCCCGCAAGGGCGATAAGTTGGGGATCGCCGAATGATTCCAGGGACCGGCCCTGAGTGCTGAGTTGCTCAGCAAAGACCACCGTGTCCATCGACCGTACGGCAGAAGTATAGGCTTTCCGTATGGCGAAGGTTGGTCTCAAGCATCGATCCATGCGAGCGTACGCCAGTAGGTTTCCCGCGTCGTCCACGACCGCCATATCTACCTTGCGCCGGTCAGGGTCCTTGTTGTAATCGTCGATCATTGCCTGGATAGCGTCCCGTGCCTGGTCCAAGCTAATCATGGGCTTGTCATACATCTGTACGTCCTCCAACGGTGAATAGCGCCGAATATACTATCGATGTGGAGACATCGCAAGGCGCTTGCCGCCGGAGGCTTCTTCCTTCCCGGGTCCAGTCTCTTGCGAGAGACTAAGCAAACCGGACATTGGCCCAACCTTCTTCAAAAGGTGTGTTGAACACGCTGGTGGATGTCTTGCTCTTGAACTTCCATTCGCCGTTCACGCGCACGTATTCTTCGTCGTCTATTCCCGCCCGCCACATAGCCTTGTTCCCATCACTAACCGTGCAGGGCATGAACAAGTACCACCTGGCTCGGGCTGTGTCGCCGTTGATCTCTATCTGAGGGTTCAATCCGTAGTGCAAAGCAAACGTGAAGATTTTGGATGCTCCCCGGAAGAATTCCCGGATCGCTTCCCGGCCTTCGAACCGGCCCAGGGAGCCACTCTCCCAAACGGCGTCCTCTACGAACAGTTCGGCTATCTTGTCAGGGTTATAGTTATCGTCGCAGTATGCTGCGTACCTTGCTTTCAGGTTCCGGATAGCGTCCGCGTCTTCTAGGATACGGACCCTATTTTGAAGCTCGTCCAGCTTTAGGGCTAGCTCTGCTAGTTGATCGGCTGCCATCTCATTTCCTCTTCGGCATTTGGACGGCGGTCAAGACGCGGTCCAATCGTATCGAGGCTTCCAGCCCAGCATTCGCTGGGCTTTTTCGGTACTGATAACGCTGGCGGTGCCCTGAATCTGGCCACGGATCTCTACACTGTCCCCGAAGTTGTTCTTGATGAGGTCAAGCGTGGGCTCTTTAAAGCGGCTTGAAGGCTGAGCGATCATGAACGCTTCGTGTCCCTCGATATCCGCGTCAATTGCCAGCACGTGGGCTTGAGCCACGTCCCGAGGGTCAGCATAAGCCCACATCACAAGCGTGAGTGGATCTTGGGGAGTGGGCGCCGGCCACGGAAATTCTTCCTGGCCTTCCGGAGGCACCACGTTGGTGAAGCGAAGGCTAACCACCGTGGTGGTGGAGTTGCGGGCAATCATCTTCCCGATGTCTTCTCCGACCTGCTTGGATAGGCCATACGGCTCGAACGGCATCATGGGATGTTCCTCATCTAGGGGTAGGTATAGGGGCACGAAGGCCGTTCCGTCGTGAGCCCACCCCATTCCGAAGGCGCTGGATGAAAACACCACTCGCCGCAGTCCCATCTCTGCCGCCGACATCATGACGTTGAACGTGCTTTGCACGTTATTGTCGAAAATAACGCGGCCATCAGCGCGCAACGGTCCTGGGATGGCGCCCATGTGGATGATACCTTCGGCGCCTTTCAGCAGGCGTTCTACCATCTTTGTATCCAGTAGGTCACCAAGGACGAAATCGGTTGATAGGTCATCGGCCGGGACTTGATCCGTCGCAAGAACCTCTATCTCCCGGTCGAGGAGATCCCGAACCACCCTCCTGCCAAGCCTGCCTGCTGCCCCGGTTACAACTATCATGATTACTTCCTAACTAGCCTGAATCGACGACATTATACTCGGACTCAGTTAACCTCATTTTAGGCCAATTTCATTCCGAGCGCAGCGAGGAATCTCATGCGCACTGGTCCAGCCAACCTGAGATTCCTCACACGCCTTCGGCGGTTCGGAATGACATCTTTCATTTTAGAGTTGACTAGGAACTAGGATTCAGTCAGCCTCTGATTCGAAAGACGCGTTAACCACCTCAAGCAGCCGTTCTCCGGCCAACCGCCGGATAAGAATTCGGTCATGGTTTCACACCTAAACTGCTTGCCTCAGGGAATACACCGACGATTACGATGATTGAACGTAGTCTTGCGGATTTCCAGCATTTGACGCTTGGCGACGGCGCTTCTACAATGGGAGTCAGCGAATTCCTGAGTAGTCCTGTGAGCGCATAACGCGACTCGATCTGGGGGAACATACATGGGAAACAGCGACGTGGAACTGATTGCCCACCTCATGCGGCGGGCCGGTTTTGGCGCCACCCGGGACCAGCTCGACTCCTACGCAGCCAAGGGATACGAGGCTACTGTCGAGGAGCTACTGAATCCTGTCGAGGAGCAGAGGATGGGAGACGACCTGATTCGGCGTTTCCATCCCGAGCTTTCGGGAATGATGGGCCCGAACGCCTCCGGAGAGAACTGGCTATTCCGCATGGCAACGACAACTACCCCACTACAGGAAAAGATGTCCTTGTTCTGGCATGGCATATTCGCTACCGGGTACCCTAAAGTCATCCATGGCAAAGCCCTATCTGACCAGATCAGGATGTTCCGCCAGCACGGCATGGGTAGCTTCCGCACCCTTTTGGTGGAGCTGTCCAAAGACCCGGCCATGATTATTTGGCTGGACAACCAGGACAACCACAAAGGCGCCATAAACGAGAACTACGGTAGGGAGCTGTTGGAGCTATTCTCTATGGGCGTGGGCAACTACACCGAGCAAGACATCAAGGAGTGCGCCCGCTCGTTCACCGGCTGGACCATCGCCAACAGAGAGTACATGGAGTTGCGGTCTCAAAGAGACTCGGACTGGCCTTACGGCCGCATAGCTTGGCATTTCGAATATCATCCTGAGGACCATGACGACGGGGAGAAGGAATTCCTGGGGCAACGGGGGTGTTTCAACGGCGAGGACGTAATAGACATAATCTGCCAGCAGCAGGCTACGGCCCGCTTTATATCAAGGCACATGTACAGCTTTTTCGTGGCCAACGAGCCGCCCGTGCCCGAGTGGCCCGACACACCACCTTCAGACGAACAGGCCATACAGCAGCTATCTCAAGCCTACGTGGATAGTGGCTATGACATCACTGCAATGTTGCGAGTGCTGTTTAACGCGGATTTCTTCAAGTCCGGAAGCTCATGGTATACAAAGGTCAAAAGCCCAGTTGAGTTGGTGGTAGGAGTGCTCCGCCTCACAGGTGAGTTCGACCGGCCTAGGAGGGAAATCTTAGACCGGCAGCTGCAAGCGGTCTACATGGGTCAGTTTCTCAACAATCCGCCCAGTGTGGAGGGCTGGCACGAGGGTACCGATTGGCTGGACACCGGCTCGGTGGTAGAGCGGGTGAACTTTGCCACCCAGCAGATGGGTGATGCAAACAAACCGGGCGTTAAGGCCATGATCAGCAATGTAGCTGGAAACGCCGTGGGATCCATCTCCCCGGAGCGCCTGGTAGGTGCGTGTTTAGACCAGATGGGCGCCATGTCGGTCTCCGAGGACTCGCGTAGGGTATTGATTGACTTTGCATCAATGGGCGGCGACCTAGCCCTCGGCGAAGGAAACGCCGATGAACAAGCCCACCGGCAAATCGCGGCAGTTCTTCAAATGGTCGCATCGACCCAGGAGTTTCAGAGGTCTTGAGTGGGCCGTGACCTGAACTCCCGGGACTTACCTGACAATGCAAGGGGAATAATGACGACTATCGAAACCAAAGCAGGCGAAACCGGAGCAAGGCCGGAATTCCTGGAATATGTCATGACCTTGGGCATGACAACCATGGAGGGCCGGGGATTCTACTACCCCGTGGATATCGCCATCGGCCAGGACGAGCGACTTTACGTGGTGAACCGTTCACTGGATATCGTGCCCCGAGGGGTTCGCGTTACCATGTGCGACATAGATAGCGAGTACTATGGCACCTTTGGCTCCTTTGGAGAAAAGGACGGCCAGTTCGTATGGCCCTCCGGTGGGGCGATAGATAGCCGGGGCCGGGTTTACATCAGCGACGAGCAACTCCACCGCATCTCCGTTTTTGACCACGCAGGCGCGTTCCTGTCCCGGTGGGGGTCACACGGTACCGGGGAAGGAGAGTTCGATACCCCGTCCGGCATCGCCTTCGATAACCAGGACAATCTTTTTGTGTCGGACACCTACAACCATCGGATACAAAAATTCACCGCGGATGGCCGGTTCCTGCTGAGTTTCGGCTCCCAGGGGCACGGAGATGGAGAGCTTAACCTGCCTTGGGGCGTGACTCTCGATGCCAACAACAATGTATATGTGGCCAACTGGGGCAACGACTGTATCCTGAAGTTTTCACCTCAAGGAGAGTACCTGGCTAGTTACGGTACCTCTGGAAGTGGCGACGGGGAATTTCAACGCCCGTCCTCTGTCGCGGTCGACGAGGCGGGCTATATCTACGTCGCGGACTGGGGCAACGAGCGCGTACAGGTGCTTGATCCCGAGGGCGGCTTCGTGATGAAGTTGCGGGGCCAAGCCACACTATCCAAGTGGGCCGAAAACTTTTTGAGTGTCAACGTGGAGGAAGGGGCGGCTCGCGCCCGGGCAAACCTGGAACTAGAGATAGATTACTCTGTCATTCATCCGCACGAAGAATCGTCTCACATCGAGAAGTTCTTCTGGTCACCGGTCTCGGTTAAACTAGACAGAGCAGGGACGCTCTACGTGACGGAAAGCAATCGCCATAGGATCCAAGTCTACAAGCGAATCGCTTCATAAGGAGAGGCTCAATGACTTCTGTCAAAAAGGATCGGTCGCTGGTCGTGATAGAGCTTGTGGGCGGCAACGACGCCCTTAATACGGTCATACCCTACAACAATGGACTGTACTACAATTACCGGCCGAGTATCGGCATTCCCCAGGAAGAGGTCCTCGCTTTGGACCAAGAGTTGGGCCTCAACCCCAATATGGCTCCTTTCAAGACTCTGTGGGATCTGGGACGCTTGGCCATCATTAACGGCATTGGTTACGACAACCCTAACCGCTCCCACTTTCGGTCCAGAGACGTCTGGTACACAGCCGAGCCGGAAAAGATAAGTGCTGAAGGCTGGCTGGGCTCCGTGATAAGGGATCTGGATCCCACGGGTGAGAATGTGCTGACGGGTGTGAACTTCGGACGTGGTTTACCCAGGGCTCTGGTATGCAAGGGAGTCCCGGTGGCATCGGTGGGTAATCTGGAGACATACGGTCTTATGCCGGACCTTCAGGACGAGATGACGCGTAGAATCGCCCTGGACGCCTTTAGCCGGATGTACGGCCCGACACCAGGAAAGGACGCTGTGGCGCAGGTCTTAGGTCAGGCTGGAACCGACGCTTTGAAGGGGGCCGACATTCTAAGAACCGCTCCGCGGCTTTACTCATCGGACGTAGAATATGCTGACAATCCCATCGCGCAAACTCTAAAAAATGTTGCTCAGGTGATGTGTGCCGGTCTGGGAACTAGGGTTTACTTCGCACGACACGCCAGCTTCGACACCCACAGCAACGAGCTACTGGCCCACGCCAAGCTCTGGCAGGATGTCTCAACCGCTATAAGTGACTTCACCGCTGATCTGACGGAGCATGGTCTGGAGAAGGACGCTGTCATCTTAGTCTTCTCCGAGTTCGGCCGCAGGATCAAGGACAATGGCGCAGGTTGTGATCACGGCTCGGGAGGGGTGGCCTTCGTCATCGGTGAGCCAGTCAATGGAGGGTTCTACGGAGAGTTTCCTTCGCTGCGCGAAGAGGACCAGATAGAAGGAGATCTCCACTTCAATAACGACTTCCGGTCCACTTACTCCACTATCCTGGATAAGTGGTTAAGGCTGGACCCGGACCCCATCGTCAACGGCCAGTTCGAGCAGTTCGACTTCATCTCCAGTTGAAACGATAGACGGGACAACTCCTAGCAATTCCAAGCTTGGGGTAAGGCTGCCGGTCCTGGCATCTATTGGAGGACATGCTTCGCACGCATGTCCTCCCGCTTGAGAAGCTGCCAAGCCTACCTTATCGCGTCCAAAGCCGCCTTGAACGCCCGGCGCCGCTCGGCGCTGTGAAGATTGTCGTAGTCGACAGGGTATCGCTCGCCTTGCTGAACCTTAAGGTCTACAAATATTGGGCCTTCTTCTTGAAGGATGCGTCCGATCTCGGACTCGAAAACCTCGAGGTCACTGAATTCATAAGTCTTGGGATATCCCGCCGCCTTGGCGATGTCGGCGAAGCTGACAACACCAGCTCCAGGAATGGGATGCCCGCCATTCGCTTCGTAAGATCCGTTCTCGCAGAGGAAATGGATGAAATTCTTGGGCGCTTCATTGGCGATGGTCACCAGGCTGCCCAGGTTCATCAATAGGCTCCCATCACCATCCAAGACTAGCACTCTCTTGTTTGGCAGGCCTACGGCGAAGCCTAAAGCATGAGAGGAAGCCTGGCCCATGGCCCCGATAGCAGTGTAGTTCAGTACGCTGGGCTTGATCACCAACCACTCTTGGGCCGCTTGGTAGGCGGCTACCACGATCTGGTCGGTGTGATATTGAGCGAGGACTTTGAGGCATTCGTCACGCTTCATCATTGCTCGTCTAGCCTTCTTCCGATCAGCAGGACCACTGGACTAGACGTGCCGTAGGCTTTGTCGATGGCGGGGCCGATCTTCGCAACGTCTTGTGGCCGCTCGATCAAGTGGTGTTCGACGCCCATTGCATCCAGGATTGGCTCCGTGATCCGCACGCCGTACCGGTTAGACTCCGTCGGTGCCACGCCGGGCTCCTTGGACAGCAGACCTACGATCATGCAGATGG
>Ga0209554_1001640_pt1 | contig 16704 bp, 18 predicted proteins | sample MarorgKNORR_S2LV_5_FD_188221 | JGI IMG/M metagenome (GOLD analysis project Ga0209554, IMG submission 188221) | Marine microbial communities from the Southern Atlantic Ocean, analyzing organic carbon cycling - Bottom_A/KNORR_S2/LV (SPAdes) (version 2) | ecosystem: Environmental > Aquatic > Marine...
AATCAGGATCAAATATTATTGATGTTGGAGGAGAATCTACCCGTCCAATGTCTAAAGAAATCGAAATTAATAATGAATGGAATAGAATTAAAAAAACTCTTTATCAATTAAAAAAAAAAAAAATAACAGCATCTTTAGATACTAGAAAATCTTTGATAATGGAAAAAGGAATAAAATTAGGTGTTAAACTTATCAATGATATTTCAGGCTTAAAATTTGACAATCAGTCTATTAATGTTTTAAAAAAATCCAATAAACCTTTTGTAATACATCATATTCAAGGTAATCCATCTACGATGCAAAAAAATCCAAAGTATAAAAATGTGTTATTTGATATTTATGATTATTTTGAAGAACGAATAAGAAATGTTCGTCTTAAAGGAATAAAACATAACAATATTATAATCGATCCTGGAATAGGATTTGGTAAATCCCTGCAACACAACCTTGAAATTTTGAAAAATCTTGATACGTTTATGCAACTTGGTAAACCGGTTCTTTTAGGCGTTTCCCGAAAATCTTTTATAGGTGATATTTTGCAACTGCCTGCTGAGGAGAGGTTAGGCGGGTCTCTGGCAGCCACAGTGATGGGTGTTAATAAAGGTGCATCGATTATAAGAACCCACGATATCAAGGCTACCCGTGAGGCTGTGAAAATAGCCGAGGCTATCATTAGAGGAGAAACCTATTGACCCGTTTATTTGTCAATGTCGATCATGTTGCCACAATTCGTGAGGCCCGAAAAACAGATGAGCCTGATCCATTAAAAGCTGCGTTGTTGGCAGAAAAAACAGGTGTAGACGGTATCACCGTTCATTTAAGAGAAGACCGTCGCCATATTCAGGATGAGGATGTACGCATCATTCATAAAAATATAAAGACCAAACTAAACCTTGAAATGGCTGCGATCAAAGAAATGGTCGATCTTGCATTGGAGTTAAAACCTTACCAGGTATCTCTGGTTCCTGAAAAGCGGCAGGAGATCACAACGGAAGGTGGACTCGATGTCTGCTCTCAAATACCGGAACTTTTAAAAATCCAAAAACAAATTAAAGGTCAGGGAATACTGTTTAGCCTGTTTGTTGATCCCGATATACGGCAGATCGAGGCCGCAAGAAAGGTAGAGGCAGACAGCATTGAAATTAATACCGGGGCTTATTCAGAATTAACCGACCCGGTAAAGCTCGAAGATGAGTTGATACGTATTCGCGAAGCAGCAAAACATGCAGCTAAATCAGGATTGCGGGTGTTTGCCGGGCATGGTTTAAATTTTGAGAATGTCAAAGCCATCGCCGCCATTGAGGAGATTGAAGAGCTTAATATTGGGCATTTTTTAGTGGCCCAATCGATTTATCTCGGTTTGGAAAAAGCCGTTAAGATAATGATGGAGACAATAGAAACAGCCCGTTCATAAAATCCTGGCTTAGAGAATAAATATAACTCATTGAAAATATGTAAGTTTTGCGTGTTTTTTTGATTATTTTCCGCTAAAATCTGTTGTATACTTTTAAAGCTTGATTTTGTTTGAATTTGAGATGGTTACAATTATGGATGAATCCAATTCTGAAATAGCTCAGGAAAATATAACGATACGCGAACGCGGCAATTCCAACGCGCACGAGTATTCACGTGTGGTGGAAACTTTTAAAAAGGTTCTCGAATACAAAGAAAAATTTCGCAACTCCCTGGAAGAGAAATTAAGCGCAATAGGTAAGGAAGTTAATACAAATGTGGAAAACCTTGAAACTCTTTTGCGAAATATAGATATCTATGACCAAAACATAGATAAAATTTCCACCAATGTGGGGAATTTGTATTCAGAAGAAAGTTCTATTAAAGCAAAATATGAAGAGTTGTTGAGCGGCAGTTCTCAGGAAGGCGTTGAGACTGTTTCAGATGCAAACCCAGAAGACCCGGAAGGATCGCGCGAGCTTCTCATTCAGCGGCGCCGAAATTATATAGACAATCTCGATAAAACTTTTAAGCGACTCGATAATGAGTTGTTCTCCATCGATAAGTTAAGGGCGGAACTGACGAATGCCCGTGGTGAGATTCTTATGAAGAAAGATAACGCGCAAAAGAAAATCCGCATGCTCGAAGAAGCGGGTAAAAAGTTTTTAGATGAAGTAAAACGTATTGAAGCTGAATTGGGATCGTCAATTAAAGAAGAAGGTTTGTTGATTAAAGAATTTAAAACCCTTGTTGGTAAAGTTGAAAGCAGCCTTGAAATCAGTGATGAAATGGATCATATTTTGTTCACGCATCTTACCGCCGCAGAATCTCGAAGCCTTCCACAAAAAAGTCCTGTCTCGTCACAATAGTAATCCTTTCCCTCAATCCTAATGCGTCCCGTAAGGTTTGTGTTGACTTGAAATTGTAAATTTTGCATACTCGCGGTAGTTAAAACTCGGTGTTATTCCTACTCCAGATTTTTTCCTTTGTTTCCCTGCCTGTTTAAACTTTAAATTTTGTTGCGAAAGGGTGTTGCTGAATATGTCTATGAAGGTTGCTATTAATGGTTTTGGGAGAATTGGTCGCGCGGTTCTCAAAAATATCCTGCTAGATTCTGATTGTAATAATATCGAAATTGCCGCGATCAATGATCTAACAGACCCCGCAACTTTAGCGCATTTGTTTAAATACGATTCTGTTCAAGGCGTTTTGCAAAGGGAAGTGACTTCAGGTTCTGACTCTATTTCCATCGATGGAAAAACGATTAAAATCCTCTCTGAGAGGGAGCCCGCCAAGCTTCCCTGGAAAGAGTTGGGCGTTGATATTGTCATTGAGTCGACTGGATTTTTTACCAAGAGGGAAGGTGCAAAACTACATCTGGATGCCGGGGCGAAAAAAGTGATCATTACTGCGCCGGCGAAAGATCCGGATGTCACGGTGGTCCTGGGTGTCAATCCACAGGCTTACCTACCTGAAGAGCATGAAATAATTTCGAACGCCTCTTGCACCACCAATTGTCTGGCACCGGTGGCCAAGGTGTTGCACGATAACTTTGTTATTAAAAAAGGATTGATGACCACCATCCACTCTTTTACAAATGATCAAAGAATTCTAGACTTACCGCATTCAGACCTTCGCAGGGCCCGTGCGGCGAGCGTTTCCATGATTCCAACAACCACCGGAGCGGCCAAAGCCGTGTCTTTGGTGCTGCCTGAAATTGAAGGGCGATTGGATGGTATGGCAATTCGGGTACCAACTCCCAACGTTTCGCTGATCGACCTTGTGGTCGATGTTGAAAAGAATACTTCTGCGCAGGAAGTCAACGATGTGTTTCAAAAGGCCGCGGGTGAAGGATTAAAAAATATTCTCAGAGTGGAAGAGAAGCCTCTCGTATCCATTGACTATAACGGCGACCCCTACTCAGCCATTGTTGATGGGCCTTCGACCCGGGTGATGCACGACAATATGATAAAAATTTTAGCCTGGTATGATAATGAATGGGGTTATTCCAACCGCGTTAAAGATTTGTTGAAATTTGTGATCAGTAAAAATAATTCCTGATAAGACAAGAGCACTCCGATGAAAATCCCCCTTATAGTGGGAAACTGGAAAATGAACCTGCTGGCGAAAGAAGCCGCAGAACTTGCTCTTGGTATTAAGAAAGAAGTCGAAAAAATCACTGATGTTCGTGTGGTGCTGGCACCGTCATTCACCTTGCTCCATAGTGTGAGTCAAATCTTGTCAAGGTCGCAGGTGAGGTTAGCTAGCCAGGATATTCATTTCGAAAAAAATGGAGCGTTTACCGGAGAAGTTTCTCCTGCCATGATTAAAGATGTGGGCTGCGAATATGCCATCATCGGGCATTCAGAAAGAAGGCGACTGTTCGGTGAAACAGACGGGTCGGTGAATAAAAAAATTCTGGCTGCTCTGGAGCACCGCATTTCGGCCATTCTGTGTGTAGGTGAAACCGAAGAGCAAAGAAGAGCTGGCGAAACTCACAAGATAATCGAAACTCAAGTCAGCAAAGCCCTGGATGAGGTAAGTAGCCAGCAACTGGAACATCTTGTTATCGCTTACGAGCCGGTATGGGCCATAGGCACAGGGGAGAATGCTAGCGCCGATCAGGCAGCTGAAATACATAGTTTAATCCGTAAAATTGTTGCCGAAAAATATCATGGGAATGAAATCAAGCCTCTGACGATCTTGTATGGAGGTAGCGTGACTCCACGAAATGGTCGAGAGTTCTTACAGCATCAGGAAATCGATGGTGCCCTCGTTGGCGGGGCCAGCCTGAATATCGATTCATTTTGTGATATTATCAGGTCGGCTCATACAGTATAAACTGAGGGTTATTTTTCCGGGATTTATTTTAATTGTAAAAATGCGCTATAACTGAAGGCTATTTTTGAACTTATGAATACTATAATCACCGTAATACATGTTATCGCCGCTTTATCTGTAATTCTTACCGTTCTATTGCAAGCGGGAAAGGGAGCGGCTATGGGGTCAGGGCTGGGTGGCGGCAGCAGTCAAACCATGTTTGGCAGCAGCGGAGCAGGGAACTTCCTCACCAAGTTGACAACGGGGATTGCAATTTTATTTATGACCACATCATTAACTCTAGCCATCTTCTCGACACAAAAGGAATCCAGCTCTTTAATTCAGGGTGTAGAAGAGCCTGTGCAAATGCAGGACTCTCCGGTTTCAACTGACAACACTTCGAACTAAGACTGCCGATGTGGTGGAACTGGTAGACACGTGCGCTTGAGGGGCGTATGGAGCAATCCGTGGGAGTTCGACTCTCCCCATCGGCACCACCAAAAATTATGTTTTCCTCTGCAATTAAACGATCTTATATTTATGAACAAGAAGCAGAAAAATAACTCCCCACCCGTAGAATTTACAGAACGCATAGCGCGTATATTAATTTCTTTTATTGAGGGGCTCACTCAATCTTTGCCTGCGGATGATGCGCTTGCTAAGCAATTGAAGAGTATGGCGACAGTCATTAGAAAGGGAGTTCGTGTTACCCCGGCGACGGAATTGGATAAAGATATTCAGGGTTTTTTCGATAGATTAATTCTCGAGAAAAAGTTTGTCGATGGCGAGAAGGACGTTGTGAAAATAATGGTTCTTGAGGTGGTTGAAACCATTAAATCGATGTTGGATAGTTCGGGTGATTTTGATGAAAATATTGGAGGATGCACCGAAAAGATTCAGGAGGCTGCAACGATCCAGGAAATTTTAAAGGTCAAAGATTTTCTAGTCGTCGAAATGCAGAAGGTGCGTGAGCACTCTCATTCTCTGTATAAAGAATTGGAAAAGCATCGCAAAGCCTCGGAGACCCTTTCGAAGAAGCTGGAAGAGTCTGAGGCTAAAGCTCTGGTTGACTCCCTTACGAATGTGCTGAACCGCAATGCTTATAATTTAAAAATCGGGCAACTGTTTCACGAATTCAAGAGGTACAAGGAACCGTGGGCCTTGCTGGTTTTAAATATTAACCATTTTAAAAAATTCAATGACACCTACGGACATAAAATAGGTGATAAAGTTTTAAAATCAGTTGCGGGTACGGTTTCGAATACTATTCGTGTGAGCGATCATATTTTTCGATATGGCGGTGAAGAATTTGTTGTCATTTTAAGCCGGGTAACTAAAGGAACCACCAAAAAACTTTCCGAAAAAATACGCATGGAAATCGAAAGAGATTATTTTATTGACGGAGAAAAGAAGTTGAAAGTAACGATGAGTATCGGTGCTGCTATTATTACTCCGGAGGACACCGAAGCTAGCCTGTTTGAAAGGGCTGATAAGGCTATGTATCAGGCGAAACAAAACGGTAGAAACCAGGTTCTGGTAGATAGCTGACCGTACTCATCATCTCGATTTGTGATCTTCATGGCCGCGACCAATGCAACCCACCACACTTGAAGGCCTATTCACCTCCCCCAGTTTTTTATCTATATTTTTTGCGTTTTTACTGACCATCACAAATGTTATTATAGGCGTCAGCATGCTGCCAAGCGATAATCGCAGGCAGCGCTACCGGCTCCACAAAATTATTTATGCTGCTGTACTGGCAAGTTTCTTTTTGTTTCTTGTGCTTAAATATTTTAACAGCCAGAATTCAATTCTAAGTTATACCGTTTTTGGTTATATTCTTTTAGTGGTGCCTATCAGCAAGCGATTGAATGTGACTTTGCATGCGGTAATCTCTTCGATAGCCTTGGTTCTTGTGGGGCTTGTTTCGTTTTTAAATTTAATCTGATATTTTTAGAGAAAAAATAGTCGATGGCAGAATATGATGTGGTGGTTATAGGTGGAGGGCTTTCAGGCACAAAGGCCGCTTTAAGGGCAGCGGTGTTGGGGGGCAAAGTCTGTCTTGTGGAGAAAGAGGCCCTTGGTAAAAAAGGATATTTAAGACGCAACATTTTGCGCACTCAATGTCGATCGGAAAATACCTTTGACGCTGTGAATTGGGAATCTCAATTACAGAGACTGGAAAACCTGGCAGATGAATATAGCCGGGATTTGGAAAAAAAATTTAAAGAGGCAGGTGTTGTTGTATTAAAAGGAGAGGGCATCCTCGCCAGCAGCAATGAAATTTTAGTGCAAGCCGACGATAAAACCCAGACACTAACGGCCAAGGCTATTATTTTAGCCTGGGGTTCCGAGCCTTCTTTTTCTTCGACTTTGCCTCGTGAAGAAAATGTAATCATTTCTGTCGATGAAATTTGCCAGCTAAAAAGCATACCCGAAAAAGTCTTGCTTGTGGGCGCTGGGAAGTGGGGAATTGAAGCCGCACTGGGATTTCAGGAACTGGGTTGCAAGGTGTTTTTGTGCACGGACACTGATGAAATTTTCCCTGAGATGGATCCCGAGTTCAATTTGAAAATTGAAGCGCAATTAAAAAGCAGGAAGATAAAAATTTTGTACAATAAAAAAATCGTTTCCTTTTTTAAAAACGCAGATGATTTGGAGATGACTCTTGAAACCGGAATCAAGTTCACCACCAACCTGATCGTCATGATGAATCGAATAAAAGGCATTGAACAAAACAAAGTGGCAGAAAGCCTAGGGGCCCGCCTTGGCAACGAAGGTGAAATTTTTGTGGATGAAAAAATGATGTCCAGCATTCCGGGTATTTATGGCATCGGTAGCATTGCGGGTAAACGGGTGACAGATATGATGTCTGAGGAACAGGGAAGGGTGGCTGCTGAAAATGCGATGGGCAAAAAGCGACAGCTTAATCCAGAATGGGTGCCCGAGTTAAATCGATTGATTAAAGATGTGGGTTATGTGGGGTGCTCTATGAAATCTGCGCCGCAACAAGGCTTCCATCCCGTTGAAGGTGTCAGTGAAATATTTGAGGGTGAAATATTTAAAATCGTTGCAGATAAACGCACTAAACTGGTGGTTGGTGTACAAATTATATCGAGCCAGGCTGCGGAGTTTATTCCAATTATATTATTGCTGATAAAAAAAGGAGTCACAGTTGCAAACCTTGCAAATTCTGCAACCTTCGAAATGACAGGTTTTCAAGGGATTTCTCACGCTGCAAAGGCTTGTTTGCAGGCCATTAAGTCGCAGTAAAATCGGCAATTATTATTGGAATACTTCTTGCCTTGACTCGATATTTCAATTATGTTAAAAACCAACACTTTGGCAGTTCTTTTACGTTAATCTAGAGGCTGTTAAAATGCCAGCGCGCCCTTATAAAATTTAGATTTAAGAGATTTGTTATGGCTGAAGCAAAAGGCAAGGAAAAGAAAGAAGAAGTAGTTGATACCATCTGGTCGCGACGCGACTTTTTTTCTTTAGCTGGTTGGGCTAGTTTTTTGGGAGCCTTGGGGCTTTCGTCTCTCTACTTTGCCAGACTATTATTTCCCAGAGTTCTTTTCGAACCCTCTCCTGTATTTATGGCGGGTTTTCCCAGTGATTATACGGTGGGTGCGGTCAGCACAAAATATATTAAAGATCAGCGTGTATGGATTGTACGCGATGAAGAAGGAATTTATGTGATTTTCGGATTGTGTACCCATTTGGGTTGTACTCCCAGATGGCTTAATACGGAAAATAAATACAAATGTCCCTGTCATGGTAGTGGGTTTACCAAGGAGGGAATGCATTTCGAGGGGCCTGCACCACGGCCTTTGGAACGGTTAAAAATTTCGTTGGCTCCCGATGGGCGAATTATTGTGGATAAGAGTAAAAAATTTCTTTGGGAAAAAGGCCAGTGGGGTGATCCCGGTTCCAAGTTGCTGGTATAGGTTTAAATAAAGAAGTTCTAAATTTTCTCTACGGAGAATGTAAATATCCGTTTTTTAATGGAGGGTTGATTTTTGGCAACTAAAGGACCCCAGATTCCGAGTATTGCGGAATTGATGGATAAAATTAAGAGTGGCAAAATTTTCAGTGATATTGCCAAGGAAATCACTGGGTCTCAGCTTTGGACTTCGTCTTTCAGACATGGTTATGCAGATACACCCCGCAACCGTGTTTTACAGATAGCCAGTAACGTGTGGCTGCACCTTCACCCCGTGAAGATGCATCGTCATGCTCTTAGAATCAAATTCACCTGGTGTATGGGCGGCATCACCTTTTTGCTGTTCCTGTCCACAGTAGTGACCGGCGTCATTCTGATGTTTTACTATCGCCCGGTCGGTGAATATGCCTATTACGATATGAAGTACCTGCAATACGATGTGCCCTTTGGCATGTTGATGAGAAATATGCATCGATGGGCCGCGCATGCCATGGTCATCACAGTTTGGTTGCATATGTTCCGGGTTTTTCTAACCGGTTCCTATAAGCCTCCACGTGAATTTAACTGGGTGATCGGGGTTTTTCTCGTAACTTTTACCCTGTTATTGAGTTTTACCGGATACCTTCTGCCTTGGGATCAGTTGGCAATGTGGGCGGTAACCGTTGGCACCAATATGGCACGGGCGACGCCTTTTCTTGGAAATGAGGGCCCTTTTGCGGAGTTTGTAGGTGTGACACCGCGTTATGACGCCAGAGCTCTATTGATTGGCGGGAGTGTTGTAGGTCCACCGGCCTTGCTAAGGTTTTATGTCCTGCATTGCATATTCATCCCTCTAGTTGCCGGGGCTTTAATGATTGTTCATTTTTGGCGGATACGCAAAGATGGGGGTATCTCCGGTCCTTTGTAGGAAACCTGTATTTTACCTAAAACAACGGAATTAAATCATGGCTCAGGCTGCACCAAGAAAGAAGATAGAGGAAGTCCCGGAGAAACTCCATGTATGGCCTTATCTGGTAAGGCTGGAGTTCCTTTGCGCGCTGGTTGTCATAATTGCTCTTACGGTTTGGTCTATCGTTATTGATGCGCCGTTGGAAGAAGCGGCAAACCCCACAAAAACTCCAAATCCTTCAAAAGCTCCCTGGTATTTTCTCGGATTGCAGGACATCCTGGTTTATTTCGATCCGTGGTTCGCGGGTGTTGTGGCACCTGTCCTGATTATTGTAGGGCTTATGCTTATTCCTTACTTGGATGTGAACCCCAGAGGAAACGGTTACTACACTTACCATGAACGCAAAGTAGCCATTTGGGTTTATTGTTTCGGATTTCTGGTCTTGTGGATTGCGCTTATCATTATGGGAGTTTTTCTACGCGGCCCGGGTTGGAACCTTTTTATGCCCTGGCAATATTGGGACCCACATAAAGTTGTGGCTCTAGTTAGTGTTGATCTTCCTTATGCATTTGGATTTAGAGATTATACCTGGTCGGCAATTTTTGGCGGCGGAGTACTTTTGGCCTACTTTGCAATAGGGACAAGTGTGTATTTTTTCATGGAACGCAAGGCTCTCAAATCCGTAGGATTTTTGCGTATGTTTCTGAAGATTCAACTTGCCCTTATTATGATGGGCATCGTAATCAAAATTGTTCTTAGAATTGGCTTTAATATTAAATATATTATGGTCACCCCGTGGATCAATGTTTAGTGCCTAACTAATAAATATCGAGAAAAAGACATTGGCTGAAGAAGAAAACAAACCTGAATTTAAAGAAGGTGAATTTGACGAGCACACCTCGTACAGTTTCCTTTTCTTCCTTATAGCGGGAACGACTCTGTTAGTCACCCTTTGGGCTTTTTGGGATGATGAATTTAGCCGTCGTGGCTACAAAACCTATCAGGAAGCTTATTTTAAAGAGCAGCATGCCGTTGCCGAAACAGAATGGAAAAAGATAAACGCGGAAATCAAGGGAACCGTAAAGCAGATTAATGAAAACCTGGATAGAAAAGTAAATGAACTTTCAGGGAATGAAAATTATGTGGCTCTGGTTGAGGAGGTTAGGCTAAAGTCTATTGCGGTGGAGGACCAAAAAGAACTGAAGAAATTTGCCGGCAGCCACGTGGATGAAGCCTACTACTATTATAAAAAGGCCATGCACGAAGGTGATAACTACGATGTGCAAATAGCCACCCTGCATTCCTTTCAAGATGAGGTCAAATCATACACTCCTATAATTGCAGAAAAGAAAATTATCCTTCGTGAAGCAGAGGACCGACTTCTCAAGGTAAAAGCGGAGCAAATAAACTTCGAAAATGAACTTGCAGACCTGACACGTGCGAAAAATCAATTGGAAATGACAATGGACTATTACAAACCATTTCCATTTTTCTGGCGATCATCGGCAATTTTACAAACAGTCATACCTGGGTTCGGTGTCAATGCCTTCAAAGAAATTATCTATCGGGTCGACCGATGCATGACCTGTCATATAGCCTACGAGGATGAGCATTATAAAGATTTTGAGCAACCTCTAAAAACCCATCCTGATTTAGAAATTCTAATAAAAAAACATCCGCCGAAAGCGACCGGATGTACATGGTGCCATTATGGGCAGGGCACGGTAACCGCGCCGGCGGAACATGCGCATGGCTCGCATCATGAAACGGATCAGACGTTGGAAGTCAATGAGCCTATTTTACAGGGCGATTTTCAACAGGCCACTTGCCGAAACTGTCATGCCGAGGTTATTAATTTGGAGGGTGCGCCTCTGCTCTCCAAAGGGAAAAGATTATTCATCGACTTGGGTTGTCATGGTTGTCATCTTGTCGATGGATACTCGAATCAGGGCAAAGTGGGACCGGGGCTTTTACGCATAGCTTCCAAGGTCAACCCAAGTTGGCTCTATCGCTGGATCAAGCAACCCAAAGATTATCTCCCCGAAACGCAGATGCCGGACTTTGGTTTTAACGAGCATGACTTGTTAGGAGTCACGGCCTATCTTCTCGACTCATCTGACAAACAATACAAATTGAATAGAAATTTTGAAGAAGGTGATGCAGACAAGGGTAAAAAATTATTTGAAACGGTGGGTTGTCAGGCTTGCCATTTCTTAGATGGTAAAGGTGAAAAGCATGCACCCGATTTGAGTAATATAGCGAATAAAGTTAATGCGGATTGGCTGGTCACCTGGATAGGCGGTCCGCATACATACAACCCGAAAAGTAAAATGCCGGACCTGAGACTGGACGAGGAGGATGCAACCGACATTGCCACTTACTTGATCCAGTTTGGTAAAGAAGAAACCATTCCCGGACTTGCGGCGAAGCTTAATGATCCTGCACTTATCAAGCATGGTGAGGTTACCGTTCGCAGAAGAGGATGTTTTGCCTGTCACGACATTAAAGGAATGGAAAAAGAAGGCAGAATCGCACCTGAGTTGTCCTCCTTCGGCAGGAAAATGATAGCTGAGCTGGAGTTTGGTGATTCGCATATCCCGCATACCTGGGAGGCCTGGGCGCGTCAAAAACTGAAAAAACCAGACTCTTTTAAGACAGAACGTGTAAGAGATAAAATGCCCAATTTTCATCTCGCACAAGATGAAATCGATGCGTTAGTGGTCCTTTTGAAAGGATTGAATGGCAGCAATATTCCGAGGAATTACCGCAAAATTCTGTCTAAAAAAGAACAGACCCTTGAAACAGGACGCCGGATAATAACCAAATACAATTGCCGTGGCTGTCATAATGTTGAAGGTAAGGGTGGCGACATTCAGAAATACCTCAAAGCCAAAGCGCAATATCCGCCACCCTTGGAAATGGGGGATTATCATGTCGGCGAACGCTTGAAAAGCTCTTGGTTATATTCGTTCCTGCGAAAACCGATCCCCGTACGAACCTGGATAAAAGTCAAAATGCCTACATTCGCTTTCTCTGATAAAGAAGTGGCAGACTTAACAGCCTATTTTGAAGCAATGTCCCCAGGTGCAGAATATGAGGCAAGTGTCCATGTCGGGAAAGACAATGCCATTGCGCAAAAAGGTGCGGCAATGGTCACCTATATGGACTGTGGGCGCTGCCATGATGACGGCGACAAGGGCATTGAGTTCTCTTTAGCCAGCCAGCGACTGCGACAGGACTGGATACCCAAATGGCTGAAAAATACACGTGCGATGATTCCTTGGACAACCATGCCATCGCATTGGGTGAAAGATGGCGACAATTATAAAGTGCCCACGAAATATGACGAAATTAAAACCATAGGTGATGTCGATACACAGGTAAACACTATAAAAGATTTGATTGTTGCCTATAATACGGCAGAACTGGACTTCGATGCATCGCTCGGAGAAGAGGGCGGTGATGACGAAGGTGGAGATGACGAAGGTGGAAGTGACGACGAAGGCGATGATGAAGATGAGGACGAATAAGTTCTCAGCGTAATCGCGATAAAATAATTTTCCCTAAAAGGATGAATCATGGAAAACTCAGGTCTTGAAAATTTTCTTTTAATTGCTACAAAGCCGGATAATATTCCCATCGGTACCATGCTGATTTTTGTGGGCTGGGTTTTCTGGGTCGCAGTCAAGCAGATGGTTGCCAATGATAAATGGATAAAGCAGGGCAAAAAAGAAAAAATTTGGGATGAAATGATAAAGTAAGTGGCCATCTTCGGTATCACCTTCATCGCCTTCATAGTGGGTCTCATACTTATTGTCTCTTTAAAAAAAACCTCTCCCCCCCTGCCTCAGGAACAGATCCATTTTGACAGTGATAAACCTAAATATCTTGTCGACCAAACCGCTTTCAAAGAAAAATGCATAGAGTTTCTTGAAAAATTCAATCTCGAATATGTGCATTCGGTTTGGGCCGATGAACATGAGTTGGAAATTGCCATGAATGATGAGACGCCTGTTGTCGGTGGAACCTATTTGGCTCTTTGCATCATCGATCCACCGGGACAAACGGTCAACATGATCAAGGTTAAAGGCTTTCTCGATACTGTAAAAGGCGAAGGCGCATCGAGGGGAATCTTTATCACGACAGGTTATTTCTCAAATGAAGCCATTCGCTCCATCGATGATGAGCCTGTGGAGCTCGTCGATATCGTTTCATTTGTCTCCTACCTCAAACGATTTGGCATTTACGAAACACCCGATTCTTAATTTAAATAACCCGATTACTCTTTCTTTCATTTATTTTTTAGCCTTGTGTTACTATCGAGGCAATGAAAATTAGTGAAAAATTAAAGTCCTCCGCACCCGTTTTTTCTTTTGAATTTTTTCCTCCGAAAGATGAAGCTGGCTTTCAAAGCCTCTACGAGACTATCGAACAATTGAAAGCTGCCAATCCCGCATTTGTTTCAGTCACCTATGGCGCGGGTGGCAGCACTCGCTCCAAAACTGTAGATTTGGTTGGCAAAATAAAAAATGAAATTGGCCTGGAAAGCATGGCGCACCTGACCTGTGTAGGGCATCAAAAAGATGAAATTGTTTCTGTTCTGGAAAGTCTGCAATCTTTAGGATTGGAAAATGTTCTTGCGCTGCGTGGCGACCCGCCAAAAGGTGAGGAAAAATTTATAAAAACAGAAGGCGGATTCGGCTATGCCAACGAATTGGTGGCTTTCATAAAATCAAAATTTAATTTTTGTATTGGCGCGGCCTGTTATCCCGAAGGTCATGTCGAATGCCCGGACCTTGAAAAAGATATGGGCCACCTAAAGCGTAAAGTGGATGCGGGTGTAGATTTTCTGATCACACAATTATATTTTGATAACCGACATTATTTTGATTTTATAGATCGAGCAAAACAGCAGGGCATTACTATCCCCATCGTTCCCGGGATCATGCCAATTTTAAACCTGAAACAAAGCCAGCGTTTTACTAAAATGTGTGGTGCCAGTTTGTCTGATTCCTTACTTGCAAAATTTGAAGGGATTGAGGACGAGCCCGAAAAGGTTAGAAAGGTAGGTATAAATCATGCGATTGAGCAGTGCAGGGATTTGTTACAATCGGGTGCGCCGGGCATTCACTTTTATACTTTAAACCGGTCAAAAGCAACTCTGGCAATTCTGGAAAGCCTGCGAGGATGAACGCAAAAAATGATTCCTGCCTTCAATTTGCCCTTTAGATTGAAGTTCATTGGGGTTGCAATTTTTGCTTTAATGTTCATTTTGTTACGGCCTCCTGTTTTCGCAGAAGACTCTATAATTTTCGATGATATGGTCTTGATTCCTGCCGGTAGTTTTAAAAGAGGCTGTGACCGGTTTGGTCCTCAGCATGGTGCGCCGGAGCAAAAAGTGCATTTGGATTCATACTGGATCGATAAGTATGAAGTGACCAATAAAAAATTTGAACAAATTTTTCCCGCGCACAATTGGAGAAGAAGTATTTTTTCAGACTGTGATAACTGTGCTGTTTCAAAAATAAGCTGGTACGAAGCAGCCGACTATTGTCATCTCATTGGCAAGGCTCTTCCCAGTGAGGCGCAGTGGGAAAGAGCGGCGGGGAATGGCAATGGCTGCGACTTTCACTGGGGCGAAGGATTCGACCTTATGAATCCCCCGGCCCGAGGCGGATTAAAATTACAGGACAAAGCCCTTCCTGTAGGAAGTTTTGCGCCTAATAAAAACGGCGTATATGACACCGCCGGTAATGTTTGGGAGTGGGTGGCCGACTGGTTTTCTATACGGTTTTATTATGCGGATATCCTGCATAATCCAAGAGGACCCGTAAACGGAGTGATGAAGGTTAGAAGAGGCGGTTCCTGGTCCGATTCTGTGAAGGCACTGGCGTCAGGCTATCGGGACTGGAGCTATCCGGTTTCGCGTGGGTTTAATGATATTGGCTTTCGTTGTTCCGTCAATTTGAAACGGGGAGATAAATAACTTGATTACTGCCACAAAACTGGAATATATAAATCGTGTGATCGATGAGTGTCTCTCTGAAGATGGTGAGGCTCTGGAACTAAACGGAAAATTCATTGGTGATGAAGGGGTAGAGGCTCTGGTACATACCCAACGGAATTTTGATGTGGAAAATCTGGACCTCAGCAAAAATAAATTGACATGGAGGGGAGCGCACCATTTATTCCAAAGCCAACAATTTAAAAATTTAAAGCGATTGTATCTTGGCGATAATAATATTTCTGACAAAGGCATTAAAGCTTTGCCGGACGCCAACTTTGTGGATAATTTGTCTTTGCTTGATTTGCGTTATAACAGCATTGGTGAGGAAGGTGCGATGGCAGTCGTTCAATGCAAAAGATTTCGTAAGTTACAGGTTTTAATTTTCCAGGAAAATGCAATTGGCGATGAGCCGGTAATCACTTTAGCCAAGGCACAGGCTTTTGCCAATCTAAGGAAACTCAATCTGTACCGCACAGACCTATCGGTGAGAGGGATTAAAATCCTTGCAAAATCCAAGGTTTTGGAAAGGGTGAAACATCTCAACCTTGCCAGAAACTATTTGAATCTGGATTCGGCTCAGTGCCTTGCTAAAACGAAGACTCTGGTCAATATTGAAACCTTGCTCATGTTTGATACGGGTATCGGCGATGCCGGGGTTAAAGCGATAATGGACTCAGAAGCCTTCCAGAAACTAAAGACCCTCCGAGTCACCTGATATTCTCATCAGGTGTAACGATCGTTTAGCCAGGGCTCACCGGTATTGGAATAGCCTCTCTTTTCCCAGAACCCGGGTTCATCGTAATCGCGGAAAATAATTTCACCAATCCATTTAGCTCCTTTCCACGCATAGAGCTGCGGTGTGATCATGCGCACGGGGCCGCCATGTTCTTTTGTCAAAGGGTGATTCTCCCATTTGTGGACCAGTAGCACATCATACTTCATGGCTTCTTCCAGAGGCAGGTTGGTAGAATAGCCATCCCATCCTTTGATATAAACAAATTTTGCGCTCGGTAATACTTCACAATGAGCAGCAATATCTGAGAATTTTACTCCCTGCCAGCGATTATCCATGCGGCTCCATGAGGTTACGCAATGAAAATCGGATACATCGGTGGTTTGCGGCAATTCCTGAAACGCATCCCAATCGAAAGTTATGACATTCTTTACCAATCCTGAAACGGTCAGGTTCCAGCTAAACTCATCCAGTTCCGGGGTGACTCCCAAATCCAGAACCGGCCAGCTTTCCACTACTTTTTGCCCCGGTGGAGTTTTTGGGTTTCCGTCCCTGTTTACATCGCCACTTCCCTGGGGGATTTCGCCTGACAAAGATTTCTTATTGTTAAAATCCCGACGGTATTGGATCAGTTTTTCCCGGTTTTTGATCTTTTTTGATTCTGGGTCGTATAACATAGATTCTAGAGATATTCGATTAAATCATTGAATTAAAACAATAAAAACTACTAACTACATGGATTTCCTGCCCTGTTAATTAGATGCGCAAAAGGTGCTTTTGTCGCAAAAATCAGTGAATCAACTTTGCTTATTTTGTGACGAAGTCGGTTGCGAAAACCCCGAGAATAATTGAGGTTA
>Ga0209554_1001641_pt1 | contig 16682 bp, 13 predicted proteins | sample MarorgKNORR_S2LV_5_FD_188221 | JGI IMG/M metagenome (GOLD analysis project Ga0209554, IMG submission 188221) | Marine microbial communities from the Southern Atlantic Ocean, analyzing organic carbon cycling - Bottom_A/KNORR_S2/LV (SPAdes) (version 2) | ecosystem: Environmental > Aquatic > Marine...
GCCGGGGCGCGGTGGTGTTGGAAGTCGTGCCACATCTTCCAGCCGGGCTTCCAGCGGTCGACGATCCAGAAAGCCATCCAGGTGGCGAAGGCCTCGTTCAGCCAGAGATCGTCCCACCACGCCATCGTCACCAGGTTTCCGAACCACATGTGCGCGAGCTCGTGGCAGATCACCTCGGCCGCGCGTTTCTTCTCGGCCAGGGTGACGGTGTCGGGATCGATGAGCAGCAGGGTCTCGCGGAAGAAGACGGCGCCCGCGTTCTCCATGGCGCCGATCTCGAAATCGGGAACCGCCACCAGGTCGAGCTTCGAGTAGGGATAGGGAATGCCGAAGTATTCCTCGAGGCGCAGCAGGCTCTGGCGGGCGGCAAGCAGGCCGAAATCGACGAGGTTCTCGAAGCCGGGAACGAACCAGAGGCGGATCGGTGTCTTGCCGGCGCGGACCACGCGCGACGCTCTCAGATCGCCGACGGCGAGCGCCACGAGGTAGGAGGAGAGCAGCGGGGTGCGTTCGAAGTGGACGGTCTTCTGCCCGGTGTCGCCGATTGCCACGCGCTCTTCGCGCGAATTGGAGATCACCTGGTTGGCTGCGGGCGTCGTCACCGAGAGTGCGAAACGCGCCTTCATCGCCGGCTCGTCGAAACACGGGAAGAACTTCCGCGCGGAGGCGGGTTCGAGTTGCGTGAAGGCGTAGCGGGCCCCGTTGACCTCGGCGCCGTAGAGCCCAGACAGGTCCCCGCGCAATGTTCCGGCGAAAGACAGACTCAGGCGTAGGCGACCCGCCGGAAGCGTCCGGTCGAAGTGGATCAGGGCGGTTTCACGCTCGGGGCGCATTACGATGCGGCCGCGCAGCGACTCCCCCCCGAAGGCGACGCGAGCCCGGTGAACGCGAAGTTCCGCCGCGTGGATTTCGATGCGTCGCCGCGGGCGATCGGAGTCGAGTTCGAACTCGACGCGGCCGTCGAAGGCCTTCCCTGCCTGGGGGTCGACGTTTATGTGCAGGTCGACGTCGCCGGGGCGCAGGCTGGTGTCGAGGCGGAAGGCACGCGCGCGCGACGCCTTCGGTTTTCGCGACTTCTGCGCGCTCATGCTCGCGAATCTCCCGCGTCGTGGGCTTGGGTCGCGCCCGAGGGTACACTAGCCCCGGGTAAGGGGGGATCGATGAGCGGCGCGCCCCGCGAGAAGTGGAACAGCCGAACCGGCTTCGTGCTCGCGGCGATCGGTTCCGCCGTCGGGCTCGGGAACATGTGGCGCTTCTCGTACCTCGCCGCCGAGCACGGCGGGGCCGCCTTCGTCGTCCTGTACCTCGGGTTCACGCTGCTCGTCGGTGTCCCGGTGCTGCTCGCCGAGATGGCGCTGGGTCGTGGCGCCCGGCGCAGCCCGATTGCGGCGCTCGAGCACTACGGGGGGCGAAGCTGGCGCGGGCTCGGGGCCCTGTTCGTGGTGTCGGGGTTCGTGATCCTGGCCTACTACAGCGTGATCGCGGGCTGGACCTTCGCCTACGCGATCAGCGGGCTCACCGGATTTGGGAGCGATCCGGCCGCGACCTTCGCCGAGGTCTCGACGGGACCGGATGCGGTGGCCTGGCACCTGGCCTTCATGGCGCTGGTGGTGACGGTGGTGATCGGGGGCGTTCGCGGCGGGATCGAGCGCGCCGCGGTCTTTCTGATGCCGGCGCTCCTCGTTCTACTTGTGGGGCTTGCGCTTTACGCCTCCGGTCTCGAGGGGAGCGGGGAGGGTTATCGCCGCTACCTGAGCATCGACGTGAGCGCCGTCTTTGACCGCGACGTGATGGTGCAGGCGGCCGGTCAGGCCTTCTTCAGCTTGAGCCTGGGCATGGGGGCGATGCTCACCTTCGCCAGCTACGTCGGGCGGGACACCGACCTGAAACGCGATTCGCTGGTGATCTCGGCTTCGGATTTCGGCGTGGCCTTTCTCGCGGGCCTGGTCGTCTTCCCGCTGATCTTCGCTTTCGGCCTCGAGGCCCAGGTCGGCGACAGTACGCTGGGAGCGCTGTTCATCACGTTGCCCGCGGCCTTCGCGGAGATGGGTGCGGCCGGGCGGGTGGTCGGAACGCTTTTCTTTGTGGGACTCGCGGTGGGGGCGCTCACTTCCGCGGTTTCGCTGCTCGAGGTGGTGGTGTCGACGGCGATCGACAGCCTGGGCCTTTCGCGCCGGCGCGCGACGCTGTTCTTTGGGAGCGTTACCGCGCTGCTTGGAATCCCCGCGGCCCTCGACATCGAAATCCTCGGGCTGATGGACCAGGTCGCCGGAAACTTTCTGCTCGTGCTCGGCGGTTTCCTGCTCGCGGTTTTCGTCGGCTGGCGCATGCCCGACCCGGTGGCGGCGGTACTTCCCGGCGCCGCCAGTCGTTGGGGTCTCGGGGCGTGGCGGGGGCTGCTGCGTTACGTGGTGCCGCCGATCCTGCTCTGGGTGCTGTGGGGCTCCGCCGAGGCGACGCTGGCTGCTGTGGGGGCCGTCCTCGGCTAGAGCCGCTGGCTTGTTGCGCTGCGCGCGCAGCCGGTATCCTCGGCGGGCCGCGGCGACTGCGCCGGTCGCAGGCGGCGCCCAAGGAGACCCCCATGGAATTTCGGCCGCGCTTTTTGCTCGAAGGCATCCCGCTCGTGGTGGCGGGTTTCGCCTGGTTGGCCGTCGCCTTCGCGTCTGGACTGATCGGCTTCGTTTGCGCGGCGATTCCGGGCAGCTTGCTGGTCGCCTCGGGGGGAGCGCTCACGCTGTTTTCCGGCGATCGCCGAATCCTCCACTTCGGTGCGGTCGGTGGCGTTGTCGGCGCTGTCTTCGCTCTCTTCGGGCTGCCCTTCCTCGGCTTCGGGGTGGCCGGGGTTCTGTTGCTGCTGTCTCTCGGGGCGGCGCTGGCCAGTGGCTACGCGAGTCTTCGTCTCGAAGTTCCCGCCGTGGGCGTGCCCGAGGCGGTTCCCTCAAAGCTGCTGGCGGCGAAGGTCGCGGTAGACGAGGCCTTCATGGCGCACCTCCAGCTCTCGCTGCGGCTGCCCACCCTGCAGCGTCTGACGCGCATGCGGCGCGAAGTCCACGAGGCCCTCGATCTGCATGCCGACCGCGGCTGGTCCGCCGACCCGCTCTCCTTTCACCGCGAGCCGCCGGCCCTCGAGAATCCCGTGATCCAGACTCGGCGAACGCGTGGCCGCGACTTCGAACACCTGGTCTTCGACAGTGGTTTCGAGCCGCGTCCCGAGGAGCCGGGGCGCGAGCGCTGGCTCGGCTTCGAGCCTCTGCGCAAGGGCCACGCCTACGTGATGCGACACGAAGGCGAGCCGCGACCCTGGCTGGTGTGCATCAACGGCTACCGGATGGGCTTTCCCTTCGTCGATTTCCAGGCTTTCGATCCGAAGCGCTACCACGAAGAGCTGGGCCTCAACCTGTTGATTCCGGTCCTGCCGTTGCACGGTCCGCGGCGCATCGGTGCCCAGAGCGGCGATGCCCTCTTTGACGGCGAACTCGTCGATACCGTGCACGTCGAAGCCCAGGCGGTCTGGGACATTCGGCGGCTGGTGGGATGGATTCGGCACGAGGGGGCGACCGGGGTGGGTGTCACCGGTCTGTCTCTGGGTGGCTACAACGCGGCACTGCTGGCCTCGGTCGAGCCGGATCTCGACTGCGCCATCGCGGGGATCCCGTTGGCGGACCTGTCGTCGATCTTCTGGCACCACGGATCGGACGGGCTGCGCCAGGATCTCGAGCGCGCCGAACTCAACCAGCAGGATCTTGCGCGACTCTTCGGCGTGGTGTCTCCGCTGGCGCTGAAGCCGCGGTTGGCGTCCGAGGCGTGCAGCATCTTCGGGGGGATCGCCGATCGGATCGTGCCGCCGGCCCAGATCGCCGCACTCATCGACCACTGGCAGCCCGGGCGAGTGGCGTGGTATGCCGGGACGCACCTCAGCTTCGGGATGGAGCCGATGGTAAAGAGCGTCGTGCGCGAGACGATCCAGGAGTTCTTGCCGCAGCCCTAGCGAGACGGGTTGGACGCCCCCGGGCCTTGCGACCCGGGGACGCCCTACGAGATGGAGGACCCGTAACGCATCCCTCTAAAGGTTCGGCTAGCCGAGGTCGGCTTTCGCGTACATCGCCACGACGGCGGCACCGCCGAGGCCGAGATTGTGCTGCAGCGCGATCTTCGCGCCTTCGACCTGGCGGGCGTCGGCTTCGCCGCGAACCTGCCAGTTGAGTTCGGCGCACTGGGCAAGGCCGGTGGCACCCAGCGGGTGTCCCTTCGAGATCAGACCGCCCGAGGGGTTCACGACCACCTGGCCGCCGTAGGTCTGGGCACCGGAGTCGACGAACTCGCCGCCCTTGCCCTCGGGGCACAGGCCGAGGCCCTCGTAGGTGATCATCTCGTTGCACGAGAAGCAGTCGTGGAGCTCGACCACGTCGACGTTCTCGGGTCCGTAGCCCGATTGCTCGTAGACCTTCGCGGCGGCGGCCTTGGTCATGTCCGACCCGACCATCTTGATCATGCTGCCCTCGAAGGAACTCGGGAAATCGGTGGTCATCGCCATGCCGAGGATCTCGACCGCCTTCGCCTCGAGCCCATGCTTGCGGATGAAGTCTTCGCTGGCGAGGATGGCAGCGCCGGCGCCGTCCGAAGTCGGGCAGCACTGCAGCTTGGTCAGCGGGCCGTAGACCGTGGGCGATTCGAGGATCTGTTCGAGGGTGTATTCGTCCCGGAACTGCGAGTAGGGGTTGTTGACCGAGTGCTTGTGGTTCTTCCAGCCGATCTTCGCGAACTGTTCGGCGGTGGTCCCGTACTTTTCCATGTGCTCGATGCCAGCGTTGCCGAACATCTGCGGAGCCGGCGGCGCCTTGGCGAAGCCGCGCTCTTTCACCATCACCTCGAAGTGCTTGTCGAGGGCCACGGTGCGGTCGGTGTACTTGATGCCGAGGGAACCCTTTTCCATCTTCTCGAAGCCCATGGCCATGGCGCAATCCGCCAGGTCGCCCTCGATGAACTGCTTTGCCATGAAGAGCGCTGTCGAGCCCGTCGAGCAGTTGTTGTTGACGTTGTAGATCGGGATGCCCGAGTGGCCGAGTTCGTAGAAGGCGCGCTCGCCGGCGGTGGAATCGCCGTAGCAGTAGCCGACTGCGGCCTGCTCGATCTGGTCGAAGGCGATGCCGGCGTCCTCGAGGGCCCGGGTTCCGGCCTCGCGGGCCATGTCGGGGTAGTCCCATTCTTTCGATCCAGGTTTTTCGAACTTCGTCATGCCAACGCCGACGACAAAAACTTTTCGACCCATGGAGTTTCTTCCTTCTTACGAGAGAGAGGGGCGCGGCGCGGCAGGGGAGCGGCGGGAGACTAGCACGGGCACCGTGTGGTGCGTGCGGGGTACACTCGCAGCGAGCCGCATCGTCCGCAGCCCGGGTGCGGAATGCGCGGTCAAGGGGAGGGCTCGCCGTGACGACGCTGTTCAGTCGCATCATCGAGGGGGAATTGCCGGCGCGTTTCGTTTGGAAGGACGACATCTGCGTGGCCTTCCTGTCGATCGCGCCGCTCAAGCCCGGACACACTCTCGTGGTGCCGCGCGCCGAGGTCGATCATTGGATCGATCTACCGACCAGCGCAATGATGCACCTTTCGCGGGTGGCCCAATGCGTCGGCCGCGCGATCCAGGACGAGTGGCAACCGACGAAGGTGGGCACCACGATCCTCGGGCTCGAGGTCCCGCACGTCCACATCCACGTGGTCCCCATCTGGGAGCCCCGCGATCTCGATTTCGACAATGCCGACGCGAACGCACGCGAAGCGGATCTCGACGAAGCCGCCCTGCGCCTGCGCGCCGCCATCCGCCGCCGCGGCCACACCGAAGCCTCCGACTGAGCAGCGAAAACGCGGACGAAAAAAACGGGGACGGGTTTTCCTTTTGTCCTTTTCCGCTCCAGGAGGGCTCCAGAGCCGACTTCGACGGTGGAAAAGGACAAAAGGAAAAAAAGAAAACCCGTCCCCGTTTTTCGCCGCTTCCCGCTCAGGCGATGAGAGCGCCGCCGTCGATCGGGAGGACGTGGCCGGTGATGAGGTCGGGCCCCGCGATCAAGCCCACGATGGCCTGGGCGACTTCCGGGGGCGTGCACACCCTGCCGAGCGGGGTCTTCTGCACCACGGCGTTCTTGATGGCCTCGTAGGCGTCGCCAAAGCCCTCGGCGAGCCAGGCGCCGTCGATGAAGCCGGGCGCCACCGCGTTGACGCGAATTTTCGGCGCCAGCGCCCGGGCCAGGCTGACCACGAGGCTGTTGACGCCCGCCTTCGAGGCGCAGTAGGCGATCGACGAGCCGGTGGCCGCGAGCCCGGCAACGCTCGAAGTCATCACGATCTCACCGCCGTCCCCGGCTTCGAGAGCGTCTCGGGCGGCGCGCGAGCAGAAGAAGGATCCCTTCAGGTTGACCCCGAGGATCTTGTCCCAGTCTTCGCCGTCGAGCCCCTCGAGGTCGGCGTGGGCGACGAACTTCGTGGTGCCGGCGTTGTTCACCAGCACGTCGAGCCGCCCAAACTGCTTCATCGCGGCCGCCACCATGTCGCGGCAATCTGCATCGACCGAGACGTCGGCGCGGTGGGCAAAGGCCTTCACCCCTGTCGACCGGACCTCTTCGGCGACCGCTTCGGCCGCGTCCTGCGAGCGGCTGTAGTTCACCAGCACGTCGCATCCGAGCGCTGCCAGGCGACGAGCCGTTTCGGCGCCAACGCCGGTGCCGGCTCCCGTCACGATCGCAGCGCGGCCTTCGAGTTCCATGCAGCTCGCCTCCCACCTCGTGTATTCGAGGCCGGCGCAGGGTATCACACGGCTTTCAGCGCAGGACGCCGCGGCGCAGCAGCTCGAGGAAGACGGGCCAGCCGAAAATGAAGGGGTGGCGCCGCTGCCGCTCGCTCACGATCAGGGGCTCGCCGCTGTGCCGCTCCACCTTCCACAAGATGTAGGGAAGCCAGTCGCCGAAGGTGGTGGCGGATTTGAGCAGGCGCACGAAGGCGATGGTCTTCGCCAGGGGATGCAAGACACGCCAGCGGGCACGTCCACCGAGTAGTGCGCGGCTCGTCATTCGGGTCTCGACGGCGTTGCCGCGGACATCGACGTTTTCGAGGAAACCGTCCGTCGCCAGTTCGAGGAGCGCCGCGGTCGCCATCGCGTCGTAGCGCACGGCGTCGGCCTCGTAGAGCCGAGCGATGGTCTCGGGATGTTCCCCCCGCAACTCGGTGGCGTAGGTCCGGCGAAATGCCTCCTGCCAGAGGGCGGCCATCGAGTAGCGCTGGGTCGATCCGCGGGCGGGCAGAAAGACACCGAGCCTCTGGACCAACGTCTTGATCGCCTGGGCGAGCGTCCCGAGGATGCGCTGTCGGCTGTCGGCATCGCGGCTGTAGACCAACAGCGAAGGCTGGGCGAAGCGCGCCCAGATGTAGGGGTGGAGGCAGCCGGGTCGCGTCATCCGCTCGAAGTCGTCGACGCTGATGACCGCGTACTTTGCGCGCTGCACGCCGGCCTCGTCCTCCGACTCCACGTAGAAAACGTTCGGCGGAAGCCACTGGTTCAGGATGCGAAGCCGCGCCTTCGTGTAGGCGCCCCGGTAGGAATCCACCAGCACATAGAAATCGTGCACGCCCTCGTCGACATTGCGCCGCAGGCAGGACCCGTAGAAGAGAATGCCGACGACGGCACCCGGGTGGCGGTCGCGGATCGCGTCGACGAGCGTTCGCACGGCAGGCGAAGCGGGTTTCTGGTGTTCGCGCGCCAAAAGCGCATCGAGGCGGGGCTCGGGCGCGTCGGGAGCCAAGGAATCAGGTACGGGCGAAGCGGACGGAGTCGTTCGCGCTGACGCAGACGGTCGAGTCGTTCTCGGGATCGAAGAGTTCGCCGTCGATGGTGAATCCGCAGCTCATCCGCATTTCGAGGGAGTCGACGTTTCGGCTCAGGTAGCCGGTTTCGGGTTGCACCCAAGCGGCGGGCTGGCCCCGCCAGATGCCCGGTGCCGCGGCGCCGATGCGCTCGCAGTCCGAGGCGAGGCTCGTGGTCTGGAGCGCTCCCGGACCGGTCCCCCAGAAGGGCTTCATGCCCGCGAAGAGCCGATCGAGAGTGCTGGCGATGAGCAGGGTGAATTCGGCGTAGGGGGAAGGCATGCCGTCGAGCCGCAGGTCGACCTTGTCGGGCCGCAGGACGCCGCCGCTGTCGCCGAGTGCGTTGCGCGCGATCAGGCTCGCGGTGAGCAGCGTCGAGCCGAGCACGCCCTGGCCCTTGCGCGCCGGGAAATTTTCGTGGGCGACCTGGATGGCGCGGTAGATCATGCCCACCCCAAAGAACATCCCGTAGTGGGATTCTCCCGGGGAGCCGTGGTCGACCTTCAGCACCGGGCGCGAGGTGATCCGATCCTCGACGTGGCCTGTCTTCACGGCCTGCAGCAGATCCGCGAGGCCTCGGACCGGGTCCTTGTGGGAGCCCAGATCCTGGGCGCTCATGTTCGTGCGACCGCCGCGCAGCGGAGCCACGATGGGAACGCGATCGCCAAAGGAGCGCCGCCCGAGAATCTCGGTCAGCGTGTGGGTGAGGGTGCCGTCGCCGCCGTTCACGATCAGCAATTCGACGTCCTGGCGGGCCAGGTCGTCGAGGGCTTCGGGCACGGCCCCCGCCGCGGTCGTCTCGACCGACACCACGTCCGGGTAGTCGCGTAGGAAGTTGAGCAGGCGCGCCGTGCGGCGCGCATTTCGACCGGCGCGCAGATTGCTAAGGAGGCCGACTCGCAAGCATTCTCCTCGTCGTTCGATCAAAGCAGGGAAGGACTGGGTGTGGCGGCGGGGTCAGGGGCGCGTGAGCGGGTCCATGAAGGTCAGCGCGGCAATTCCCGTTCCCATCAGCTCGATGGGACTTCGACCGGAACAGGCGCGAAGCGTAACGCCAAAACCCGAAGTCGCCCAGACGCGGTGCGGCTGGACCCGCAGGCCCACCAGCCAGCGCAGCGGCTGGGGCAGGAACACCAGCGGATCGTTCTCCCGCAACGTGCGTGAGAGTGCAGCAAAGCCCTCGACACAGGCCCCAGACCACTCGATCCCCGCGGGAACCCAGTATCCGGGTCGCTCGAGGTCGGGCAGTTCGCCCTCGAGCCGTGTCGCAAAATTCGAAAACGCGATCGGCTCGCCCTCGCCGATGCGGGCCAGCAGCCAGTTCGAGCGTCGCCCGCCCGGTTCGGTCCAGTCGAGGATATACAGGGCAGGGTCTCCCAGCGCGTGAAAGTCGAGCCGGCGATGCACCCGCTCCCCCTCCTCGGCAGTCATCCAGGTGTGCACCAGGCTTGCGTGCCCGCGAACCGCGAGTGGCTCGGGCATCGACTCGAGTTGCAGCGTGCCGTGTACGGGAGCGGCCAGGGCCAGCACCTCGAGGCCGATGCCAGAGGGCAGCGCGTCGGCCGGGGGCTGGGGCAGGGCCTGGGGCTCGAAGCGCAGGTCGATGCGCGCGCGATCCTTGTCGATGCGAAGCCGTGTTTCCGAGGCGCCGAGCGAGAGGTGACTGCTGCCGACGTCGAGGCTGCGGCGATCCTCGGAGAGCTTCCAGTAGTCCTCGAGGCGACCGTTCTTGAACAGCACGCTGCGACCACTGGGTGTGATGACGTGTCCCAGCACCACGGCGTTGCGCTCGCCCGGGCCGAAGTTGGTGACCACCAGGCGCCCGACGATCCAGTGCCCCGAATCCAGGCGCACCGTCCACTCCCAATGTTCGCTGGCGGAACCGCCCGCAGGCAGGCGAGCGGCGGGGTCTGCCATGCGTGGGGCCTCGTCAACGGGCTCGGCGAGATCAACGGGCTCGGTGAGATCAACGGCCTCGGTGGGCTGTGCCGGGGCGCCGTGTGCCACCGCCGATGCGAGGGCGAGCGCCCCCCAAAGCGACCACCGACTTCGCAGCGCCCGGGCGATCAAGCCGCCTCGTCCTCTTCGTACCAGGGGCGAATCGGGATGCCGCGCCAGTGGCAGGCGGCGGCCTGCACGATCCGAACCGCGACGACCAGGATGCAGAGCGCGGTCCAGAGGGCCACTGCGAAGTAGCCGAAGCCAGAGGCGGCTGCGAGACACCCGAGGCTCAGCAGCAGAAGGTTGGGGTTGCGGCGTGCCACGATGCCGCGGAAGAAGGCGTCGAAGGGGCGCCAGGTGAAAATCTCCATGCCGAAGGCGGCCAGAAAGATTCCCTCGAGGATTCGTCCCACCAGGTAGCCGCCCACCACCCCCCCCATGGCCCACTGCACCGCGGCGTTTTCGAGGCCGAGACCGACGGCGAAGGCCCACCACCAGATCGGTGGATGCACCAGGTCGAGCGCGTGATCGAAGAAGCCGCCGATGCGGCTCGAGGTGAGCGTCACCCGCGCCAGCTTGCCGTCGACGGTGTCGAGGAAGGTCATGCACCAGGCCAGTGTCAGGCCCAGCCCGAAGTCGCCGCGCGCGAAGAGAAAGATCACCGCGGCGGCGAGGACGTAGCTGGTGGCGGTGACGGCGTTGGCGCCGATGCCGGCGGCCGCCAACAGCCGGACCACGCCGCGCGCGGGCGTCGGGAACACGTACTTCGTTACGAAATCGGTGATGCCCTTATAGGAGGCCGCGAAGATCCGCTTCTCGGTCTCGGCGAGGTCTTCGCTCTTCGCATCCAGGGCGTAAGCCGGGTCGAAGCGGCGGAGCTTTGGGTTGTAGTCCGGGACGAGGTCCGAGGGGCCGAGGCTCGGCAACTCGGACGCGGCGTCTTCGCGAACCGCGTCTGCGGCGGCGGCCAGGTTCGAGGAGGCCCGGGCCGCTAACACTTCGCCGGGTCCGGCGTTCTGGGTGTCGCGGCACAGCAGCACGTCGCCGGATGCGAGCAGGGCATCCACCAACCGTTCGTCGTAAAAGACATCTGCGCGTAGAAACAGCGCCGGACCCGTAGCCGCGCTGGTGGAGTCCCAGTTCCTTGCCGGGGCGAGCCCGGCGCGGTCCAGAATGCGATCGATGCGCTGGCGCGGCGTCAAGCCGAAGGCGCGCAATAAATCCCTGCCGGAGGCGCCCGCGCGCTCGACGATCCAGGCCGTGGGTGTTTCGGGATCGGGGCGCTTCAACATGGCTTTAGAGGGCATCGCGGGCGGACCGCCACCGCGATGGCGGGCGAAGCTATCACAGCGCTGGGGGGTGGGATAGTTTCTGGACCTCGCCCCCAATGGGGCGGTCGAAGGGCCCCGGCTCGGGGTTGGGAACGTGTTTACCCTTGCCCACAGCAGCGACTGGCACGCCACGGATCCGAGCGGGTCCGGCCTCTCGCCCCTGCTCGGAAAGCGATTCTTTGGCTGGCTGTCGTGGAAGATCCGTCGCCGGCGCCTGCACCGCCCCGAGGTTCTCGAAGCGCTGCGACGGGACCTCGTCGAGCAGCGCCCAGACCACCTTGCGGTCACCGGCGATCTCACCCACATCGCACTGCCCCAGGAGTTTCGGCAGGCCGCCACCCAGCTCGAGGCCTTCGGCACTGCCGAACAGGTCTCCCTCATCCCCGGGAACCACGATGCCTACGTGGCCGTTCCGCCCGACGAAGCCTGGGACCATTGGGCGGACTACCTCCGCTCGGACGCGTCCACCTCGCCGACGGCGCCGACCGCCGACGCATTCCCGACGCTGCGCGTGCGCGGCGAGTTGGCCCTGGTGGGGCTCTGCAGCGCGCACCCCACGCCGTGGTTCCAGGCCTCGGGGCGCCTCGGTGCGGAGCAGCTCGAGCGTCTCGGTCGGCTGCTCATTGAGCTTCGCGAGCGCGACTGCTTCCGAGTGGTGATGGTTCACCATCCGCCCCTCGATCCCGAGTTGTCCGCACGCCGCGAGCTGCTCGACGCCGCGGATCTTCGCGCGGTACTGGCAGAGAGCGGTGCCGAACTGGTGCTGCACGGCCATCGGCATCACACGCGCTTTGAAGCGGTGGCGGGCCCCGACGCCTTGATCCCGGTAGTGGGGACGCGCTCGGCGTCGGATGTCGGGGAGCGCGACGAAAAACGCGCCCAGTATCACCTCTTTGAAATCGAGAACCGCGCCGAGGCCGGGCCCGACCGCCCTCGCGCAGTGCGGCTGCGGGTGCGCGGCTTTGATCCGGCGTCCGGGGAGTTCCGGGCTGAAGGCGAGCGCACCCTCTAGGGGTCGCTTCGCTCCGCCAGGATGCGCTGGGCCAAGGCGTAGTCCTCGAGGCGATCGACGTCGATGGCCGCTTCGGCCTGGGGTAGCACCACGGCCGCAACGCGCGCGCCGAGGCTCCTGGAAGCGCGGGCCAGCGCCTGCTCGAGGTCGAGCCTGCGCAGCGCAAAGAGCAGCAGTGCAGTCGGGCCGAAGTGGTAGACCAAGCGCCAGGGTTGCTTGCGGTCGCGCTCAGCGCGTCGCCAGAATTCGATCACCCGGCGCGCTTCGGGTGTCTGCAGCGCAAACAGGTTTGCACCGCTGTAGCGCGCGCCCCGAAACGGGATCAATGTCCTCTTCGAGTCGGGGAAACGTTCGCGGAGACTCGCCTCTTCCACCAACCCGACGCAGAGGTCGGCTTCGCGCGCATCGGCCTTCGAGAGGAAGGTCTCGACAATGCCCGGGCTGAGCAGTGCGTGGTCCGCCGTGGTGACGAGCAGCCGCCGCGGCGAGTCGATGCTGTCCAGGGCGCTGGTCACGCTGCCGCTCGGTGAGCCCGTGCTGGCGAGCAGGCGAAGCGAGCCGGCGGCGATCCGATCGCCGAGGCCCCCGGCCTGGCGGACGAGATCGGGGGCATCGGTGCTGACCCAGATCGAGCCGACCGATGCCGACGCCTCGAGTGCTGCCACCACGCGCTCGAGCATCGGCGTGCCATCGAAATCGAGGAGCGCACGATGCGGCGCGCCGGTGGCGCGCGCCAGGTTGTCGTCTTCGCCCCTGCGGCCCGCCAGGATCAGGGCGTCGTGGGAGGGGAGCGTCGTCAGCGCGAAGCTCGACCGCCCTGGCGAACCGCGAGGCGCGGTCGGGGAGCCAAAGCGGTGTTCCGATCGAGAACGGCGCGGACCGCGTCCAGGTCTTCGGCCGAGTCCACCTCGCCCCACCAGTGGTCTCCGATGGCGAGCGTCTGGATCTTCAGGTCGTCGGTCAGCGCGTTCAAGATCGAGAGGTACCAGGCCTTGCGGGCCTCGGGGCTGCGGACCGCCGCGTCGAGGCTCTGGCGGAAGGTGTCGATGCCCTGGCCGCGGAAGAGCATCATGCCGATCGATTCGCCGTGGACCGTCGCCGCGGGGAGGGTCTTGCCGACGGCGCGGAGCCGCCCGTCCGGCGCCAGCGAGACCTTCATATCGTCGTCGTCGTAGAAGGGCTTGTGATTGATCACCATCGTCACCGGGGCGAGCGGCGCGCGCATCAATCCCTCGAGAACCGGGGTCACGAAGAGGGTGTCGCCGTTGAGCAGGATGAAGTCTTCGGTCATCGCGCTGCGCGCCAGCCAACAGGTGACGAGGTTGTCGGAAACGTCGAAGAAGGGGTTGAAGATGGTCTCGGTGGCGAGGCCCGGGACCGAAATCTCGTGGAGGGCGCGCTCGACGTGGTCCGCGCCGAAGCCCACCATCACGGTGGCGCGCGTGACGCCGCATTCTGCCAGGCGGCGCAGCTGGTATTCGAGTCCGGAGACCGACCCCGCAACGGGGATCAGGCACTTCGGGACCGACTCAGTCAGCGGCAGCAGGCGGCGGCCCTGGCCGGCGCTCAAGAGGATCGCTTTCATGAAGGGGTCTCCTGGGGTCCACGGGAACGGGGGCTTTGACCGCTTGCGCCGTTCCGGGGCTCGTGCAGACTCGCGATGGCGGCTCGCCAAACCCACCGAATCGCGAGACGGACAGTGAGGGGAGGCGCTTTCGGCGCTTCCGGTATCCAGGGGGGTGGGGCGCTAATTTACGCCAATCCCCGCGGTGGGTCCAAGTGGCCGGTCCGAGCCGTCGAAACCGTCCTCGACGTGAACGATCGTCAACAGAGGGGTAAATCCCTCACCGGAGTTTACTGAACCCTTGCTCTACTCGGCGCCGAAACATCGCCGCCCCGGAGGGACGCTGTACCGCGCGGTGGTTCGCGAGGTGGCGGCTCCGGCTGCCCTGGCCCTTTGCGCGCTCACCCTGGTGCTGTTGACCCAGGACCTGATCGGCTTCTCGGAACTGGTGATCAACAGGGGTCTGGCGGCGCGCAGCGTGGCGTGGCTGGCTTTCTACGAGTTGGTGCCGCGGGTGAGTCTCTCGCTCCCTTTCGCCTGCCTGGTGGGCTGCTTGGTCGGTCTCGGTCGCATGGGGGCCGATCGCGAATTGCTCGTGCTCGAAGCCAGCGGCATCTCGTCGCCGCGCCTGATTGGTCCGGTGCTCACCTTTGCGGGCGGGGTGACGATCCTGGGGCTGCTCCTCTCCCTTTACGCCGCACCGTGGTCGGTGCGCTCCCTGGACAAGGCGGTGGAGGCATTCTCGCGGGAGAGTCCTGGGGCCACGCTGCGCGCCGGGGTGATCCAGGAGTTCGGCGACTGGAAACTCGAGGCCCGGGAAGTGTCGGCGTCGGGTCGCGAACTCGAGGGGGTCCTGATGTGGATGCCCGACCTCGGCGAAACCGTCTTCGCCCGCCGTGGCCTGCTGACGCCCGATCCAGAGGGTTCGCGCATCGAACTCGAGGACGGCACGGTGGTGCTCGAGCCGCGGAAGCGGCCGCGGCAGATTCGCTTCGACCAGATCGAAATTCGGCTGCCGCGCGATCGCGCCGACTCCTGGGCGCCCACACAAGACCGGCTGGCCGGGCTCTCGCTCCGCGAGTTGGCACTCGCGGCGAGCGGCGACAGCACGCCGCAGAGGGCGCGCATCGAACTCCAGCGGCGCCTGGCTCTGCCCTTCGGGACGCTCGTGCTCGGGCTGTTGGCCGTGCCGCTCTTTTTCAGCCGCGCGCATTATTCGAGGGCCGGGGGCGGCGTGATGGGGATCGCGGCCACCCTTGTCTACTACGGGCTGGTCCAGGTGGGCGACGGCTTGATCTGGTCCGGGCAGGTTTCGCCGCTGTTCGGCGTCTGGCTGCCGAACCTGGTGATTGGGGCGGTGGGTCTCGCGATGGCGTTCCGCTTGACGAGGATCTCCTCCCTCGGTCGCCACCTGGACCGCCCGGAGGAGACGCAGCACGAGGAGAAACCCGAGCGCGTTGCGCGCAGCGCGCGATCGCACCGCCGCGCACTGCCCCGCTACGTCGCCACGCGCTTCCTCGAACTCGCGCTGATCTGTTTCGGCGGCCTGCTCACGGCCTACCTGCTGGTCGACCTGCTCGAGCGCCTGGATTTCTTTGCGGACTACCAGCCGACCGCGATTCAGTTCCTGAAGCTCTATGCCGGGCGGCTTCCGGTGCTGGCTGCTCGGGTGATCCCCATGGCGCTGCTCCTGGCCACGGCGCTCACGGTGAGCCTGCTCAATGCCCGCGGCGAACTCCTCGGGATGCGCTCTTGCGGGATCCCGGCACCGGTGGCGCTGGCCCCGGTGATGATCCTCTGCACCTTGCTGACGCCGCTCTACTTCGTTTTCACGGACACCGTCGTGCCGCGCGCCAACGCGTACTACTACTACATGAAGCACGAGGCGATCCGCGGTTGGCGCAGCGAGTCGGCCTTTCGGAACACCATCTGGTATCGCCGAGGGGACCAGGTATTCGAGGCAGACAGCCTCGACTCCCGGGCCGGGCGTGCCACCAATCTCCGTGTCTATGAACTCGACGACGAGGGCCGCCCCACGAGCCGCCTGGACGCGACCTCGGCGAGCCACATCGGCGATGGAATCTGGCGGCTTTCGGACCCGATTCGCGTCGAACTCAAAGAAGATTCGATTACCAGGGTGCCGGCCCTGCGCTACGCCACACTCGGCGAGGGGATGGAGGTGCGGGTCGATTCCCGGGACCTCTCGGTGCGAGAACTGGCCCGCGAAATCGAGGAGGTCGAGGACAGCGGCTACGACGCCTGGGCCTTCCACGTCGCCTGGTGGGGCCGCTGGGCGGCGCCGCTCGGTTGCCTGGTGTTACCGGCGCTGGCGCTGATCTTCGCGGTGGGCGGTCCACCCTTTCCGAATACGCCGATCACGATCTGTTTCAGCGTGCTGACGGCGGTGGGCTACGTGCTGCTCACGGGAGTTGCGACGAGCCTCGGCAATGGACGCGTGCTGGCGCCAGCGGTCGCGGCCTTCGTACCGGCTGCAACCTTCGGAGCGGTTGCCGTCGCGCTCGGGTTCCGGCTGCGGAACCTCGGGTTCCGCTAGCTCCGCGCTAGAATTCGCCGAAGCCCTGCTTCTGCTGCGCGGCCGTGTCGATGGCCCGCACCTGGAGCAGCAGGGCGTCGAGCGAGGCGAAGTCGATCTGGCTCGGGCCGTCCACGGGTGCTTCGTCCGGGGAAGGGTGGGCTTCGAGGAAGAGAGCGTCGATTCCGACCGCCACGGCTGCCCGCGCCAGCGCCGACACGAAGCGACGATCGCCGCCCGAGGCGCCGTCGGCGGCACCCGGGTATTGCACGGCGTGGGTGGCGTCAAAGCAGACCGGCGCGAAATTCCGCATCTGCACCAGTGCGCGCATGTCTACGACGAGGTTGTTGTAGCCGAAGCTGGTTCCGCGTTCGGTGATCATCGCACCGCCGCTGCCGTTGGCGCGCACCTTGGCGATGGCTTGCTCGGCGTCCACCGGTGCCAGGAACT
>Ga0209554_1001642_pt1 | contig 16682 bp, 30 predicted proteins | sample MarorgKNORR_S2LV_5_FD_188221 | JGI IMG/M metagenome (GOLD analysis project Ga0209554, IMG submission 188221) | Marine microbial communities from the Southern Atlantic Ocean, analyzing organic carbon cycling - Bottom_A/KNORR_S2/LV (SPAdes) (version 2) | ecosystem: Environmental > Aquatic > Marine...
ATTGATTACACCGATCGCTATAGATAAGGAGCTTCGCTTCGCTATCCGTGAAGGCGGTCACACCGTAGGTGCTGGTGTGGTAACTGAAATTGCTGAATAATGGCAAACCAAACTATACGAATTAGCCTTCGGGCATACGATCACATCCTGCTGGATAAATCCACAGAAAAAATTGTGAAAACAGCAAAATCAACTGGAGCGATCATTTCAGGTCCAATCCCTTTACCATCCAAGCGATCTATTTATACCGTTTTGCGTTCACCTTTTGTTGATAAGAAATCACGCGAGCAATTCCAGACAAAGATCCATAAACGCTTAATTGATATTTTAAACTCTACACCTAAAACGGTTGAGTCCTTGATGAAATTGGATTTGCCTGCCGGTGTTGATATTGAGATCAAGGTTTAACCATGCGCGGATTAATTGGTAAAAAAGTGGGTATGACTCGCATCTTTGATGAAAATGGAAATATCGTACCAGTGACAGTTTTGGATGCCGGACCCTGCACGGTGACCCAAGTAAAAACAATCAAAAAAGATGGTTATGAAGCAGTCCAGGTTGGATATGGCGAACGGAAACCAAAACATACAACTAAGCCGCTCCAGGGTCATTTTGATGCTGCAAATGTTTCGGCTCAAAAAATCTTAGCAGAATTTGATAAAGTCCCAGGTTTTGAATATAAGACCGGGCAGGCATTTCATGTCGGTATTTTCCAGGAAGGTGAATATGTTAGTGTTTCTGGCACATCCAAGGGAAAAGGATTTTCGGGCGTGATCAAGCGGCACAATTTTTCCCGCCAAAAGAAAACCCACGGTACAGGTCATACAGAAAGAGCACCTGGATCCATCGGACAAGCATCAGATCCATCTCGCGTATTCCCTGGAATGAAAATGGCTGGCCATCATGGTAATTCGAAAGTAACTGTTGAAAACCTGGAAGTGGTCAAAGTAGATAAAGAAAATAACCAATTATTGGTGAGAGGTGCCGTTCCCGGAGCAAAGAACGGGACCGTAATTATTTCCAAATAATATGAAATTAGACGTATTAAAAATAGACGGGTCAAAAGCTGGCGATATTACAGCCGATAAAACTGTTTTTGGGATTGAACCCAATGCAGCAGTTGTACGTCAAGCTGTGTTAGCAGAAATGACCAACATGCGTCAGGGAACCCACGCATCAAAAAACCGTTCTCAGGTACGGGGTGGTGGTAAAAAACCCTTTAAGCAAAAAGGCCGTGGTGTTGCCCGCGCAGGAACCATTCGTTCTCCTTTGTGGAAAGGGGGTGGAACTGTTTTCGGTCCAGAGCCACACGGATATAATCATAAACTGCCTAAAAAAGTCAGTCGCTTGGCCCGCCGTTCAGTATTATCCAGCAAAGCAGCGGATGGTAAACTAATTGTGATAGAAGGTTTTTCTCTCTCAAGCCATAAAACATCAGAATTCGTTTCTGTTTTAAAAAAATTAGATCTTCAAGATAAAAAAATCACACTCCTATTGACTGGAAGGGATGAAAACTTGGATAAAGCTTCACGAAATCTTCGCAATGTTTATTTGGTAGATGCAGCAAAAGTAAGCACCTATGATATCATTGATTGCGATACACTCATCATCGACAAAGCCAGTATGGCTGTTTTAACCAATATCCTGGCAAGTTAATCATGTATCAAAAAATTATTATTAAACCGATTTTGACAGAGAAAATGGCAATTCTCGAAGAGCGCGAAAACAAATTTGCGTTTTTCGTATCACCGAATGCGAATAAAAACGAGATCAAAAAAGCTGTAGAAACAAAATTTGATGTTAAAGTTATAAAAGTAGCAACCATGAATCGAATCGGAAAGCAAAAGCAAATGACGGTTCGAAGTGGAGGTCGGACCATACGTACAATCGGAAAACGTTCTAACTACAAAAAAGCCGTTATTACCCTGGAATCCGGTTCAACCATTGACCTCTTACGCGGAGAAACAGCGAGTTAATCATGGGTGTAAGACAATTAAAACCGGTCACTCCTGGATCACGATTTGCATCTCGTCCAGATTTTGCAGACTTGACCACAGATAAGCCGGAAAAAAGTTTAACCAGGGCTCTACGTAAAAGCGGTGGAAGAAATAACATGGGACGGATCACAATTCGTCATCGTGGTGGCGGACATAAGCGTCGCTATAGATTGATCGATTTTAAACGGAATAAATTTGATATTCCGGGTAAAGTTGCAACAATTGAATACGACCCAAATCGTTCTGCATACATCTCTTTGATCCATTATGCCGACGGAGAAAAACGGTATATTCTTTCTCCTTTAGGGTTGAAGGTTGGAGACCCAATCCTGTCTGGTGATAATGCGCCGCTGAAAGTTGCTAATGCGCTGCAGTTGAAAAATATCCCAACTGGTTTATTCGTGCATAATATTGAAATGGAGCCAGGTAGAGGTGGTCAGTTGGTTCGTTCTGCAGGTGCTGCTGCCCAAGTGATGGCACATGCTGATGGACTCTGTACTTTGAAATTACCTTCCGGAGAAGTTCGGATGGTTCGTGAAAATTGTATGGCCACTATTGGCCAAGTTGGTAACCGAAGCCATGAACAAGTTGTATCCGGTAAAGCCGGTCGTACACGTTGGCTGGGTCGTCGTCCTAAGGTTCGTGGTGTTGCCATGAATCCAGTCGATCATCCTATGGGCGGAGGTGAAGGTAAATCTTCCGGTGGACGTCATCCAACCACGCCTTGGGGGAAACCAACGAAAGGGTATAAAACCCGTAAGAAAAATAAGAAATCTAACGAAATGATTGTTAAACGGAGACGATAGAACATTATGGCACGCTCTCTTAAGAAAGGACCATTTGTCGATGAAAAGCTTTTGAAGAAAATTCAAATGATGAATGAAAGTGGGAAAAAGAAGGTGATCAAAACATGGTCACGTCGTTCTATGATCACACCCGAATTTGTCGGGAATACTCTGGCAATTCATAATGGGAATAAATTTATTCCTGTCTTCATTTATGAAAATATGGTTGGACATAAATTAGGTGAATTTTCACCCACACGTACATTCAGAATGCATTCTGGTAATAGGAAATAATTATCATGGATGCTAAAGCAATTTCACGATATGTACATCAATCTCCCCGGAAGATCCGCAAAACGCTTGACAGTATGCGTGGTCTGAAAGTTGGGGATGCATTGAACCAATTACATTTCTCTCCTGAAAAAGCTGCAGGAGTGATTGAAAAAACCCTACGGTCTGCTGTGGCAAACCTTATGAGTCAGAATGATGAATCAAATATTGATCCTGAAGGCTTGGGAGTAAAGGAAGCATTTGTTGACGGTGGCCCCGTAATGAAACGTTTTCGCGCAGCGTCCATGGGACGTGCGTCGAGACTTCGCCGGCCAACCAGTCACGTCACTATCGTCGTCACAGACGGAAATTAACGAGGTCTCTTTTGGGTCAAAAAACACATCCCGTTGGATACAGATTAATCCTAAATAAAAATTGGAGATCAAATTGGTTTGCACCAAAAAATAATTATCGTAACGAATTGGAAGAGGACGTAAGGATTCGGAAATATATTTCTCACCGACTTCCAAACGCAGGTATTTCCAAAGTAGAGATTGCTCGTACTTCTAAAAAAGTGACTATAACAATTCATACAGCTCGTCCTGGTATCGTCATCGGACGCGGAGGTGAAGAAGTGAATCGCCTTAAAAAAGAATTACGTCAATTGACCGGTAAAAAAGATGCCCAGATCAACATTTCTGAAGTGAAGCGCCCTGAACTGGATGCAGCATTAGTGGGCTCAAATATTGCCCATCAGTTGAAAAAGAAGATTTCCTACCGTCGTGTTGTGAATAAAACAATTCAATCCACCATGCGGATGGGAGCAGAAGGTATTCGTATCAATGTTGCCGGTCGTCTCGGCGGAGTGGAAATTGCCCGAAGTGAAAAATTCTCTGATGGCAGTGTTCCGCTTCATACATTGCGCGCCGATATTGATTATGCCCTGACAGAGGCTCACACGCAATATGGTGTCATCGGTATCAAGGTATGGATCTGTAATGGACAGTTTAGCCGATAAGAGAATTTGAATGTTAGAACCGAAGAAAGTAAAATTTAGAAGAGTGCACCGCGGAAACCGCCGCGGCATGGCCATGCGGGGGAACCATGTGGCATTTGGCAGTTATGGTCTAAAAGCCATTGAGCCGGGTTGGGTTACAGCCAGACAAATAGAGGCATCACGTATTGTGATTTCTCGTGTAGTCAGAAAAATTGGAAAAATGTGGATCCGCATTTTTCCAGATAAGCCTGTTACTGCACGTCCTGCCGAAACACGTATGGGTAAAGGTAAGGGGGCTTTGGACCATTGGATTGCTGTTGTCAAGCCGGGCAGGATACTATTCGAAGTGGATGGTGTGACACGCGATCAGGCAGAAGAAGCATTTCGAAATGCGGGACATAAGCTTCCGGTTAAAACCAAAGTTGTAGAACGGAGGGCCTTCTGATGAAAACTGCACAACTCCGGGAAATGAATGAAGTGGAATTAAATGCTAAATTGGATGAAAACCTGGAAGCGCTTCAAAATTTGAAATTCCAGCAAGCACTTCAACAATTGGAAGATGGAACAACAATTTCCAAAACCAGAAAAGAAATTGCACAAATTAAAACAGTATTAAATGAGTATAAACTCGGACTCCGGGTTGCTCAAGGTGGGAATTAATGAGACTTGAACGCAGACGTCAATCTCTGATCGGTGAGGTGATCAGCACAAAAATGGAAAAAACGGTGAATGTAAAAGTCACTCGTAAAATTGCTCATCCGGTTTACCATAAGCGTGTCAAACGATTTAAGAATTACCTGGCTCACGTGGCATCTGTATCACCAAAAGAGGGTGATATTGTTAAGATCTCAGCGATCCGTCCCATGAGTAAACGGAAACGCTGGCAGGTCAGTGAAATCATTCGTGAATCTGTGAAATTGGGATAGTAAAGTGATTCAACAGGAAACAAGATTAAAAGTTGCAGACAATACAGGAGCTAAAGAAGTTCTTTGCTTCAAAGTATTGGGTGGCTCTAGACGTAAATACGCAAGTGTTGGAGATCAGATTGTGATTACCGTGAAAAAAGCGCTCCCAGGGGGGATGGTAAAAAAAGGTGAAGTTCATAGAGCAGTTGTAGTTCGCACCCGTAAAGAGATTTCTCGTCGTGATGGGAGCCGCATTCGATTCGATGAAAATGCTGCCGTACTTTTGACGAGCACAGGCGAACCGCGGGGTACGCGTATCTTTGGTCCAGTGGCTCGTGAATTGCGTGAAAGCGGCTTCATGAGAATTATTTCGATGGCACCGGAGGTCCTTTAAGATGCATGTAAAAAAAGGAATGACCATCAAGGTTATCAGTGGAAACCATAAAGGTCTGGAAGGGAAAATCCTTCATGTTTTTCCACAAAAAGAACGTGTAATTGTTGAAGGCGTAAATTTTATGAAAAAAGCAACACGGCCAACCCAGGAAAATCCTGCTGGCGGTATTGTGGAAAGAGAAGCGTCCATTCATATTTCAAATGTGATGGTTGTGCATGGTGGACAAGCATCCCGGATCGGATATAAAAAACTGGAGGATGGTTCCAAAATTCGTGTTTCTAAAAAAACAAATGAAGAAATTGAAGCTTAATCATGGCTGAGAAAAAGAAAACAAAAAAAACACCTGCGAAGAAAAAAACTCCCAATTCGGTTTACGTTCCATCACTCCGCGCTTTGTATTTAGAACAAATTATGGTTGCTATGCAAAAGCAGTTTAATTATAAGAATATTATGGAAGTACCAAAGTTAACCGGTATTTTTCTCAATATGGGATTGGGAGATGCGAAGACCAATTCTAAAAACTTGGAAAGTGCTGTTGAAGAACTGACTTTAATCTCAGGGCAAAAACCGATCATAACAAAATCGAAAAAAGATATTTCGAATTTTAAGATCCGTAAAGGATGGCCCGTGGGTTGTAAAGTGACTCTTCATTCAAACATGATGTACGAGTTTCTTGAAAGATTGATTTCTGTAGCATTACCGCGTACTCGTGATTTTCGGGGATTGTCTTTTAAATCTTTCGATGGTCGAGGGAATTACAATTTTGGTATTAAAGAACAAATTATTTTTACCGAGATCGACTACGATAAAATTGAATCTATCCGTGGATTGAATGTGACCATTACCACCTCGGCAAAGTCCGATGATGAGGGCTACCATCTATTAAAACATTTTGGACTCCCATTAAGGGATATACCGGTGAAACAAGAAGTCGAAGAGGCAGCCTAATGGCTAAAAAATCACTTATTCATAAAGCGAAAAGAAAAGCAAAATTTTCAACACGTCAAAAAAACCGCTGTTTCAAATGCGGCCGGCCCCATGGGTATTTAAGGCGATTTGGTCTGTGCCGTATTTGTTTCCGGGAAATGGCATTGAAAGGTGAGATACCCGGCGTCACGAAAGCGAGCTGGTAGGAGAATTAATTTATGTCTATGTCAGATCCAATAGCAGATTTTTTAACGCGAATCCGTAACGGCCTTTCGGCGAGCAAAAGGTGGGTTGATATCCCCAGCAGCAGTTTGAAAAAACGTGTTGCCCTTGTGCTCAAGGAAGAAAAATATATTGAAGATTTTTTCTTTATTGCCGGGGATGAAAATAAAGAAACTATTCGTGTCTTTTTAAAATACGATTATCAGGGAAAACCTGTCATCGACAATATTAAACGTGTCAGTCGTCCTGGCCTCCGGGTGTATGTAGGTGCAGGTGAAGCACCCCGGGTATTGGACGGGCTCGGCATTTCAATTCTATCAACCTCTAAAGGTGTTTTGTCCAATAAGAAAGCAAATCTCCTTGGTGTGGGTGGTGAAATACTTTGTGAGGTGTATTAAGCACTATGTCAAGAATCGGTAAAAATCCGGTCATTATTCCTGATGGCGTAAAAGTGGATCTCCTGGGGCAATTGGTCAAGGTAACCGGTCCAAAAGGATCACTGGAATTCAACGCCCACAAGGATATGAAAATATCTGAAACTGATGGCACTGTTATTGTGGAACGTTCTTCTGATGTGCGAGAGCATCGTGCACTTCATGGCACCACACGCCAAATGATCAATAATATGGTAGTAGGTGTGTCTGAAGGCTATTCTAAGGAATTGGAAATCATCGGGATTGGATACTTGGCGCAGGTCCAGGGAAACCGTCTTCAACTCCAGTTAGGATTTTCCCATGATATTTATTTTGATATGCCTGATGGGATTACTGTGACTGCAAACCGGACAGATGTCAAAGTTGAAGGTGTGGACAAGCAATTAGTTGGTGCCGTTGCTGCAAAAATCCGTTCTTTCCGGAAGCCGGAACCCTATAAAGGGAAAGGGATTCGTTATAAAGGCGAATATGTACGTTCGAAACAAGGTAAAACTGTAGGGGCTAAATAATGGCACAGCATCGTTCAGATATTCGTAGAAATGAAAGAAGACGTAACAGAAGTAAAAAAACGTCTCGTTTACATCCCGGTCGTCCAAGATTAGTTGTCTATAGAAGCCTTAAGAATTTTGAAGCGCAGATCGTTAACGATTTCGAAGGGCAAACTCTCATAGCTGTTTCTTCCAGAGACAAAGATTTAAAGTCTGCCATAGCAAAAGCAGAGAATAAAACAGATATCAGCCGAATTGTAGGGGAAGCATTGGCGAAAAAAGCCAAATCCGAAAAAATGGGTCCAGTTGTTTTGGATCGAAACGGGTATCCCTATCACGGTCGTGTAAAAGCATTTGCAGAAGCCGCTCGTAAGGGCGGACTAGATTTTTAAGGGAGTCTGATTTGGCAATCATTAATCCTGCTGAACTTGATCTTCAAGAAGAAGCAGTTGTAAAAATTAATCGAACTGCGAAAGTAACATCTCGTGGTAAACGATTTCGTTTTTCTGCTCTCATTGTTGTTGGGGACGGGAAGGGACATATTGGTGTGGGTCTCGGAAAAGCAAATGAGGTCATCTCTGCTATTAATAAAGGCAAAGATATTGCGAAGCGTAATATTGTAAAAGTTTCCATAGTAAATGGAACGGTACCCCACCAAATTATTGGAAAACATGGTGCAAGCCGGATCATGTTAAAACCCGCTTCACCTGGTACAGGTATTATTGCGGGCGCATCCGTTCGTGCCGTTATGGAGCAAGTTGGAATTCATAATATTTTAACGAAACGTCATGGTTCAAAGAATACAATGAATCTGGTCCATGCTACTTTGGATGCATTAATGCGGATGAAAGATGCAGTCGCCATCGCGAATAAACGTGGCATTACCATTGGTGAGGTTTTTAACTAATGGCTAAATCAAAAACATTGCGTATCACACAAATCAAAAGTGGGATTGGGTATAAGCCTAAAGCTAAAGCAACATTAAAAGCATTAGGTCTTCGTAAAATGCACCAAACCGTAGAACATAATGACACACCCGTGATTCGTGGGATGATCAATGTGATCCCTTATTTACTGAAGGTTGAAAACGTATGAAACTAGATTCATTAACACCTGTTCCTGGTTCAACAAAAAACAGGAAACGTGTTGGCCGTGGTCATGGATCCGGGCTTGGCAGGTCATCTGGACGTGGAGATAAGGGCGCGCAACAACGCTCAGGATTTAAACGCCGTCCCTGGTTTGAAGGGGGTCAAATGGCATTGGCTCGTCGTTTACCAAAGCGCGGTTTTACAAATATTTTTAGAAAAGAATTTCAAATTGTAAATCTTGAAGCGATTGAAAGCCTTGGACTCGATACAGTTGATGCTCAAATTTTAGCCGATAATGGGTTGGTACGTTCAGCATTAAAACCAATCAAGATTCTTGGTGATGGTGAATTGAAATTAAAAGTGAATATTTCAGCCAGTGCTTTTAGTGAGCCAGCGAAAGACAAAATTGAAAAAGCAGGTGGAACGGCTACAGTACAGTGATCGATAAATTTAAAAGTATATTTGTAATTCCAGAACTCCGTCGAAGGATTCTTTTCACAATTGGTATCCTAATTGTGGTTCGGATTGGAGCGCATATTCCTATTCCTGGCGTCAATGGTGAAGCCTTGGCCAGTGCATTTACCAATTTGCAGAATTCTCTATTTGGGTTGTTCAACACCTTCGTCGGTGGCGCTTTCCAAAAAGCATCCTTGTTTTCACTGGGAATTATGCCTTACATCTCATCCTCGATCATTATTCAGTTGATGGGATCGGTCGTTCCATATTTCCAGAGATTACAGAAAGAAGGGGAAGCTGGCAGGAAAAAGATCACCCAGATCACACGGTACGGTACGGTGATGCTGGCATCCATGCAGTCATATGGTGTAGTGGCAGTTTTTCTTCCAAGCCTTTCAGCGAATGGACAACCGGTCGTCATGGATCCCGGTTTTATGTTCACATTCACCGGGATTATCAGCATGGTAACAGGAACTTTGTTCCTCATGTGGTTGGGTGAACGGATCACCGAACGTGGAATTGGTAACGGAATTTCTCTCATTATTATGGTGGGAATCATTTCAGCATTCCCGAATGTGATATTAAGTGAGATTACATTGGTGCGTGAAGGTGTTCGTGGTTTATTGTCCGAGTTCATTTTAATAGGTATCATGTTCCTGATTATTTGTTTTGTTGTTTTGCTGACTCAAGGAACACGAAAAATACCGGTTCAATATGCGAAACGTGTCGTCGGGCGAAAAGTCTATGGTGGACAGAATACCCATATTCCAATGCGGGTAAATACTGCAGGGGTAATGCCGATTATTTTTGCGCAATCCATTATGTTTATCCCCAGCACAATTTCAACATTTCTTGGTGACAGTGCATTCGCACAATCTCTCATGAATTGGTTTTCTTTTGATCATCCATTTTATTGGGCGGTATTTGGTCTCATGATCGTTTTCTTCACCTATTTTTATACAGCCATTGCTTTCGATCCGGTTCAGGTGTCTTCCACCATGAAACAGCAGGGAGGATTTATCCCTGGTGTTCGCCCTGGAAAGAAAACAGCAGAATACATTGATAATATTTTGACCTGCGTAACTTTACCGGGTTCTATTGCACTTGCATCTGTAGCCATTTTCCCATACATCCTGATGAAAACAATGAATATTAATTACGATTTAGCTTCATTCTTTGGTGGCACAAGCTTGTTGATTATTGTTGGTGTTTCCTTGGATACTTTGCAACAAATTGAATCTCATTTAATGATGCGACATTATGATGGATTCTTGACAAAAGGTAAAATTCGCGGTCGGAGACGGATGTAATGGTCCATACACGGTCACCACGCGAAGTAAATAAAATTTCCCGCAGTTGCCAAATTGTTGCGGATACACTGATCATGCTCGAACCTCACGTGGTTCCCGGTGCTCGTGTATATGAATTAGACCAAATGGCAGAAGATTTTATTCGCTCCCAGGGAGCACGCCCGGCCTTTAAAGGCTACATGGGTTTTCCTGCAACACTCTGTGTCTCGATTGATGATGCAGTCGTTCATGGAATTCCCGGAGAAGAAATTCTCACAGAAGGCCAGATCGTTGGCATCGATTGCGGTGCTGAATTGGATGGCTATTACGGTGACCACGCAAGATCATTCGCAGTGGGAACCATTGATGCTGATAAACAGAAACTCTTGGACGTAACACATGAATCTCTGATGAAAGGGATCGAACAAGCGAAGCCGGGAAACTATGTTGGTGATATTGGAAATGCTGTACAAAGTTTTGCCGAGAGCAATGGGTTTTCTGTTGTAAGAGAATTGGTTGGTCATGGTATTGGCAGGGAACTTCATGAAGAACCACAGATCCCGAATTATGGGAAAGCAAACCATGGTTACAAACTTCGTGCGGGTATGTGTATCGCTATTGAGCCCATGATCAATGCTGGGGTGAAAGAAGTGTATACAGCACAAGATGGTTGGACCATCCTGACTAAAGATGGAAAGGCATCTGCTCATTTCGAGCATACGATTGCCATAACAAATAATGGTCCAAAGATTTTGAGTGTAGGAACCCATGGCTAAAGAACAACCCATAACAATTGATGGGATCATTAAGGAAACATTACCAAATGCCATGTTTCGCGTTGAGGTAGAAATAGGTGGTAATCCTCATGAAGTTCTGGCACATGTCAGTGGAAAAATGCGAATGCATTTTATAAAAATTTTACCCGGAGATGTGGTGACATTAGAGATTTCACCTTATGATTTATCCCGCGGTCGTATTACATACAGACAAAAGTAGAGAAGAATGAAAGTTCGTCCATCAGTAAAGAAAATGTGTTCAAAGTGCAAGGTCATTAAAAGAAAAGGCGTTGTACTCGTAATTTGTGAAAACCCTAAACATAAGCAACGTCAAGGATAATAGAGACCTATGGCACGTATTGTTGGTGTAGATATCCCACGGAACAAGAAAGTTCCTTATTCATTGCGGTACATCCACGGCATTGGTTTGACCACAGCTCAGAAACTGTGTGCAAAAGCAAAAGTAGATCCGGATAGCCGCGTTCAAGATTTAACAGAAGAACAGGTTGTCGCTCTACGTGATGCCATATCCGACCTAGGATTTATGGTTGAAGGTGAGTTGCGGTCTCAAACTGCAATGAACATTAAACGATTGAAGGATGTGGGCACCTATCGTGGCCTTCGCCATCGTCGAGGCCTTCCGGTAAACGGACAGCGGACAAAAACCAATGCCCGGACACGGAAAGGTAAGAAACGCACCATTGGATTGGGCAAGAAATAAACATTAATAAAGAGAGTCAATTTTGGCCGAGAATAAACCAAAAAAGAAAAAGAAAAAAAGTGTTGAGCCCCACGGCATCGCACATATTAAATCAACATTTAATAATACCCACATAACCCTGACTGATCCTTCCGGGAATGTTCTTGTATGGGGAAAAGCCGGGACATCTGGTTTTAAGGGATCCCGCAAGAGCACAGCCTATGCAGCAACGATGGCAGCAGATAAAGCAGCATTGACAGCTATGGCAATGGGCCTTATTAGTGTCGATGTGCAGGTAAAAGGACCAGGCGCGGGACGTGAATCAGCAATCCGTGCTTTAGCTGTTGCTGGATTACAGATAACAAGTATTAAAGACGTGACACCTCTGCCACATAATGGGTGCCGTCCCCCGAAACGCAGACGAGTCTAAGGAAAAATCATGGCTAAATCACAAACTCCAAAAGGGAAATTGGTACGGAAATTCGGGGAGAATATTTTTGGTAACCCTAAATATGACCGTCTTTTGAACCGTAAACCTTATGCACCTGGCCAACATGGTCAGGGACGCAGGTCGAAACTTTCAAACTATGGCACTCAGCTGCGGGAAAAGCAAAAGATCAAATTCATGTATGGTTTATTGGAAAACCAATTTCGGCTGACATTCGAAAAAGCTGAAAAAATGAAAGGTGAGACCGGTACCAATATGCTTCAATTACTGGAGTGTCGTTTAGACAATGTTGTTTACCGTTTAGGGTTTGCTCCGTCCCGTCCTGCAGGACGGCAGTTGGTCAGCCATAAACATTTTCTCATTAATAATAAAGTTGTGAACATTCCATCTTATACCGTTAAACCCGGTGATGTGATTGAAGTTCGCGATAAAAGTAAAAAAATGGACTTGGTTCTTGAGTCCATGCGCCGGATCAAAGGAGATATGGATCTCTCTTGGCTGGAACTTGATAAAGCAAAAATGCGCGGTACTTTTGTTACCGTTCCTGATCGAGATGAAATGCACCTCACAGTGAACGAACAATTGGTCGTGGAATTGTATTCTAAATAATTGAAATAGGAAAAACCATTCATGGCTACAAAAGCATTAGAACTCAAAGTTGAATTTAAAGAAGAAGTTAAAGCAGGAGATACAGGATCTTTTTCTGTACAACCGTTAGATCGTGGTTATGGTACCACATTGGGGAACGCAATGCGTCGTGTATTGATGACAAGCATACCTGGTGCAGCTATTACCCATGTAAAGATCGATGGTGTTCAGCATGAATTCTCCACGATCTCAGGTGTAAAAGAAGATGTGGTTGAAATCATTATGAACCTGAAAAGTGTTAGATTCAGACTGATGGATAACACACCGGATAAAGTAACATTGACCCTAAAAGGTAAAAAAGTGTTTACTGCACAAGATATCCAGGATGCCAGCGACCAATACGAAATATTGAATCCTGACCAGTACATCACTGATATAAATTCTTCTGGAAAAATAGAATTAGAACTTCGGATTGGCATTGGAAAAGGATATGTCCCATCTGAGGATAATAATCTACCGAATTTGGCAGTTGGCACACTTTCGATTGACAGTATCTTTAACCCGGTTACGAATGTTACCTTCAATGTCGCACCCGTTCCAGGTGCAAAAGATACCATTGAGATCCTGAACCTTGATGTTGTAACGGATGGATCCATATCCGCAAAAGACGCTGTGAGCTATTCCGCCACCTATCTTCGTGAACATTTAAAATTTATCGAGGCAATTTCGAATCCATCTGTATTGGAGATCTCCGATGGCGTTTCCGAAGAAACAATGGAATTACGGAAACTGCTGAACCAAACGATTGACGAAATGGAATTATCGGTTCGGAGTTACAATTGCTTGCATGCAGCTGGGATCAAATACATTCACGAATTAGTCAGCAAAGAAGAAAACCAAATGTTGAAATACAAAAACTTTGGCCGTAAATCGTTGACTGAATTAGTAGAAAAATTGGACTCTATGGGGATTCACTTCGGAATGGAAGTTGATAAAATTATGGCAGAAGAAGGCTAAACAATGAGACATAATAAAATCGGCCGTAAACTGGGTCGCAAAACAGCCCATCGGAAAGCATTGATGTCAAACTTGGCATCCGCTTTGATCACACATAAAAAGATCAAAACCACCGATGCGAAAGCCAAAGAACTCCGCATGTTTGTTGAACCTCTGGTCACATTTGCGAAAAAGGGTGATATCCATGCCCGTCGTCAGGTTTTGAAAAAGATTCCGCATAAGACGATCGTTCGGGAATTGTTCGACACGGTCGGTCCTGCTTTTTCAAATCGGGATGGTGGTTATACGCGGATCACCAAACTTGGATTTCGGGATAATGACTGTGCACCAATTTCAATGATCGAATTCGTGGATATGGCTGATGAAATAGCACCTCAGAGTGAATCTAAAGATTAAGCAAAAAGCTATTCATTTAAATTTGTGAACCGTAATAGGAACACGTTTGGAAGGGTAACATACGTTGCCCTTCTTTTTTTACTCACATCCAGCATTTTCGCTGAAAAATTCAATGTTCGAGCTATGTGGGTCGTTCGGGATCATATCATTTCCAAAGAAAAGATCGATACTGTTCTGGAATTTGCTAAAAAGAATAATTATAACCATCTCTTTGTTCAAATCCGCGGCAGGGGCGATGCCTATTACAAATCCCAATTGGTTCCCCGGTCTCACCTGTTGACAAAAACGGATTTTGATCCTTTAGCATATATTCTGAAAAAAGGTCATGAAACCAATATAAAGATCCATGCCTGGTTCAATGTGTATTATCTTTGGTCATCATCTGATTCACCGAGCCAGTCGAGTCATTTATTATACTCTCATCCAGAATGGCTGGACACCAAATCTCCTGATCCAATCAATATCGAACAAACACTGGAAAAGATGCGCCAGAAAAGCAATTCGAATGGTGAAGGATTTTATCTGGCACCCACGCACCCGGAAGTGGATGCCCATCTCCAAAATGTGATCACAGAATTGTTACAGAATTACAGCCTGGATGGTATTCATTTTGATTATATCCGATATCATGACCTGGAATGGGGGCTCAATCCAGTGGGGTTAAAGTTTTTCTTAAATTATAACAATAGTATGTCTGGACTATCATCACGCCAAGTGATGGGGAAACAAACATTCTTGGGTTTTAAACAATCTGCTATCACAGGGTTTATCAGCAAAGCATCTACACGAATCAAAGCCTATCAGCCGGATTGTATAATCTCTGTAGCCGTGAAACCAAATTTAGTTAATGCCCGGAATACCTTTGGTCAGGAATGGGATGTATGGCTTGCAGCTGGATATATTGACTGGGCAGTACCAATGAATTATTCAATGGATCTCAGGACGTTTAATAATAATATCCAAATCATTAAAGATAATCTCCCTGATAAATACATGGATAGAATTGTGATGGGAATTGGGACCTATAACCAGAATCCCAGGTCGGCAGGAAAGAAAATATATCACACTGGACGCAACGATTTTGGTGGTATCAGTATTTTTTCTTATACTGTATTTCAAAATAAACCGACCTATGCATCGAAATTGTTCAAATATCTAAAGTAATTTTTGTGCTTATTTCGGAGTTATAAATGTCTCGAACCATTCATCCCCCAACCGGAACAACACTTTCCTGCAAAAATTGGCAGATCGAAGCCGCTTACCGTATGATCCAGCACAATTTAGATCCGGATGTGGCTGAAGTCCCTGATGAACTGATTGTTTATGGCGGAAAGGGAAAAGCAGCCCGTAATTGGGAATGCTATGATGCCATCCTGGAAACATTGAAAAGACTTGAACCGGATGAAACCTTGCTTGTTCAGTCCGGAAAACCGGTGGGAGTAGCCAAAACGCATACCACATCGCCCCGTGTATTGATCGCTAATTCCAATCTTGTTCCCAACTGGGCAAATTGGGAGCATTTCAATGAATTGGATAAAAAAGGTCTCATGATGTATGGACAAATGACTGCGGGAAGTTGGATCTATATTGGGACACAAGGGATCTTACAGGGGACCTATGAAACATTTGTTGCAGCAGCCAAAACACATTGGCATGCGGATTCATTGGCAGGAAAACTAATCTTAACAGCTGGTTTAGGAGGCATGGGGGGCGCACAGCCTTTGGCGGTTTCCATGGCAGGTGGCGTATCTATTAATATTGAAATTGACCCCTGGCGTATCCAGCGACGATTGGAAACAAAATATTTAGATAAATCAACAGACAGTCTTGATAAAGCTTTAGAATGGGCTCAGGATGCAATGAATACCAAAACACAACTCTCTATCGGATTGCTGGGAAATGCAGCCGATTTAGTGCCAGAATTTGCTGATCGCGGTATAATTCCAGACTTGGTCACAGACCAGACCTCTGCTCATGATGAATTGGTAGGCTATTTACCGAATAATTATACCTTTGATGAAGCCAATGCACTCCGTGAGTCGGATCCAAAAAAATATGTTGAAGAATCTATCCGCGCCATGGGTGAGCATGTTCAGGGAATCCTCGATTTGAAAGCCAAGGGAGCCATCGCTTTTGATTATGGGAATAACCTTCGTGCCCAAGCCGTGAAAGCCGGTGTAGAAAATGCGTTCGATTATCCGGGATTTGTCCCAGCCTATATTCGCCCCCTTTTTTGTGAAGGGAAGGGTCCCTTCCGCTGGGTGGCATTATCCGGTGATCCGGAAGATATTTATAAAACAGATCAGAAAGTATTAGAAATGTTCCCGGAAGATGAAGCATTGTGCCGTTGGATCAAGATGGCACAGGAGCAGGTCCAATTCCAGGGATTACCCTCTCGAATCTGCTGGCTGGGTTATGGTGATAGAGCCAAGTTCGGGCTAGCCTTAAACGAAATGGTTCGCTCGGGTGAATTATCCGCGCCAATCGTTATTGGCAGGGATCACC
>Ga0209554_1001645_pt1 | contig 16648 bp, 11 predicted proteins | sample MarorgKNORR_S2LV_5_FD_188221 | JGI IMG/M metagenome (GOLD analysis project Ga0209554, IMG submission 188221) | Marine microbial communities from the Southern Atlantic Ocean, analyzing organic carbon cycling - Bottom_A/KNORR_S2/LV (SPAdes) (version 2) | ecosystem: Environmental > Aquatic > Marine...
AGTCGCGGACCAGCCGACGATACTTCAGGCGATGCGGCTGGGCCGCTTTTTCGCCCAATCGCCGGCGACGATCCTCCTCATATTCGGTGTGGTTACCTTCGAACCAGGTCACCTGAGAGTCGCCTTCGAACGCGAGGATGTGCGTGGCGACGCGGTCCAGGAACCATCGGTCGTGCGAGATGACCAGCACGCAGCCCGCGAAATCCAGGATCGCGTTTTCGAGGGCACGGAGTGTGTTGACATCGAGGTCGTTGGTGGGCTCGTCCAGGAGCAGGACGTTGCCACCCGCCTTCAGCAGCTTGGCGAGGTGCAGACGGTTTCGCTCACCACCCGACAACACTCCGGCCTTCTTCTGCTGGTCGGCGCCCCGAAAGTTGAACCAGGACAGGTAGGCCCGTGCGTTCACTTCCGCACGCCCGAAATAGAGTATGTCGTGGCCCCCACTGACTTCGTCGAAGACGCTCTTCTCGGGGTCCAGGTGATCCCGGGACTGATCGACGTAGGCGAGCTCCGTCGTTTCACCCAAGACGAGCGAGCCCGAGTCTGGCTGCTCTTCTCCCACGATGAGACGGAACAGCGTCGTCTTGCCGGCGCCGTTACCACCGACGATGCCTACGATCGCACCGGCGGGAACGTCGAAAGAGAGGTCGTCCAACAACAGCAGGTCGCCGAAGCTCTTCCTCACGTTACTCGCATGAATCACGGTGCGGCCGAGTCTGGGGCCCTTGGGGATCAGGATCTCCGCGGTGCGCACTTGCTCGCGCTCGTCCCGGTCGAGCAGCTCCTCGTACGCGTTGATCCTGGCCTTCCCCTTGGCTTGACGGGCCCGCGGGGACATGCGAATCCAATCGAGTTCGCGCTCCAGAGTCCTCTGGCGCGCCGACTCGGTCTTCTCCTCGACACGTAGTCGCTCACTCTTTTGCTCGAGCCACGAAGAGTAGTTGCCCTTCCAGGGGATCCCCTGCCCACGATCGAGCTCCAGGATCCACTGGGCGACGTTGTCGAGGAAGTAGCGATCGTGGGTGATCGCAACGATGGTCCCCGTGAACGCCGCCAAGTGGTGCTCCAGCCAAGCGACGGACTCGGCATCCAAATGGTTGGTCGGCTCGTCGAGCAACAGCAGGTCGGGCTGTTCGAGCAGTACGCGGCACAGCGCCACCCGCCGCCGCTCACCGCCAGAAAGGGTGGTTACGTCAGCGTCGCCTGGTGGGAGGCGCAGGGCGTCCATTGCGATCTCGACTTTCCGGTCCAACTCCCAGGCGCCTACCGCGTCGATGCGATCCTGCAGCTTCGCTTGCTCTTCGATGAGGGCGTTCATCTCCTCATCGGTGGAGACCTCGTCGAATTCTAGACTCACGGCCTCGAAGCGACGCAACAGCTCGTAGGTCTCGGACACCGCCAGCTCGACGTTGCCTTTGACATCGAGGGAATCGTCGAGTTCCGGCTCCTGGGCCAGATAGCTGATGCGCGTGCCCTTCGCGGCCCAAGCCTCTCCGAGGAAGTCCGTGTCGAGACCAGCCATGATGCGGAGGAGCGAACTCTTTCCGGAGCCGTTCGGCCCTACGACGCCGATCTTGGCGCCGGGATAGAACGAAAGATTGATGTTCTTGAGAATCTCCCGCTTGGGCGGGACGATCTTCGAGAGGCGGTGCATGTGGTAGATGAACTGCGGTCCGGACATTCGACGGCGGGGTGTAGGGTGCGTGCGCGCTCGCGGGCCGGCAAATGTAACGCGGCCCGCGGTGTCTCCCGCATGTCTGAGGGAACGCCACCCTACAAACTGGCCCTCTCGATTCTCATGTCCAGTTCACGCTGCAGGGCCCGGCGACCTCGTGTTCGCTGGTCCCGTAGGTGCTCAACCAGAGGCCTACGTGCCCAGCCTCCAGTTCTACGAAGAGCAGGCTGTCGTCCATATCGGGACGCGTGCCGGCGAAGTGATATCCGGGCCGGGCTGAAATCACCTCGCCTGTATGGGCAGAGTCGAGTTGCAACTCGAAGGGAGTCCCAGGCGCGAGGCCTGTGGCGGCCGTTACTAGGACCCCTCCGATGAGACGACCCCACACCGCGTCGCGGGCCAGATCCGTAGCCACCCTCCGCCATGCCATGCCACGCGGCTTCCCCCGGTGCTTCGTCATGTAGTAGACGAGGTTGAACATGAAGTACGCCCAGCCGTCCACGAGGGCGTCGTACATTTCGTCCCAGTCGGCCGAGGCGCTGAAACCCGACTGCACCAGGCGCACGACGGTCGCTCCCTTCCCCGCTTCGATGTGGAAGTCCACCGCCATCTCGATCGGACGACCATGCTCGTCGACACCATAGTCTTCTGTCCACCCGAATCGCTGAACGGGCTCCCAAATGTGGATGGGGGCCTCGCCCTCGCAGCCCGGTCCCCACGAGAGCAGGACGCGTCCGCCCACTCTGGGGTCCACCTCGGCATGCAGCGGGCGGCAGTCTGAACTTCGGGAGGTCCATGACGCCGCATTCTGCTGCCGGCCGCCGGCCGGAAGAGCCTCCTCCGAGAGATGAGTTCGAGCCCGAGTCAGCAGAGAGCGCAGATGGTCATCCGACCCTCACTCCCGAGCCCGGCGCCAAGGAAATTTCAGAGGTGAAGGGAGAGGTTGTACTCATCGTCGATGATGACCCGTCCGTCCTTCAAGTAGCCAGCAAGGTTCTCAAGCGGGGCGGTTACGAGGTGCTGGAAGCCGGCGGCGGTGCCGAGGCGCTAGCGGTTGCGCAGCGGAACGAGGGGCAGATCTCGCTGCTCTTGACCGACGTCGTGATGCCCGGGATGGGTGGACGCGAACTGAGTGAGGCTTTTCGCACGCGTTACCCCTCGGTGAGCATTCTCTTCATGTCGGCCTACACGGAGGACGAGGTCATCCTTCAGGGTGTGCGGGTCGCGGAGGTGGAGTTCATCCCCAAGCCGTTCACGGTGCAGGGCCTGAGAGACAAGGTCCGCGAAGTCCTCGACCGCGACGTGTAGGATGGAGCGAGGGTCCGCGCCCTAAGGCTCGGACGCGGCCGGTGCCCCGGCTGCCGGTAGTGAACCGCCGTGCCGCCCTAGCAGCCCGTGGCAGAAGTACAGTGGGCCGCGCGCGCAGGGGTCTCGCGAGACCTATAGTAGGCACGACGACGAGTCGTAGTTGTTCTACGGCGAGGAGGAGTAACGACCTACAGGGCCGCGACCCCCCCTGCGCCCGTCAGCATGTATGTCATGACTTTACAGTGTGTGGGTTGGGGTGGCGCGGCCCGCTGTACTTCTGCCACGGGCTGCTAGTTACCGCCTCCACCCGGTCGCCCGCGCGCCAACGCCCGGTAGTACTCTTCCACCAACGCACGGTATCCGTCGGGCACCTCGTCGGAGCCAGTGAGCGTGGCGCCTTGCTCGGGCTCCCCCTCCACCTCGCGACGTAGCCCGAACTCGAGGCGCTTGAGGCTGTTGAGGATTTCCTCGTTGAGCGCAGCGACCTGGGCGGGATTCGCGTAGATGCCCTCGCGCTCCAGCCTGGCCATGGCCTCGAGTACGGCCTGCAGATCCTGAGCAGATCCCTGCCCCGCCTCCCTGAGACGGTCCTGAAGCGATCGCACTTGATCGTTGCGTTGACCGAATTCACTGCGAAACTGCCTGATTTCCTCCGCCGTGAACGGCCGCGGGTCCCGACGCAGAGCTCCGTCGGCATACGATCCGCCAAACCGATTCGACGCGCCACCGTCGGGGCCTCCACCCCCTCCGGCCTGGTTCTGGTTACCCCCTTGGCCTTGCTGACCCTGTCGGCCCTGCTGTCCTCCCTGGCCCTGGCCCTGGCCCTGGCCCTGGCCCTGCTGCCCCTGGCCTTGCTGGCCCTGTTGCCCCTCCTGTCCTTCTTGGCCCTCGCCTTGCTGGCCTTCCTGGCCCTGCTGCCCACCCTGACGCTGGCCGTCCTCGAGTCGCCGATCCATCGCCTCGATGCCACGCACCAGTGCGCGGGCTTCCTCGAGCGCCTCCTCGAGTGGATTCGTCCGACGCTCGCTGGAGACGGCAGCCGCTCGCTCGAGTTGATCCCGAAGCGCCTGGAGGTCCCCTTCGATCTCGAGTTCGAGCGTGACCGCGGACTGCGGGTCCCACTGCTCGATGGTGCCCCTAGAGTACTGGAGCTTCTCTTTGAGCTTGGACTCTCGGATCTGGGTCGCGGCCTGCTGGAGTTCGCGCCCGGCCTCCGGGTTGTCCGCACGGCTGTTCGCCGCGGCCTGGTCGAGGTTGCGTTCGAGTTCCTGGACCGTCTCGGTCATCTGGTTCTTGCGCTCGCGAAGTCGGTCTATGGCTTCCGCTCGCTCCGCGCCGGAAGTCGGTAGCCCACGAACGTCTCGCTGGACCTCTCGCTGCTGACGCTGCAGCTCGGCGACCTGCTGGATGGCCTCATCAGCGTCTCGGCGGGCGCGATCCGAACGAGCTTCTTCGAGCTGGCGGCGCACGTCTTCCAGCCGTCGCTGCGCAGCAGCCGCCTCACTCTGGCCCGCGCTACCACCCTGCGCCGCGGCCTGCCTCATGGACTCCGCCGCTTGTTGCAGCTCCCGCGCCGTCTCTTCGAGCTGGCTGTCGTTGTTCTCACGCGCGAGACGCTGGAGCTGGCGGGCGGCCTCCTCGACCTGTTCCGCCAGGTCCCGCTGCGCCTGGCCGCCACCGCCACCACCTGCTGACCCCTGCTGCGACTGCGCCCGTCTGCGCTGCCTTTCCGCCTCCTGCTCCTGTCGGCGAGCGAGCTCCTTCAACTGCTCGATCAGCTCGTCGACCTCATTGTCGGACTCCTGCTGCTGCCCTCGCTGAACCGTCTCGTATTGGTTCTTGAGCTTGTCGAGCTCGAGCTCGAAGAGGTCGGCCAGGTCTTCGGCGGCTTGATTTCCGCCGCCGCCGCCGCCCTGTTGCGGCTGCTGCTCGGTTACGTAGCGCTCATACGTTTCCTCGGCCTGCTGCAGGAAACGCAGGGCGGTCTGCTCATCCGGAAGCGCCCCGCGCAACTCCTCCGAGTCGAGATCCTCCTGCGCCTTGCTCATCGCCTCGACGGCCTTCGGCAGGATGGCGGAAACGTCCCGGAAGCCCGGATCGGTTTGCGTGAGCCCTCGGTTCTGCATGCGCTGCAAAAGCGTCCCGACCTGTTCCTTCAGCCTTCCCTGCGCGAGCGATACGCTCACCACGTTCTCGCTGAACTCGTTGGCGCCGTACGTGTCCTGCTGGCGGATGAGATTGAAGGTCGCCGAGATCACCTGCCGCTGCATCTCCGAGAGCTCCATCTCCTCGTCTTGCGGGCCGCCACCTCCGCCGCCGCCCTGTTGCTCTGCTTGGCGGTACGCTCGCTCGAAGGGCCGCACAGTCAAGAAGAACATGTCGCTGGCGATCGCCTTGCTCGCGCGCCCGCGGTTGTCACGCACGAGCGCGTAGTAAGACACGAGGTCGCCAACCTCCAACTCCCATTCCTCGAGGAAGAGCGTATGGCCGGCAGACATATCTGAAAGCGGCGCCCCCGACGCCTCGAAGATCGACACGGTGTCTTCCTCGCCACCATTGACCGAGTAGACCAGCCGCACGTCACCGACTCCGTAGTCGTCGTTCGCGCTCACCTCGAGATACACTTCCTCGATCGCCGAGGCGGGCATGTCCCGACCCGGATCGGAGAATCGGATCGAAGGTTGCTGGTCGGTCAGCAAGTCGATCGTGTACTCGGGTGAGGCGGGCACCATCTCGCCGTTGTCGCGAGCGAGTTCGATCGAGTAGAAGCCACGCTCGCTGACCGTGAACGAAACGAGCAGCGTGCCGTCCTCTTCGACGACAAAGTCGTCGACCGGTTCCCCATCGATCAGCAGGTGGCCCGCTGGCGTCTCCATTGTGGGGTGGACTCGCAGTTCGACGAGCGTGCCGGGCAGGGCCGCGACGTCACCGCCATCCTCTTGCGTGCGGGGCTCGAGACCGGTGTACCGTGGGAAGTAGTACGTGAGGTCCAACTGTCTGGCGTAGGGGAGGTCCGCGACCTCGATCGAGAACGTCGGCGACCGGATACCCGAGGACTCAATGTAGTACTCGGTGCGGTCGCCCACGCCCAAGAGCATGATCTCGAAGCCCCCGGTCGGATCGCTGAGCATGCTGAGGCGCTGATATGCCTCGTCGGACCCGGAACGAGCGAAGACCGAAACGTCCACTGCGTCGAAACCGTTGAGCGTCGCGGTGACCATCTGATCGGACCCTCGAGATATGGTCGTGTCGCCCGGCAGCACCGCGATCGAATAGGGGTTCACCGACGCCGCGTCCGTAGTCGGGAGCAATAGCGCCGCGAGCCCGTAGTGGAGCTGGGACGGGCCCATGATGGCGAAAGCCAGGCCCACGACGACGACCGCCGTCAGCGTGCCGCCGAACCGATAGAGCGCGGTCTGCTCCACACGACGCCCGTACTCGACTGCCCTCGCGCGCTCGAGCGCGCTCTGAATGAGTTGCTCTCCCAGCGCAGGCGAGAACCCGGAATTGCCGACATCGAGCGCGGTCACAACCGCGTGCTCCAGGGCTGGTTCGTGCTCCTCGAGGTAGAGGGCCACCTGCTCGTCGGTCGGCCGTTTTAGCAACGGTAGAAGGATGGACAACACGGAACACAGAGCCAGCGTGCCCCAAGTGAGAAGGCGAAACGCGACGACGGCCTCGGCCGTGAATCGCAGCTGTTCCAGGCCGATCGCGGAGAGGAAGAGAACCGCGCCCGATACGACCCCGACCACCGTGAGCCCCCGCAGCAAGATGCGCGTGCGCCAGCGCCAGCGGACGCTGGAAACCAACTCGAGGAGCCTGCGGTTGGCCATCCGTCTGTCCGAATCCCTCATCTTCCTCTCCTCTGGAGACCTCATATTCCAAGCTAGGCGGCGATTCAGCCCGTCGCCACGCCCGGGACTCCCGACCTTCTAGACACCCAGTTCGAGAGCAATGTTTCGATAACGAACAGAGCGAACGCGGCGATGAGCACCCATCGCCAAAGAGATTGCCGCCGCTCCATGTCCTCCAGGCGCATCTCTGTCGCCTGTGCGAAGTCCTGTCCACTGTCCGGCCCCACCGCCGCCGTACCGATCTGTGCCACCAATTCCTCGGGATCGATCTTCCCTAGTATCGACTCTTCGAGGTCGACGTTCACAGCTATTACGAAGGGCCGGTCCGGGTCCGATCCGGGAGGACGCACGGTGTAGAAGCCACGCTCCTCGAGCGGCAAATAGCGCGGTCCCTCTCCGACTGGAAGCACCACGGACTGCCCTGAGGGCGTGAGCGCGACTTGATCGAGCCCCTCCGCCAGGCCTGCGGCCTCCGCCGATACCAGTCCGGCCATCTCCAAAGCCTCCGGGTCTGCGAGGTCCACCACCTGGCCCGCCACGAACCAGGGCAAAGCCTCGGTTCGCCCGCCCACGTACTCGGACATTCGGTGGGCGAACGGCAGATAGACCGGCTGGAGCGCCAGGTCATTCCAGAAGTTGTCCAACGTGGACGTCCAGACCAGCACCTTGCCACGCCCGTAACGCGATTCCGCGAGGGCAACCGAGCCGTCATCGAAGCGAGCGAGCACGGTGGCCGAATCGCTGGGCGTGAAGCCCCGCACCCGGAAGAAGCGCGCGCCCGTGAAGTCGCCGCTCCGGGCGCCTGAGAAGGCCTCGAAGACTGGGTGGCCGTACTCCAGGAAACCGAGGCGGCCGCCGCGCCCCTGTATGCGATCCTGGACCGAGCCCAGAGTGCCGGGCAGCATTTCCGCGGCGGAGCTCGGCCAGCCCGAGGCTGGCCCCAACAAGAGCAACAGGCCCCCGCCTGCTTCGACGAAACCGCGCAACCGCTCCGCGGAGCCACCGTCGATGTTGGCATCGTTGATGATGACGCCGTCGATCCCGTCGAGATCCTGCTGCCGCACGACGTTCGCCCGGCGGAAGCTGATCTCGAAGCGCCCACCTTCCGAGATCGCCAACGCGCGTCGCAAATACAAGCTGGCATCGCGCGGGGCGGCGCTCCCTTCGACGATGAGTATGGAGAGCGAGGTTCCCGGCGAAAGGACGAAGTTGCGGGCGTTGTCCGCGAGGAGCCCGTCGTCGGGGATGCGGACCGTACCACGCGTGTGCGGTTGCGACAGAGTGAAGGGCTGGAACATGACCGTCGCGGACCCGTTGGGCGGAATCGTCACCGGCCGCGACTGCAGTTCTCGTCCGTCGACTTCCAGGGCCACCATGACCTCCTGCGCCTGCTCGCCGCCGCTGCGCGCCAGCCTCACCGTCGGGGTCACTCTCTCGCGACCCGAGAGGGCCTCGCGGGCCAGAGAGACGTCGGTCACCTGGACGTTGTCCGGAGCGTCGTCAGCGAACGGTATCGGCGTGACTTTCGAGCCCGGTGGAAGGCGAATTCCCTCGTCGCCGGTCCAGCCGTTACGCTGGAAGTCCGTGAGCAGGAACACTTCGCCGCTGGGCAGCTCGGACTCCTCGAGAATCGTCTGCGCGACCTTGAGGCCGGGCCCGTAACGCGTGATCGACGAACTGACCTGAACGGTGTCGAGCGCGCGCTCGAGCTGCGAGACGTCGGCGGTCGAGCGTGTGACGACGCGGGCGCCCCGCCCGAACATGACCAGGCTAGCGCGGTCCAGCGGCCCGAGGCCATTGAAGATTCTGCGCGCTTCGTCACGGGCACGGTCGAACTGGTCACCGATCTCCATGCTGTAGGACTGATCCATCAAGACCACGACCTCGCGCGGCCCGGCGGCCGCGCCCGCCCCGGCGGTGTCCTGCTGGAAGAATGGGCGTGCGAATGCGATCGCTACCAAAGCGAGCGCCAATGCCCGCATGGTGAGCAGGAACCAGTAGTGAATCCGCCGCCTACGCTGCTCCTTGTAGGGGATCTTCTCCAGGAACATGAGCGACGGGAACTGCACGAGGTTGCGCCGCTGGCGGCGCGTGAGGTGCAGGACGATCGGCACCACGACGCCCGCCACCCCGAGCAGGAACAGCGGGACCAGTAGCGCCAGACTCATCGCGTCTTACCCGCCTTTTCACGCGCCAACAGGTATCGGAACAACGCCAGGTCGAGCGGCTGCGACGTGTCGAGCAACGTGTAGTCGATGCGGTTATCGGTGAAGCGACGCTTCAGCTTTTCGAGGTGGTCCTTCACCAGTCGGATGTAGTCATCCTTCAACCGATTCGGAATCACCGGAATCTGTTCGCCGGTCTCGAGATCCTCGAAACCCGACGGTTCTTCGAACGGGAACGCAAGCTCGGCGGGGTCCAGGACGTGAAAGACGATCACGTCGTGGCCGCGCGCCCTGAGCGGTCCGATCGACGCGAGCACGGTGTCCGGATCCTCGTAGAAATCCGAGATCACGACGAGGATGCCCTTTCGCCCGAGTAGTTCCGCTATCTGCATCGCGGGCTCGTGGAGGCTGCCGGCGCGGCCGGCCTCGGCCCGGTCGAGCACGTGCAGAATCGTATCCAGTCGCTTCATGGACGGCGGCACGTACTCCACGATCTCGTGATCGAACGTGACCATTCCCACTCGATCTCGCTGACGATGCGAGAAGAACGTCAGGCACGCCGCCAGATACCGGGCGTAGTCGAGCTTCGACACTTCGTGACTGCTGTAGCTCATGGACTTCGAAACGTCCAGCAACACCATGAAATTCGCGTTGGTCTCGGCCTCGAAGAGCTTGATGTAGTGTCGGTCCGATCGCGCGAAGAGCTTCCAGTCGATGCGTCGCACATCGTCGCCGGGCATGTACTGCCGGTGCTCGGCGAAGTCCGTGCTGAAGCCGAGGTAGGGCGAGCGATGCAGACCCGTGAGGAAGCCGTCGACGACGGTTTTCGCCAACAACTCGAGGTTGCTGATCCGACCGAGGACCGCCGGATCGAGGAACTGGGTTCCCCCTTTCCCTGTGGCCGGGGTTCGGACGTGCGCGGTCACCGGTCTGCTCCTACATCCCTGAGGACGGAACCGGCACGGCTTCGAGCAACATGTCGACCAACTGACTCGCGGTCTTGCCTTCGGACTCGGCGTGGAAGTTCGTGAGCACGCGATGCCGCATCACGGGCTGCGCGAGCGCCCGGATGTCCTCGAACGAGACGTGGTAGCGCCCCTGTGTGATCGCGCGCGCCTTCGAGCCGAGCACGAGGTACTGTGCCGCCCGGACCGACGCACCAAAGGCGACCCACTTGTTCACGAAGTCGAGTCCGCCACCATTGGCACCAGGTCGGCTGGCGCGGGCCAACGCCACCGCGTACTTGAGCACCGAATCGGCGACGGGCACCCGCCGCACGAGCTGCTGGAATTCGACGAGGTCGGCGCCGGTCACCGCATGGCTGAACTGGGGGTCGAGGACACCGGTGGTCGTGCGCACGACCTCCAGCTCCTCATCCTCCGGCGGATGGTCGATGATGATCTGGAACATGAAGCGGTCGAGCTGCGCCTCGGGAAGAGGATAGGTCCCCTCCAATTCGATCGGGTTCTGCGTCGCGAAAACGAAGAACGGCTCTTCGAGCACATAGGTCCGCCCCTGAACCGTGACGCGGTGCTCCTGCATCGCCTCCAGGAGCGCGGACTGCGTCTTGGGCGGCGTGCGGTTGATTTCATCCGCGAGCAAGATGTTGGTGAAGATCGGACCGGGAGCGAATACCATCTCTCGACGACCCGTCTCCGCGTCCTCCTGGATGATGTCCGTGCCTGTAATGTCCGAAGGCATGAGGTCCGGCGTGAACTGAATGCGCGCGAACTTGAGGTCCACGACCTGCGCGATCGTGTGGATAAGCAGCGTCTTCGCGAGACCTGGCACGCCCACGATCAGGCTGTTGCCGCCGACGAAGAGCGTGAGCAGGACCTCTTCGATGACGTCCTGCTGACCGATGATCAGCTTATGCAACTCGCTGATGATCTGCTCGCGGCCGTTCTTCATCTTGTCCGCGACTGCTACGTCGTCTGGGCTGTCCAGGACAACCGTTCCGATCGCATCGTCCGCCAAGGGTTTCTCCAGTTCAGGGGCCGTTGAGGGCCCACATTAGTTGTCTAGTGATGGGTTCTGCGCCATGGGCCGCGCGGTGTCAGTGCGTGTGCGCGTACACGACATAGTTGACGCCCAGCTTGAACGCTTCGTTCGTGAGCGGAATGGACACGTAGCCCTGATCGCTGAATTCCCAGTATTCCGCGATGTCGTTGTTGTAGTTGAATACGACCATCATCCGCTTTTCCGGGTCGTTGTCCTCGAACATTGCGTAGTAGCGAAAATTGCGAGGCCCGTACGGCGGGATCACGGCCATCGGGTCGACTCGGAAGAACGAGTCGTAGACTGCGTGCTCGCCGTCGAGCGGCAGAATCGTGTGCTCGGGCAGGGCTCGCTGCATCTGGTACTCGAAGTTGTCGTAGTTTCGCTGGTCGCGCGTATCATCGACGATCAGGAAGCCGCCCTTCAAGAGGTACTGCCCGAGCGCTTCGACCTCTGCCTGGCTAGGGTCCCAGGAACCGACCTCGACGATATACGCGACCGGGTATTTGAACAGCTCGGGGTCGTCGAAGGTCATGACGTTCGAGCCGTCTGCCTGGGTCGGCACGTACGTGGTTTCCCTGAGGATCTGCAGGAAGTTGCGCTCGGCGCGATCATAGTCGTGCGCCCACATTTGGCCGCCCCGGCGACGAAAGCCCCCGAACCTGCCGCCCCCGTCGTATCGGATGCGCACGAAGTGGTACTTGGCATCGTACGGGGCTTCCCTGTCGAAGGACTGTGCGGGGGCGTCCACCGCGAGCGCCACGGGCCCCGGGACGGCTTCCACCGGCGCGTGGACTGGGGTCGCCGCGCCAACCACGAGCAGCACGAAAAGGATTCGGGCTACGTTCAATTCCCCGCCCTCGCCCGGAGCTCGAGCAGCAGCTCCAGCGCTTCTTCGTAGTTGGGCGCGAGGTCGAGCGCGCGCAGCAAAGATCGGCGCGCGTTGACACGGTCGTCCGCGTCGCGGTAGGCCACCGCGAGCAAGTAGTGGGCCTCTGCCATATCCGTAGGGGCGAGGGCCACGACCGCGGCGCGCTCACGCACTGCTCCGTCGAAGAAACCGACTTCGGTGTTCAGCTCGGCCAGCTGCAGATGCAACGCGGTGTCGTACGGCCAAACGAGCACAGCCTTGTCCAGGGCGAGGGCCGCCGCCTCCGGTCGACCGAGTTCCACGAGCAGGTCGGCCTGCATGACGAACGCGTCGTACGCGGACTCCGAGTATTGAGTCAAGCGCTCGAGCGACGCGACCGCCTGCTGTAAGTCGCCCCGAGCCCGGTGGATCTGGGCCAGGTACCAGTGGGGGCTGTCGCCTCCGCCGTATTCGGGGAAGATGCGTACCGCCTCCTCCAGATGCGACTCGGCTTCGTCGAACCGCTCTTCGCCGACCAGCATGGCTCCGAGCCTGAGTCGGGCGACCAAGTCGCCCGGATTGGAGCGCAAAAAGTCCTCCAGCTCGCTCGTGCTCGCAGTGGGGCCGAGCGGCTCGCCGAGCTGCACGAGTCCACGCAGCGGGGAGCGGAAGCGGTCCTTCAGGTAGTCGTCGAACTCGTCGTCGAAGCCATCGAGCGATTCGCCGAGCACGGATTCGAAGAGGTCGACAGTCGTCTCTCCGCGCCTGTAGCCATCGAGCATCCGGCGGATGGCGTCAAAGCCGTGGCGGTCCTCGATGACCTGGAAAACGAGCGAGGCCTGGTAGTACGAGAAGATCACTTGCTCGGGGTAGGCGGGCCGCATGAACCCGTCGTTGAGCTCACTGACCTTCTTCAATTCTCCGTCTCGCAGGGCGCGCAGGAATGCAAGGCTGGGCTGATGACCCCAGCCGGCGCGCCCCTGACGCTGCTCATGCACCGCGAGGCCCTCCGAGAACCAACGGGGAACGCGGTTGTCGGTCATGCCCAGGTGGAACGTGTGCGCGAGCTCGTGCCAGAAGACCGACGCCCAATTGTAGTCGCCGACCTCTCGCGCGCCCGGTGAGTCCATGATGAGCACGCTTCCGAAGCTCACCCCTAGGGCGCCCAACCCGACTTCACCGAGCGTACGAACCGAGAAGTCCGCGTGACTCGGGAAGAGCTCGACCCGCACTGGAAGCGGTGGTTCAACCCCGTACCGGCGAAAAAGGCTGTCGTATGCCTCCTCCACGATGGGCACGAGATAGGTGGCGAGCAGATCCGCCTCCGTCCCGTGTAAGAAGAGCTCGAAGTGATCGGTCCGGACCGTCTCGAAGCGGTCGAACGTGTCGAGCAGGTCGAGGTTGTTCTTGAACCAGGGGTTGTAGGGGTCACCGGCGAACGCACGCTCGAGGTCGGCTCGCCCCTTCTCGATCTGGCCCAGTCTCAGCTCGTTGAGTCCGAGTAGGCCCCAGGCCTCCCAGGAGGCGGAGTCGAGCTGAACGGCCGCCTCGGCTCGGGCGACTGCTTGAACGTAGCGACGCGTCTTGACCGAGAGATCCGCGAGCGTCGCGTCGAGCGCGGCGTAATGTGGGTTGATCGACAGAGCCCGCGAACGGACCTCCCTGAAATCGGCCAGGTCTCCCTCGGCCAGATGCACGCCCGCGAGCGCGGTCAGGGCCGACAGCGAATTGGGATTCACCAGCAACGCCTTCTCCGCCTCTTCGCGCGCCTCGGCGTGCCCCTCACGTATGAGATGTTGGCGGGCGCGCATCGCCCGTGCCTCGACGTGATTCGGGTTCAGGTCGAGCAGCTGCGCCAACACATTGCGCGCCTGGGAGGAGCCGTCGAACTCGAGCGCAGCGGCGAGTCCGAACAAGGCCCCTGGATGACGGGGGTTCGCCGCGAGGGCCTTCTGGAACTCGGTCTGCGCAGAGGAGCTTTGGTATTTCCCGAGAAAGAGAGAACCGAGCCGCACGAGCGGTTCCGGCCAACCCGGATCGGCGGCCGACGCCTCATCGAAGGCCCGAAGCGCTTGGGGGAACAGCGCGGGCTCGGTCCGCCCCAAGAAGCTCACCGCGCGGCCTACCGCCACCAGGTCCGCCGCGCGCAGCCGACCATCCGCGTCGTTGTAGATGTCGATGAAGCGGTCGAAGCGTCGCGTGGCTTCGTCGATCTCACCTCGGTCGAAGAGCAGTTCCGCCAGGTTCGCCTCTGCCGTGAGCGCGTCGGGTGCGCCTCCGTCGATCGCGCGTCGAAAAGCCCGATCCGCCTCGTCCAGCTTACCGCTGAGCAGGAGCACCTCGCCCAACGCGTTTGCGATCCCTACGGGCTCGGGAGCCGCGAGCGCGAGGCCCTCGGCCTCCTCGTATTCACCCTGCGTCGTGAGCACCTCGATCAATCCCCGGCGGGCGCCGAGGGAGGAGGCATCGTCCCGGAGCACCCGGCGGAAGATGCGCTGCGCATCGTCGTAGTTGCCGCTGCGTAGCTCGGCCTGTCCCTCTGCAACCGTCTGGCCGGCGACAGGTGCCGCCCACAACAGCCAGAGTAGCGGAAGCGCTCGCTTCGACCTCACGGGCCGCCGCCTTCGATCGCACGGATCTCACGGGTCTTGAGCGCCAGCTCGACCAGCAATTCTTCCATGGCCGCGAAGTATGCGTCCTCCGTCATGGCGGCGCGCACAGCCTGCAACTGACTGATGCGCTCCTGGATCTCGAGGCGCTGCTCGTACAGCCGGGCGAGCGCCGGGTCGTCGGGCACCTGAGCAGCCGTGCTCGCGGCTCCGCCCAGCAGGAACGTCGCCGCCAGCAGACCGTCGGGGCCCGAAAGCCCAGCCTCGTGACTGCCCTCGCCGTCGCCGTTGTCGTCGAGCATCGCGTGCTCGGTGAGTAGCTTGTTCTCTTCTTGATAGAAGCGCTCGACCTCTTGTCGGGCATAGAGGAAGGCTTCGAGCATCGAGATCCGCTCGTCATGGTCCAGGTCCGCACCATCCGTGGTCATGGCTTCGACGAAGAACTGCGCGAACTCTGTCGCGTTGCGCTCTCGCTGCGTCCGGGTGGCGGCGATGATGATGCGGTTCGGGCCCGAGAGCGGGGCCAGGAAGCCACCGCTCGCGCTCCCGGTATGCACCAGAGCCAGCGTCTGCGTCGGAAACGGGATGAGACCGGTCTGGAGGTCCGACGGAGTGATGTCGGGACCGGGCAGGTTGAATTGGGTCCCGCCCCGGTTCGACGTCCCGTGCCCGATGAGGACCAGAAGCAGGCGATCCATCGGCTGTGCCCGCGCACCGACCTCGCCCAACACCCGGAACAGATTGTCGCGCGTCGATTTGTCCGCGATCACCCCTGGCGCGTCTTCCGGCCGCTCGCCCAGGTAGACGACGTTCTCCGCCGGGATTCCGTGGCGTTCAGTGAGCGCGGTCTGCAAGGCTGCAGCTTGGCTGTGGAAGCGCTCGCGATACTCCGAACTGCCTCCCAGGCCCACCACGATAATCGCATGCGTACTAGGCGATTGGGCCTGGAGGCCCTGCGTCTGGAGGCCCACTGGAGCAGACAGCCCGAGCATCGCCGCAACCAGGGCGCCTACGCTGGCACGTCCCAATCGAGCCTGGCTCACACCAGACCCCTCATGCGCCGGAAGCCCCACTCCGCACCCATCAGCGTCAGCATCAAGAGGAAGATGATGGGCATGTCCCACAGAGGCATCTGCTCGACGAGCGTTACACCCGCCCCAGTGATCGTGATGTCCTCCGGAAGCGTCTCGATGTTGTCGGGGGTGTAGTATTGGCCGCCGGTCTCTTCGGCGATGCGCCGGAGCGTTTGCGTGTGCCGGCTGGCACCGAAGTGTTCCTCGTCGCTGGGAGCGGTATGCAGATAGGTCAGGTCACTCCCCAGCGGCATCCCGTCGCGCTCGGCGGTGACTTCGACTTCGTAAGCCCCCAATTCGCTCGGCCGAAATTCGACCACGTATTCGCCGTCACGCTCGACGGACCACTCGACCGCCACCTCCTCGATGAGCCCGCTCGGGCTCGTGATGCGGGCGGTCACCGATGCGTCGTTCACCTCGATGTAGGTGGAGTCACCCACGGTCACGACCAGCCGCACGGACTCCCCGGGTTCCACTTGCTCCTGCTCGGTGATCACCTGCACGGACTCGGGCACGCCATCGATGAGCCACCGTAGCACTTGCTTCCAGAAGGTCTCGTGGCTCTGGTCTTCGAGGGCCGGAATCATTTGCCAAAGCCAAGTGTCCTGGACCGTCAGCGCGATCGACTTGCCGCGACCGTAGCGCTGGAATGCCAGCACTACCTGGTCTTCGGACAGATCGGGACTCGAACCCGAGAGCAAGACCGTTCCGCCGGGCCTCACCTCCGAGATCGGGTTCACGATCGTGACGGCCGGGAGAGAGTCCCAGCGCGCACTCACAGCGTCGGCGTCCAGGCCGAGTTGGACCGCCGCCTGGCCCAGGCGGAGAAAGCCATGGGTCAGGCGCGCTCCGCCGAGGCGCGCGCCATGTGGGTGCCGGTTCTGTTGACCCTGGCCCTGCTGCTGGGCTTTGGTCTGGCCTGGAATTTCGGCCGCAGGGGGGGCCAGGACACGTGAGTCTCACGCGTACCAACTGCATGCTGATGGGCCTGCTCGCGGGACTCGTGGCCCTCGACCTGGGACTGCGGGACCGGGGCCCCCAGGCACGCACCATCGGCCGTCTGGCCGCCGAGTTCTACCGCGACAAGGCGTCCCGTGCGTTGCTCGTGCGCGGGCA
>Ga0209554_1001646_pt1 | contig 16646 bp, 12 predicted proteins | sample MarorgKNORR_S2LV_5_FD_188221 | JGI IMG/M metagenome (GOLD analysis project Ga0209554, IMG submission 188221) | Marine microbial communities from the Southern Atlantic Ocean, analyzing organic carbon cycling - Bottom_A/KNORR_S2/LV (SPAdes) (version 2) | ecosystem: Environmental > Aquatic > Marine...
ATGGTTCAACGCCTACCCCGCGCAGATGACCATGGGTGATACAGGTTCGTTGCCACTTGGCGGTATGCTCGCAACCATAGGCATCGTTGTTCGGCAGGAGTTCCTCGTGCTTATTATTGGCGGGGTCTTTCTTATTGAACTTGGAAGTTCAGTCTTACAACGGAGATACTTCAAGTTGACAAAAGGCAAACGTCTCTTTAAGTGTGCACCAATTCATCACCACTATCATTACAAAGGGTGGTCAGAATCACAAATTGTCGTGCGGTTCTGGGTTGTTGGTGTGATCTTGGCCATGCTTGCCATCGTTTCCATCAAGATGCGCTAAAAGACTGACCCTCGGTCAGTTTATTCGCAAGGAATAATTGCGTCAAGATCGAGCGCGCTGCCGGGGACTGTGGGGCTACTTTTGTAACGGTACTGCCGCAACAGTGACATAAGTTGTTGCATATCTTCATGAAGTGGTGCAGTAAAGACCGACACGTCCCCAGAAATGGGGTGATCGAATTCAAGCAGTGATGCATGTAGTGCTTGACGTTTGATGATCGGATGCGCTCGAGGAAGATCGCAGGGCATTCCAATTGGAACAAGGTTGCTGACTTTAAGATGCTTCCCACCATACATGTCATCGCCAACGATTGGATAACCAAGGTGTTGCAAGTGCAAACGAATTTGATGTGTCCTGCCAGTTTTCAATTCGAGTTCCACCAGTGTAAACCCTTCGTACTGCTCGCGCACTCGGAAGATCGTCACCGAAGATTTTCCCTGATCATCCCAACGAACAGCATACTCTCCACGTTTGGTTGGGTGTTTTCCCAGCGGTACATCAATAACATCAGTAAGCGGTTCGACTTCGCCATGTACAACAGCAAGGTATCGTTTGTTTGTGCGACGATCTTCAAACTGTTTACTCAAACGCCAATGCGCAGTATCAGTTTTTGCTGCGACCATCACGCCAGTCGTGTGACGATCAAGGCGGTGTACAACACCGGGTCTAGCAAACTCTTCTCCAACAGTCGAAAGTTGCCCATCGCTTACATGCTGAAAGTGCCATACCAAAGCATTGATTAACGTGCCGCTACGGTTTCCCCTCGCAGGATGAACGATGATGTCGTCCTGTTTGTTCAGAACGATAATATCATGATCTTCATACACAATTTGAAGTGGTATTTCTTCAGCAGGAATATCTGTAGATGGCGGGGGTGGAAGAATCACGCGAACACGGTCGCCGCGTTTTAACCTAGTTGAAGCCTTTGGATTCCGGCCATTGACCCAAACAACTTGCTCACTAATGAGGCGTTGTAAACTTGTTCTTGATAAGAATGGAATTCGCCCAGCAAGATATGCGTCAAGACGTTTGTTGTGGTTGCGTTGCAATTCAAAAGTTACTTCAACAGGGGAATCATCATCACTTTGTTCTTCGTAGGCACGAAACAACGCATCAATATCGATATTGCCTCCTCCATCGAGCAGTTCCCCAGAACCGTCACTTGGCTTTCTAGACATTACCGAGGCAATATAAGCGAATTAATGTCGCTATCAACAGCTTTCGTGTCCCGCCTTAGAATTTGATTGTTGCGTGCCGAGACTTCTTTCTCAGTTGGAAGTGAGATGGCAGAAGCCAGTGCACCTAATGTATCAATTCTAAGTTGTGCTTGTTTTGCAAGTGCAGGGTACTGATCGCCAGAACGCACAATAATGGCTTCGTAAAAAGTACGTGCAGTATCAATGTTACCTGTTGATTCCGCAACTGCAGCGCGACCGCTCAACCCACTTACTGCAAAGAGGGTAGACGCATCGGTATTGGTGTCATCAGAGACGACTTCAGCGTAGAGCGCGTCTGCTTTTTGTAGATAAAACGTTCGTTCTTCTTGAGTTAATGCTGTCGTAACATTTGCATTGCTACTAAGGGTTTGTCCCAAAAGAACTGATTTCAAATATCCATCAGCGGCACTTAAGAGCCCAAGTGGTCGCAGCGAGTCGATGTCGGCATATGAAGTTGCAATATCTTCAAACGATGCTGGCAAGCCAGAAACTCTTGCCTGAGCAAACGCTGCCCAAGCCTCACCGTGGCGTTGGGATTGGTTTGTTTGGTATCGGATATAGAAGAGATATCCAACGATCACGACCATCACGACCAGCAGATAGGATGGTCCCTTGGTTTTTAGCCAATGAACGAAATCCTCGTTTATGTTACTTTCAGATAGGTCTGAGGTTTGAATGTCTTTTAATCGGTCACGATCCATAGTAGTTTCCTTGCATGAATCTGGAGATTCTAATGTGCAATGAGCAATGTAGCAAGAAAGGGTCACTCATTAGGCGGTTTGTAACCGATTGGCGGCCAATTGGAACTGTTCAAGACACGCATGTAGATATCTAGGATCGCCTTCAGATTGCATAAATGCAGGAGCAGTTGCCGCTAGAAGTAGCCTTCGAATATTCGCCAATTCAGGATAATCGTCAGCGACCTTAAGACCAATCGATTTTCTCGCATACGCCATCGTTTTGAGAGGGTTTGAAGATTCAAGACGTGAATGATGCCCCCAGAGTTGTCTTTCAAGATAAATCGCATCTTCTACCCAGTGCCCCGAGTGGACTTCTGCCAAATCAATCAGGCAAACGGGTGCATCCTTTTTATCAGATCTGCACATGGAGTTCGCAAGGTGGACATCACCATGCAACCACTGACGAGTGTGTCTTGCTCGCCAAACATCGAGTATATCTCCTATATTCTTCGCAAACCATTTGTGCATTTTTTTCCACGTTGATTTATCTTTGATCGAATTGGTTCGGATACTATTTTTAGCCCGCTTCAAAAGTTCATCCCAATCTTCTTGCCTCCCCAGTTGATCAACAGGAAACTCTCTTGCTGCTGATGTGAAGGAGGCTGCTGCATGAGAAATTCTCGAAATGATATTGTCATCCCAATGTTTACCAAGTGGACCAAAGGGGAGACGTTCGATGATAATCCATGCTAGGTCATAGCCACCAAGCCCGATTCCACTTGCAAGCAACTTAGGGACAACCCCATCGCAATCCTGCATTCTTCTTGTCCAACGCAATTCCCGAAGTACGACAGGAAACTTCACTACAACTTCGTCAGTAGACCCGTCCTCGTGTGTCCAAGTTGAAAAACCAGTTGCTGCACCACCGCGTTGCCAATCAGTACGAAACCATCTGATTGGTTTAAGTTGATTTAGACATTGTTTTTGAAGTACAGGCTCCAGAGCACGAGCAAGGGAAGCGGGAAGGGAAGTCGTTCCAAGACTCATCATGCTTGCTTTTCCTCACGGTTCTTCACGATTATTAGAATACGAGATGAGATGCTCTAAAGCAAGTGAATCAGATTTGGGGTTGCTTTAATGGGCTCTCTGGCGTAGTTTGGTGTGTACTATGCATGAAAAATGGGATGTATTGGTTGTTGATCTCGATGGAACACTCCTATGTGGCAGGGGTGAGGTTTCAGATGAAAACCGTACATCTTTCAACGCTGTCAAAGAAGCAGGTATAGAAATTGTGATTGCTACAGGTCGATGCTTCAAAGAGAGTGAACATATTCTTGAAAAAATCGAACACGATGGCGTGTCAATTGTCGCAGGTGGGTCTCAACTTTGTGACGCGCAGGGAAATACAATCGTAAGTGAACCATTAGAAGAACCCATAGTGCGTGAAGTTGCAGAGCACATTCTCAAAGGGAATCACAAATTACTATTGTTGAAAGATGCTTCTGTATGCGACGTGCAGTACGTCCTAGTTGGCCAAGCACCGCTGCATCATGCTTCAACATGGTGGTTTGATACTCTAAGCATCTCGTTACTTGAGGTGCATACGATTGACGATGATCCTTGGCCGCAACATACACTTCGTGCTGGTGCTGTTGCGGATGAACGAAATTTAAAACAAGAAGCATCTATTCTTGCAGATCAACTACAAAACAGAGCAAAATTGCAACACTGGTCTGCAGTGACTTCTAGCCAAGCAACAGGTTCGGAGACGCACTTGTTAGAAATTTTTAGTCCATCAGTGAATAAGTGGTCAATGTTACAGAGACATTTAGGTGACAGGTTTGATGCAGAAAGAATCGTTGCAATCGGTGATGGTTTGAACGATGTCGAACTTCTGCAAGAAGCTGGGCTATCTATCGCGATGTCCAATGCAGATATGTTTGTGCAATCACATGCTGACATCATTTCTGGACACCACAATGAGCATGGATTCGCAGAAGCGATCTACACATGGGTTATCGAGAAAGAAGAGCTTTGGAGTAACTCTCATTGAACAATAACCATCAATCATATGGCTCACCAATTCTTGCATTGAAACGGGGTCTCTCTTTAGTCGAATCCCAGTGGAGTGTTTTTTCACCAAGTTGCGATCCTTTTCGAGGAATAAAATCTCTTATTCCAGAAGTTCACTTTGTTCCAACGGCGAGCCGTGGTGTATTTCTAGCACACGACATGCAAACACCCTCGATTGTGTTTGTGCCAAATCGACAACTCCCTTCAGTGCTAGATGGTTTAGCACAATTCAAAGGAGTCCAGATCTCTCCATTGATTCTTATTATTGAAGATCACCCCTTTCTTGCCCCACATATTCATCCGCGCCAATTACTTTGCGATGCAGGATTGACTGCGATCGAACCATGTAATGCAATGGAGTTGGAATTCATGGGTATTGCAGCAGGTCGCTTAGCATCGGCTACCAAAAAGCCGATCGTTCTCGTTGCACACCATGGATTGCTCGGCTCGGCAGCGTCAGTCGTGGAATCGAGCAATGAAGAAACTGCATTCACAAGATTACATAGAGAAACAAGTGATCCAATTAGGTTGTCCCGAAGGCTTGAACTCAACCGGCAACGGACACTTCCGAGTCCGGGTGAGCGTGGTGCAGTTGGATTTATCACGATCGGGTTAGCTGATACATCATTGCGTTATCTTGTGAGTGAACTTCGATTACTTGGACGTGTTCCAACCTTGAATTTGAGACTTGTGTCTCCTCTTGATGATGTTCCTATTAAAAGATTGTTAACCCGATGTCATAACCTTGTAGTTCTTGAACCAAGACCGGGCGAAGTTGAAACTAAGGTTATGGCCATAGCAGAACAAATGCGACGAGACGGAGAAGAAGTCGCTCTTGTTTGGGGCCGAGAACTTCCTCCAGTTGATCCAGAAAACGATCCAATACCAGTTCCCGTTGATGCAATTCATCCATCGGTAGTTGCAAGGATGATCAAACATTTACTCCACGAAGCAAGACCCTCTTCTGATGTTGAACATCAATTGTTAATTTCTAAACCATCACTCCCCCAAAGACCAGCAAGGCGGCCAAATCTTGGTACGGCAGCAGCCCTGCAGGTTTTGTCAGATGCTGCAAAAAGGTCAGCAAATCACTTTCATGAGTATGAATTCGCGATTGATGGAGTAGTTTTTCAGCGGGCAATAGGAAAAAAAGTTTCCATAGAAACATGGGGAAGTTCTCGATTTTGGGCCGATGGCTTAGCAGTCATTCAAAGTCTTGCAGGTATTGACGAGACGCGGATCTTCTTAGTTTGGGAAAGTGGTTCAAGCAGTGGGGATCCTAGTTTTCTTGATGCATCATTCCTTCCATCTACAAAAGATGACAAGAGTAGAGTGATCCGAGTTCCTATTGATCATGGAGATGAATTAGATGCTGCAATTGGCGTAGCAATTGAACAAGAAGGTGTTACGATCATCGTCGTTCGTGAGGGCGAAGAACCGCGTTTTGATGTTGCATGCCTTTCCGAAGTTTGCAAAGCGATAGATGCCCGTGGTTTTTTAGAAAGAAACATCGTGACAATCACTGTCTCAGAGATGAGCAACATTTATTTTCATAAACTGCAAAAGAGTAGAACGACGAAGACAGTCATGCCTCTTGAAACAAGGATTTGGTCTGACTGGATGCCAAAAGGTCAGAACCGTTTTCATCTTTCGTTAAGACCCGTAATGGAACAAGCAATGGTCGTTCGAGTGAAGCCACCAATTCGTGTTGTTTCACATACTGATGCCCGTTTGACACCACCGACTCCTCTTCACGCAGATGCGCCAGAGTGGCGAGTTCATATTGCTGGGACGCGAGGCGATCAACTAGGTGTCGTAGGTCAGGTTTTACTTGGCGCTGCTGCGATTATGGGATATGAGACAAGGTGCCAGTCCAACAGTATTTTTGTAGGGGCTGGACGACATGCTTGGGCACAAATTTTGTTCACACGTCCTCAAACAACAAGATCAGATAGACCACTTGTTGGTTTTATCCCTTGGGGTGAAGCAGATCTATTGCTGGGTTGGGACCGCGAAGAAATCATGAGGGCTGTTGATCCTGATGGCATACTGCAAGTGGGGTCACCGAGTAGAACCTTTGCAATTCTAAACACCGGCATATTGGATCAACAAGTTGGTGTCGAAATAAACCAAAACGATGATGTATTTTCTCATGAAGAGATCAACTCCAATTTTAAAAGTGATGCGGGGATGGTTGGCGACTTTTCCGCCTGGGCTAGGTACCGTTTTCATAACACGCGACTTGGCGATCTGGTTCAACTTGGAGTGGCATTTCAACAAGGGTTGATTCCCGTAACTGTCGATGCGATTAACGCTTCATTGCAGGAGGTAGAGGGTTGTGGGTATGCAAGAAGTCAAGAAGCATTTGATTATGGAAGACGAATTGCACTTCATCCAGACGCCACATGGATTCCAGTGGATGAAGAAGCAACGGTTGATCTCTCTCGGTTGACGCGCAGGTACATTCGAAACATTAGGCAAGTAGGATTTCGAGGTAAGAAACGTGCAGCGGTTGCAAAACAACTTTTTGAAAGAGTATTGCGCGAACTTCCAGGCTTATCTGAAACGGTTGATGGTCGCGAAGCCCTCTTCGCAGCAATTGTTGGAGTACGACGTTGTATGTTGTGGGGCGGAGAGACGACAGCAACCAAGTACGTTGAACTTATCAATCGTATCTATCAAATTGATCGTGTTGAAACAGGCAGGGCACTAACGAGGTACTGCATACTTACTCTTGCTGAAGCGATGCTTGTACGTGATCCTATTTACCTCGCGAGACTTGCCAGAAGCCCAGAGATTATTCGTAACTTACGAAAAAGACTGAATGTAAGAAAACCACGCAGTGACGAATTGCATAGGCGTTTCTTGTCTCGATTTGAATTGTGTATAGGAAAATGGCGATTGATGGCTGACATTCGTACAAGTGACTGGTCATTGGCATTGATTTCAAATATAGGTAGATTTGTCCCCAGGCAACTTCGTGGTCGGGAGCGAGATCGAGCAGTCAGAGAATTAATTGTTGATGCGGTAAAACTTGCAGCAAAAGATCAGTCCTTGTACGGGGACTGGATGAAGCGATTTGAAATATTAAACGCGTTTGCTGTCGATGGCTCGTTCCATACCCAGAGCCTAGAAGAATTGCAATCAATTATTGATGGGAATATGAGAGATCAACAACTAGTAGAAACTTGATAACGTCTTCGCAATTGTCCACACGCAGCGTCGATATCACGACCTCGACTTGCCCGAATATGTACATTCACTCCAGCATTTTGAAGAGTCTCTTGAAAGCGGTGAACTTGTGCACTTTGTGGACGTTTGAACGCAATGCCATCAACTTCGTTATATCGAATGAGGTTCACGTTGCATCGAAGTGTATGACAGAGTTCTGCGAGTTCCTTCGCCTCACTGATCCGATCATTGACTCCACTGAGCAAAAGATATTCAAGTGTAATTTCTCTACCAGTTGCTGAAAAATAGTTACCACATGCTTTGAGAATATCTTCAATTGTCGAAAACTTTGCCCACGGTATGAGTTGTTTTCGTAATTCGTCATTTGGGGCATGCAAACTCAGAGCAAGTGTGACGGGGATGTCAAAGGTAGCAAGCCGTTCGATCGCTGCTGGAAGACCAACGGTGGAGACGGTAATTTTTCTTGCCCCAATGGAACATCCCCAAGGTGCGTTTAGAATTCGAATTGCCCTCGTTACCGCGTTGTAATTTGCAAGTGGTTCACCCATGCCCATAAAAACGATGTTTGTAATTTCTTTTGTACCAAGTGCGATTACTTGTTCAACTATTTGCCCAACATCGAGATTGCCCTCTAACCCGTCAAGTCCTGAAGCGCAGAACGTACAACCAACTGGGCATCCAACTTGGCTTGAAACACAAGCGGTCTTTCGCTTGTCTGTTGGGATCATGACTGTTTCAGTCTTCTTGGATCCATCGTCCCAAGCGAGTAAGAGCTTTCTAGTGTTGTCAGAAGCTACTGTTTCGATGACTTTGTTCGACCTGCGAAAAAATAAACGCTCTGCGAGTGCATCACGGTGGTGTTTTGAGATGTTAGTCATAGCATCAAATGAGTCAACACCTTTTTCGTACACCCAACTTAGTATTTGTTTAGTCGCAAATTGCGGCATGCCAAGTTCAGCAACAATCGCTTCAATGTCCCGTGGAAATTGTTCTAAAATATGCTGTTTTTGATTCACTGTTTTTGACCTTTGATGGTGACGTTGCCCGTATTAAGATACGTCTGCAGAGATTTTGGCACGGAAAAAGTCATGTCCTCATCGAAAGTAGCATGCGATGTTAACTCGCCTTCATAATGTTCCGTGAGATGTTCGATGATCTCAGTAACTAGGTGTTCGGGAGCACTTGCTCCAGCTGTAATAAGCACAGAGTTTGTATTTGCAAACCAATGATCTTGTAGGTGGCTTACATCATCAATCAGGAAAGCGGGTGTTCCTGCAGTCTCAGCGATTTCTGTTAAACGCAGGGAATTAGAACTGTTTGTACTACCAACAACAAGCACCAAATCTACTTCACTTGCGGATTCTCTCACAGCAGTTTGGCGATTGGTCGTCGCATAACAAATGTCATCTGTTGGAGGTGCGTGAATTGCGGGGAAGGATTTTTTTAATGCCGAGATTATGATGTCAGCATCATCAGTGCTCAGGGTCGTTTGCGTCAGGTAGACCAGTTTGTCTGGATCATTGATTTGTAAATTGGGAATATCAGCAGGCGTTTCAACAATTTGGATATTATTAGGAGCCTCTCCAGCGGTACCAAGAACTTCTTGATGATCGCGATGTCCAATTAAGAGAATTTGCCAACCTCGTTGGTCATATCGAATTGCTTCTGCATGTACTTTTGTCACGAGTGGGCAGGTTGCGTCGATCGCAGTGAGATTTCTTTTTTCTGCTTGCGCTCGAATTGCGGGGCTAACCCCGTGTGCACTAAAGACAACTACAGCACCATTTGGAATTTCATCGATTGACTCGACAAAGATTGCGCCTCGGTTTCGAAGCCTGCTGACTACATGGTGATTGTGGACTATTTCATGAAAAACGTAGATTTTTTCATCGTCGCTCATGGCATCTAATAGTTGATCGACAACATCGACTGCCATGTGAACTCCTGCACAGAAACCTCTAGGATTTGCAAGTGTAATTTGCATTTGGGTATTGTATCTTCTCTTATTGGTGCCTGACACCTGATTGGAATCACATGTCAAGTGACTTATACAGAAACGCATACACATCAGCGGCTTCTTCGATGCGGAGTACTGTGGGCTTGCCAGCACCATGACCTGCGCGGGTTTCAATCCGAATAAGCACTGGGTTGTTACCGACATGCGCTTCTTGTAAAGCAGCAGCAAACTTAAAGCTGTGCCCGGGCACAACGCGATCGTCAGTGTCACCTGTCGTGATAAGAGTTGCTGGGTACGACGTGCCCTTTCTTAGATTGTGATATGGAGAGTACCCATACAAAATTGGAAACATTGCAGGATCATCAGGCGAACCGTAGTCGCTTGTCCACGCCCAGCCGACTGTGAAGAGTGGGAATCTAAGCATATCCATCACGCCAACAGCAGGTAAACACGCGCCAAATAGATTGGGTCTTTGCGTCATACAAGCACCAACGAGTAGACCGCCGTTGCTTCCACCTTGAATTGCAAGTTTGGAGGGTTGTGTCCATCTATTTTCAATAAGCCACTCGCCGCAAGCAATAAAATCGTCGAAGACTTGTTGCTTGTTTGCAAGCATTCCACCTTCGTGCCAGTGTCGACCATATTCACCCCCACCACGAATACAAGCAACAGCATAGACACCACCCATTTTCATCCAGACGACTCTCGATGCAGAAAAGCGCGGCAAGATTGGTATATCAAAACCTCCATATCCATAAAGTAAAACGGGATTATTCCCATCAAGTTTCGTATCTTTGTGAGAAACAATAAAAAGTGGAACTTTGGAACCATCGCTGCTCACTACGAACGTACGTTGAACGACTAATTCTGAAAGATCAACAGGAAATTTGCTCTTCCAAAACAAGGAAGTATCGCCAGAGTTCAAGTCGAGGGTGAAGATAGAAGGTGGATAGTTGTAACTTGAATATGACCAGTAGACGGACGTGTCATCATTCTGACCTGCAAAACCACCTGCAGTACCAATCCCCGGCATCGCAACTGCATAGAGTTCTTTTCCATCCAACGAATGTACAGTTACTTTAGTTGAAGCATCTTCAAGCCATGTCGCTGTAATTTTCCCCCCGACTAGGTCTGCACTGCGAAGAATATTATTCTGTTCTGGGATTATTTCTTTCCACGCGACTTTTTCTTTTTCAATTGTTGCGGAGACTATTTTCCCTTTTGGAGCACCATCGTCAGTTCTAAACCAGAGTTTGTTTCCAATTCCACCGATGAGCTTGTAAGAAGCATCAAATTCAGTTAAGAGCCATCGAAGTTTTGTATCATTTGGTCCCTTAATGAGCAGGGCATTATTCGATGAAGTACCTTTATTCACTGATACCACTAGCCAACCTCCATCTTTGGTTACAGAGGCACCATAAAAACGATCGGGATGTTCAGTGTCAGACCAAATACGGGTATCTTTTGATTGCATTGTTCCAATTTTATGAAACCACAACTCTGAACCATCTGTTATTTCTAAGTGCCCATCACTGTCACTATTTGGGTACCTAGAATAATAAAAACCACTTTCGTCTGGAAGCCATGAAGGAGAAGCGTTTTTGATGTCTCGCAAAACTTCCTGCAAATCTTCGCCAGTTTGCAAATTTTTAGAATACCAAACAGACCAATCTGAACCAGCGTCCGAAACACCCCACGTTAAATATGTTCCATTTGGACTTGGACTGTACATTGAGAGTGCGCGGGTTCCATCAACAGATAGCGTGTTTGGATCTAGGAGTACTTCATTGATATTCTCAGGCGAATCACCTGTGTATATAACACTGTGGTTTTGAAGACCTGTATTTCTAGATTGAAACCATCGATCGCCTTTGTGAAATGGTGATCCATGTTTTGGATAATTCCAAACAGTTGTGAGTGTACTTTTTATAGTTGGAAGTACTTCGATGGTATCAAGATACGATCGTGTTACTTTGTTCTCTTCCTCAACCCATGCTGCAACTTCTTCGTTTTTGCGAACATCATCTTCGAGCCATCGATATGGATCGGAAACTTCAACGCCATGATAAGTGTTAACAACTACTTCTCGCCTAGTTTCTGGATACTGTAGATTCGTCTCAACTTGTGAATTGCAAAAGAGAGCAATGAAAAGAGTTAGCATTGTTAACCACCTATGATGTATGGGAGTTCTTGTAAGCCTTGAGTCAGATCGATTGGACCGTCCTCAGTGATATGGATATCTGCTTCGAAATGTACGGACATGGAATTATCTGCAGAAAAAATAGGCCACGTACCCTGCATATTTTCGATGTGACCTGTACCAATGGCAAGCATCGGTTCAACAGCGATGAGCATGCCCGGTTCAAAGGTTCGCCATCCGTCAGGCCATTCAGAAGGATGTGCTGGAACAACATTCGAAATAAATGGTGGTGCATGAAGTGTTCGTCCATACCCATGACCACCAAGACCGCGGATTAAATGAAACCCAAAATCGTCTTCAGCTACACCTTGAACGGCACGAGCGAAGTCCATCATTGGGCGAGCAGGTTGCATCGCTTTGATGCCAGCTGAAAGTGAGTCACGTCCTGCTTGCATGAGTTTATGATTTTCATCGCTTGCATGTTCGATCGCCCACGTCCATGCTGCGTCGCCAACCCACCCTTTATGGATGACACCGATATCAACAGAAATGAGATCTCCCGGCGATAGAGGAGATTGGGTCATGGTGTGTGTTCCATGCACAACACAATCATTCACAGAGAGACAAGAATAGCTTGGAAATGGTGGTTGACCTGGCATTTTATATTTAAGAAACGCGCTTTTGCATTTTAATTCCCGAAGTTTTTTTGCAACAAACGCGTCAATTTCTGGCAACGTGATCCCCGCACGAATAAAGTCGGTTAATGCACGGTGCACTTCAACAACTATTCGTGCAGAAACTTTTGCTTCTTTTGCATCATGTGAAGAAATTAATGGGACAGTTTTCATCATTCTTCCTCACCATCAATTTCAACATCACTTTCAGAGAGAAGATGAACAATTTCTCCTCCGATTGAAACAAGTAGAGGTCCGCCACCACAGACTTGCCATGCTAATTCTCGTTCATCTTCACAATCAAGCAATTGTAAGTCACCTCGGAATCCAACTTTGATTCTGCCTACTTGCTCTTGTAATCCAAGGACGCACGCAGCATTGACAGTAGCAGCAGTAATTGCCTCTGCGGGGCTCAGCCCAAGCCGTCTACAGGCAAGAGCAATTGCAAATGGCATCGAGGGCATTGGTGCAGATCCCGGATTTAGGTTCGTCGCAATTGCAACGGCGCAGCCCATGTCAATGATTGCTCGTCCACGTGCATATTCGTCATTGAGGCAGAATCCGCTCGCTGGAAGTAGCACACCAATCGTTTGGCTTTTTGCAAGCAGTGCAAGTTCCTTGTCTGTTGAGTGCTCCAAGTGATCAACACTGATTGCTCCAAGTTCAATCGCTTTAGTTAGCATGCCAAGAGAATTAAATTGATCGACATGCGCACGTATTGGACAACCTAACTCAATTGCTCGTTCAAAAAGTTTTGTTGTTTCCTCAACAGACCAAGCGCCTTCTTCGCAGTAGGCGTCGCACGTAATATTAGGGAACTCGTTTGCAACTGCAGGCAAAGTCTCTTCAATGACAATGTTTGCAAAATTTGCAACATCTGGATCAATTGCGTGGGCGCCAAGGAATGTGCCGCTGATGAGTTGAGGTACTTCTTGAGAAGCATCGTGAATCGCACGAAGCATTTTTAACTCATCTTCAGTTGTGAGACCGTACCCACTTTTTACTTCTACAACTGTCGTGCCAAGTGAAGCCAATAGCGCGACTCGACCTACCAAACTTGTTGCTAAGTCCTCTTGAGAGGCTTCTCGAACAGAGCGTACGGTTGACATGATGCCGCCACCAGCTGCAAGTATTTCAAGATAGGGTACACCACGCAACCCTGACTCAAACTCTTCGAGTCTTGAGCCTGCCCAACATGAGTGGGTATGACAATCGATAAAAGTAGGAAGCACAACTCGTCCTTCAGCATCAATGACGACAAATTCATCGCTTTTTTCAAAGACAGATTTTTCTGGGGAACCACTATCTATTTGATCAATGAACCCATCACGAACAAGCACAAATCCATGCTCAATAATCCCAAGATTACCCATTGCATCGCCACGTCGAGGAAGGTCGCCTTCGTCAAGTGTAATGATTCGGGCGTTGACAATGATAAAGTCATTCACTAGAACGATTCCTCATTGGGATGTTGACATTTAGCTCAGTTGCACATCGCATTGCTTCATCATATCCCGCATCAACATGTCGAAATATACCCATCATCGGGTCATTTGCAAGAACTCGTTCAAGTCTCTTTGCAGCTTCATCGGTTCCATCAGCGACGATCACTTGCCCTGCGTGTTGCGAGTATCCAATGCCGACACCGCCGCCATGATGGAAACTTACCCAGCTTGCACCACTTGCGATGTTGAGTGCAAAGTTAAGCAGGGGCCAGTCACTTACTGCATCTGTGCCATCGAGCATGCCTTCAGTTTCTCGGTTGGGACTTGCGACGCTGCCGCAGTCAAGATGATCACGTCCAATGACGATCGGCGCAGAAATTTCTCCGCTACGAACAAGGTCGTTGAATGCCAAGCCCGCTTTGTCACGTTCGCCTAAGCCTAACCAGCAAATTCGAGAGGGTAATCCTTGGAATGCGACTCGATCTTGTGCCATAGTAATCCAGCGTTTAAGTGATTCATCTTCAGGGAAAAGTTCGAGAATCACTTCGTCAGTTTTTCGAATATCTTCAGGATCTCCTGAAAGTGCACACCATCTAAATGGCCCGCGACCTCGACAAAATTGTGGTCGGATATATTCTGGAACAAACCCATGGAAATCAAAAGCGTTCTGTACGCCTGTATCAAGGGCACGTTGGCGAATGTTGTTTCCATAGTCAAAAGTTTTCGTTCCTTGCTTCATAAACCAAAGCATGTGTTCAACGTGTGTTGCTATGGATTTCATGCTTTTCTTAACATAGAGTTCAGCATCTTTGCTTCGTAGCAAATCCCCTTCTTCTCGTGTTAAACCATCTGGATAATATCCAACGAGTGGGTCGTGTGCTGAAGTTTGATCTGTCAACACTTCTGGAATAATGTTTCGTTCTTTTAAACGTGCAAGAAGATCAACAATGTTACCGCAGTATCCAATTGAAATGGCTTCTTTATTCGTTTTCGCTTCGATTGCTCGATCGATTGCTCCGTCGAGATTATGATCGATCACATCAAGGTAGCGATCGTGCACGCGTTTTTCTAATCGTTCAATACAAACATCAGCAATCAAGCAAGTGCCATCATTCATTGTGACAGCGAGTGGTTGCGCGCCGCCCATGCCGCCACAGCCACCTGTGACTGTAAGTGTTCCAGCAAGGGTTCCGCCAAAGTGTTGCCTTGCACACTCAGCAAACGTTTCGTAGGTGCCTTGCAAGACGCCTTGCGTTCCGATGTAAATCCATGAACCTGCGGTCATCTGACCGTACATCATGAGTCCGCGATCTTCAAGATCATCGAAATGTTCTTGCGTTGCCCAGTGTGGGACGAGATTGCTGTTAGCAATAATGACGCGTGGAGCGTCAGTAGTCGTTCGTGCAATGCCAACTGGTTTACCAGATTGCACAAGCAAAGTTTCATCTGGTTCAAGAGACTGAAGAGAGGCGATGATTGCATCGTATGCCTCCCACGAACGTGCGGCTTTTCCTCTTCCACCATAGACAATAAGGTCTTCAGGTCGTTCAGCAACTTCAGGATCAAGATTATTCATCAACATCCGCATGGCTGCTTCGGCTTGCCACGTTTTACAGGTCAATTCACTCCCTCTTGGAGCCTGAATTATGCGTTTTTGACTTGTTTTTTGAGTTGTCGTCATCTTGACGATGGTATCCGCTCTTGGCACTCTTTGCAGCCATATAATGATTGCTGGCACTAGAAAAAAGGAGAGGTACCAATGGCAACGCAAACTGAAATTACGATGAAACCTATTACGTCAGGAACTTTCTGCTGGAACGAAATGGCAACTCGCGACTCAAAAGCTGCCACTGATTTTTATTGCACTTTATTCGGTTGGGAAGCGACAGAGGATGATTGCAGTGGTATGGAGTACACAACATTTAAGAAAGACGGGCAACCCGTTGGTGGCATGATGTTGATGGATGAAAATTGGCCAGAAGACACACCTTCGCATTGGGGAAGTTACATCGCAGTTGACGATGTCGATGCAACTGCTGAAAAAATTAATGATTGTGGTGGCACATTATGTTGTGGTCCACAAGATGCTGGAGAAAAGGGAAGGTACGCAGTGATGACTGATCCGTCGGGTGCAACAATAAGTATCTACAAAGGTGGAGATGGAATGAACGCTGTTGGAGATGGAGCATTTTGCTGGAACGAACTTTTGACAAGTGACATGGATGCCGCTGGAGCTTTTTACGAAAAAATGTTTGGTTGGAAAGCAAAGGCAAGTGATACAAGTGCAGAACCATACTCTGTGTTTATGAACGGAGAGGCATGGGCAGGGGGCATGATGAAAATGCACTGGGAAGGAACACCGTCTTGGCTAGGGTATGTCAGTGTTGAAGATGTTGACATGACGACTTCAAAAGCAGTTGAACTTGGTGCGCATGTATGTGTAGAGCCTTCAGATATCCCCGGAATTGGTCGTTTCTCTGTTTTTACAGATACAGTTGGCGCAACAATTGCTGTATTTACCGGACTTTCGGAGTGCTGTGGCGACACTTGTGGGTGTTTAGAAGGTTAAATCTAAAAATTATTATTGCTTTTTTCCTGCATTGCTATAAGGTTACTTCTAGATGATTCTTTCATTTAGATATTTTTGTATTTCTCTTTCAATCTGCTGTGCATGTGTTGCAGAAGTTCCCTTTGAAATATTGCGTCAATATCAAACTTCTTCAGATAGTACAGGAGTATTCCCTGCAGATGTCGATAATGATGGTGATATTGATATAGTTGTTTCTAATAGGGGAACAAATGACGTGTCAGTTTTGTATAACGATGGAAACGGAATATTCCCTACTAAACTTGATTTTCCTACGGGCCAAAACCCGCGGTATGTTCACGGTGCAGATTTTGATGGTGATGGTGATATTGATCTTTGTACACCTGACTTCGAAG
>Ga0209554_1001648_pt1 | contig 16626 bp, 16 predicted proteins | sample MarorgKNORR_S2LV_5_FD_188221 | JGI IMG/M metagenome (GOLD analysis project Ga0209554, IMG submission 188221) | Marine microbial communities from the Southern Atlantic Ocean, analyzing organic carbon cycling - Bottom_A/KNORR_S2/LV (SPAdes) (version 2) | ecosystem: Environmental > Aquatic > Marine...
CACTAAATGTAAATTGATAATGAGTAGAAGATCTTTAAATTTTTACCAAAATAAATTTTTTTTTTATAGAACAATCGAGAAATTTTTACATCAAAAGATTAATAAAATATTAGTTAATTCAGAAGCAATTAAAAAACAACTTATAAATCAGGAAGGTGTTTCTAAAAATAAAATTAAAATTATTTATAACGGTGTTGAAGCAAAAAATAATAAAAAATTTAAAAAAAATAATAATTTTAATATAGTTATTATTGCAAATTTAATTCCTTATAAAAACCACCACATACTTTTTAATTCACTAAATTTAATAAAAGAAAAGTTACCAAAAAATTGGAAGATTTATTGCATAGGTAGAGATGATGGTATAAAAAAAAATTTAATAAAATTATCGAAAAAAAAAGGAATATTTAATAAAATTATTTGGATTGAAACACTTAAATTGGAAAATATTTTATCAAATTGTAATTTAGGAATATTATGCTCAAAAGAAGAAGGTTTCCCTAATGCTATTCTTGAGTATTTTGCATTTAAATTACCTGTAATAACTACTGATGTAGGTGGTTGTAAAGAAATAGTAAAAAATAAAAAAAACGGTTTGCTTGTTTCAAAAAATGATTCTTTAGAACTTTCAAAAGCTATTCTTTATTTATACAAAAATAAGAATAAGGCAAAAAAGTTTGCAAATGAAGGATTTAGAACTGTTAAAAATAAATTTAGCCTAAAAAAAACAATTAATGAACACGAAAAAGAATATTTAAAATGTCTAAGATCTTGACATAAAAAAATGTAAAGGTATATTTCAAAAAATATTCAATAAATTTTTTAATATTTAAATTATGTTTGCAATAATTAAAACCGGTGGAAAACAATATAAAATTAAAGAAAACGATACAATTTTTGTTGAAAAACTAAAAAACAAAAAAGGTGATAAAATTGATATTAAAGATGTTTTATTGCTCAGCAATGATGAAAAGAATATTAAAATTGGAACTCCATATTTAAAAGGAGTATCTATTAAAGCAGAAGTTTTAGAACAAAAAAAAAATAAAAAAATTATTGTTTTTAAAAAAAAGAGAAGAAAAAATTACAAAAAAAAAAACGGTCATAGACAAAATATAACCGTTCTTAAAATATTAAAAATTGGTAGTAAATCTATTAAAAAAAAATAAAAAATAATTAAAAAAATATATTAGTATAAAAAAATGGCACATAAAAAAGCAGCAGGAAGTTCAAGAAATGGAAGAGATTCAGCAGGTAGGAGACTTGGATTAAAAAAATTTGGTGGAGAAATAGTTATACCCGGAAATATTATACTCCGTCAAAGAGGAACAAAATTTTACCCTGGTAATAATGTTGGATTAGGTAAAGACCATACAATTTTTGCTCTAAAAAAAGGAAGTGTTTTTTTCAAAAGGAAAAAAAATAATAAAGTTTATGTTTCGGTAGAGCCGAAATAAATTTAATATAATTCTTTTCTTAAATATTCAAATTTAAATCAATTTATTTCTTTAAATAAAAAAATAAATAAATGAAATTTTTAGATGAAATAAAAATTTTTGTTAAAAGTGGAAGTGGTGGTTCCGGTTGTTGCAGCTTTAGAAGAGAAAAATTTATCGAATATGGTGGCCCTGATGGGGGCAATGGAGGTAAAGGGGGTGATGTAATTATTAAATGTTCAAATTCACTTAACACACTTATCGATTACAAATATAAACAACATTGTATAGCAAAAGATGGGAAGCCAGGTATGGGGAAAAAGAAGGCCGGAAAAAATGGTAATGATTTTATAGTTAATATACCAATAGGAACTGAAATATTAATGGATGATAAAAAAACCTTAATTAAGGATCTTTCAAAAGAAAATGATCAAATTATTATTGCTTTTGGTGGAAATGGTGGATCAGGGAATATTAATTATAAAAGTTCAACTAATAGGGCGCCAAGAAAATTTACTAAGGGGGAAAAAGGTGAAGAAAAATGGTTATATCTAAAACTAAAATTAATTGCAGATATAGGAATAGTTGGTTTACCAAATGCTGGGAAATCTTCTTTTATAAAAAAAATAAGTAACGCAAAACCAAAAATTGGTGATTATCCATTTACTACAATAACTCCTAATTTGGCAAATGTGATAATTAATAATATAGAAATAACTTTTGCTGATATTCCAGGAATTATTGAAGACGCGCACAAAGGAAAAGGACTTGGACTTGATTTTTTAAGCCATGTCGAAAGATGCAAAATACTTTTACACTTAATTGATGTTAGTGATAATAATGTTCCTAAAAATTATGAAATAATAAAGAATGAAATAAAAAAATATAAAAATAAAGTAGAAAAAAAAAATGAACTTATATGTCTAACTAAGTGTGATCTATTAGATAGAAATAAATTAAAATATAAAATAAGTGAATTAAAAAAAATATGTAAAAAAGAAATTTATTATTGTTCTAATATCACAGGAGAAGGAATAAAAGAGGTTCTTAAAAGATTAGAAAATTTATATGGAAAAGAAAAAAATTAAAAAAGTAGTAATTAAAGTTGGATCATCATTAATTGCTAATTACAAAACAGGGTTACCAAAACTAAATTGGATAAATTCATTTACAAATGATTTATGCTTTTTAATAAAAAAAAAAATTAATATTATAATTGTATCGAGTGGAGCTATAGCCATTGGTAGAAAAAAAATTGGATTTTTAAAAAAAAAATTAAATTTAGATGAACAACAAGCAGCAGCCTCTGTAGGACAGATATACTTAATAAATAACTATAAAAAAGCTTTTAATAAAAAAAAAATTGAGATTTCTCAAGTCTTATTAACTCTAGATGACACAATAAAGAAAGAAAGAAAAACAAATGCAAAAAAAACCTTAAAAAAACTTTTAGAAAAAAAAATTATACCAATTATTAATGAAAATGACACCGTTGCAACGGATGAAATTAAATTCGGAGATAATGATAGATTGTCTGCCAGAGTTGCAGAAATCATAAAAGCAGATTTATTAATTTTGTTATCAGATGTATCCGGTCTATATGATAAAGATCCAAAAAAAAACAAAAAGGCTAGATTAATTAAAGAAGTTAAATCTATTAATAAATCTATAATTAAAGCAGCAAGCTTCACAAATAATCTCTTTGCAAGAGGTGGAATGAAAACAAAAATCATGGCAGCTAAAATAGCAACAAATGCAGGTTGTGATATGGTAATAGTAAATGGAAACTCAAAAAAAATTATACAAAAAATTTTCGAGGAAGAAAAAGGAACATATTTCCACTCTAAAAAAAGAAAAAAAAGGATTAAATATTAAATGAAAAGCAAATTATATATAATTATTTTTTAAGGAAAAATTGAATAAATTACAAAAAATAGCTGAGTTATCAAAAAAAGCTTCTAGAATTTTATCTACAACATCTCCAAAAATTAAATCTAATATCATAAAATATGCTGCAAAACAAATAAAAAAAGATGTAACTAAGATTGAAAATGCTAACAGAAAAGATTTAAAAATTGCAAAATCAAAAGGGTTGGATGATGCAATGATAGATAGGCTTTTATTAGATAAAAGTAGAATTAATGCTATTTCTAAAAGTCTTAATGAAATATCCAAATGGCCTGATCCTGTTGGAAAAATAATAAATAAATGGAAAAGACCAAACGGGCTGGAAATCCAAAAAATTAGTGTACCAATTGGCGTTCTGTTAGTAATTTATGAATCCAGACCAAATGTTACTACTGATGCGAGTGCTTTATGTCTTAAATCTGGTAATAGTGTAATTTTAAAGTGTGGCTCGGAAAGCCTAAATTCTTCTAAAGCATTGCTTACTTGTATTCATGCGGGTTTAAAAAAATATAAATTACCAACAAGTTGCGTTGAATTATTGGCATCTTCAAATAGAAAGTCGGTCTCAAGTTTGTTAAAAATGGATGATTATATAGATGTAGTTATTCCAAGAGGTGGAAAGTCCCTTATTAAAGCAATTTCAAAAATAAGTAAAATTCCTGTTTTAAAACATCTTGATGGTATATGCCATACATATGTTGATGATACTTCTAATTTATCAATGGCAAGAAAAGTAGTCCTTAATGCAAAAATGAGAAGAACTGGTATATGCGGGGCAACGGAAACTCTTTTATTAAAAGATGATATTCATGTTAATGACGCGGTTTGTATAATTCATGATTTAATAGACGCTGGTTGTGAAGTAAGAGGAGACGAATACATAGCTAAATATGTATTGGATCCATATTATAATAAAATTAAAAAAGCAAATTCAAAAGATTGGCAAACTGAATATTTAGCACCAATCATATCTATCAAAGCAGTTAAAAATGTAAAAGAAGCTATACAACACATTAATCAATATGGATCAAATCATACAGATGCAATAATAACTTCAAACAAAAAAAATGCGGAATTATTTCTCAAAGAAGTTGACAGTGCTATTGTTATGCATAATACATCGACACAATTTGCGGATGGTGGAGAATTTGGTATGGGAGCGGAAATTGGAATATCAACAGGTAAACTTCACGCTAGAGGACCTGTTGGGGCTGATCAATTAACAACTTTTAAATATGTAGTAAAAGGGCAAGGTCAATTAAGATCCTAAAAAATAAAAAGAAAATAAAAATTGGTTTGTTAGGCGGTTCTTTTTGTCCTCCACATCCTGGACATATTCAAATTTCAGAAGAAGCATTAAAAAAATTAAATTTAAACGAAGTTTGGTGGATAATTGCACAAAAACATCCTGAAAAAAAATTTATAAATGAAAAAAATTTTTCACAAAGAATAAATGAAGCAAAAAAAATTTCAAAAAATTATAAAATAAAAATTATTGAAAATTTACATTATTGTAGTGGTAAACATACAATCAAAAATTTAAAAGAATTAATAAAAAATTCAGAGGAAAAGAATTTTGTTTTTTTAATGGGCGCAGATAACTTGTTAAATTTTCATAATTGGTATAAATGGGAAAAAATCTTTCAACTAATGCCAATCGCCATCTTTGATAGGCCTAGATATAAAAATAGCTCACTTTCAAGCAAATCAGCTAAGAAATTTAGAAAATTTAGATATTTAGAAAAATTAGCAAAAATACTACCTTTTTTAAAACCACCTGCATGGATATATTTTCATGGAAAACAAAATTACATTAAATCTAGTCTTATAAGAAAAAAAAATGAAAATTAAAAAAAATTTAAAAAAAAAATTTGATTTAAGAATGCTTGAAGTTGTAAAACAAACTCTCTTAGATGATAAGGTAATTAACTTAAAAATTATTGATATTAGAAAGAAAACTGCCTTCACTGATTTTATTATTTTAGGATCAGGCACATCAAATAGACATATTATTAATATGGCAAAGAATGTTAGAGAAAAAATAAAAAAAAATTTTGATTTTAGTGTATCAATTGAAGGTATAGAACAAAGCGATTGGGTTTTAATTGATGCAAGTTCACTTGTAGTAAATATTTTCAAACCTAAAATAAGAGAATTTTATAATCTCGAAAAGATATGGGATAATTAGTTTCTTTAACCTTTAGGTCCAGCTTTTTTTATATTTGGGGATACTTTCTTAAACTTTTTAAAATTATCAACAAACATTTTAGCTAAACTTTTTGCGGCTTTATCATATGCTTTTTTATTTTTCCAAGTTTTTTTAGGATCTAATACTTTTGAAGGGACACCTGGACATGTTTTTGGAACATCTAAATTAAAAACTTTATTTCTTTCATAATTTACTTTTTCTAGACTTTGATTTAAAACCGCTGTAATCATTTTTCTTGTGTACTCAATTTTAAATCTTTTACCAACTCCATACGGGCCGCCTGACCAACCAGTATTTACTAAATATACGTTAGTATTGTGTTTTACAATTCTTTCACCTAACATTTTTGCATAAACTTCTGCAGGTCGTGGCATAAAAACTGAGCCAAAACAGTGAGAAAAAGTCGGCTGAGGTTCTATAATTCCTCTTTCCGTACCAGCAAGCTTACTTGTATATCCAGACATAAAATGGTACATAGCGCCATCAGTTGTAAGTTTTGAAATTGGAGGTAAAACACCAAATGCATCTGCGGTTAAAAATATAATTGATTTTGGGTGTCCAGCAACACTAGGGATAACAGCTCCTGGAATATAATCAAGTGGATAAACAACTCTAGTATTTTCTGTTAATGAGTCATCATCATAATCAGGATTCATAGTTTTCGGATTTAAAACAACATTTTCTAAAACAGCCCCGTCCCTAATAGCATTCCAAATTTGAGGTTCAGCCTTTTTACTTAAATTAATTGTTTTTGCATAACATCCACCTTCAAAATTAAATATGCCATCATCAGACCAACCATGTTCATCGTCACCAATTAACATTCTTTTAGGATCAGCTGATAAAGTTGTTTTTCCTGTTCCAGATAAACCAAAGAAGAGTGCTGTATCTCCGTTAAGACCTAAATTTGCTGAGCAATGCATCGGCATTATATCTTTTCCCGGTAAAATAAAATTTAAAACACCAAATATTGTTTTTTTATTTTCTCCTCCATATCTAGTTCCGCCTATAATTGCTAATTTTTTGGTAAAATTTAAAAGTATAAAAGTTGAAGTTCTTGTTCCATCAAGTTCAGGTCTAGCTTCGAAATCATTAATATTAAAAACAGTAAATTTTGGCTCATGATATTCTAGTTCTTCTGAAGTTGGTTCAATAAACATAGTTTTTACAAATAAACTTTGCCAAGCATGGTCTGTTATCATTCTAACTGGCAATCTAGCTTCATCATCTGCTCCCGCCCATCCATCAAAAACAAAAAATTCTTTTGATTTTTCGTAAGTCATCATTTTGTTTAAAATTTGATTAAATTTATCTGCAGGAAAAGGTTTATTGATTTTACCCCAATCAACGGTTTTATGCGTTAACTTATCATCAACAATAAATCTATCTTCAGGAGATCTACCTGTATATTGACCAGTAGTTACAGATAGTGCGCCTGTTTTTGTTAAAACACCTTCATTTCTTGTAACAGCCATTTTTATTAATGCTTTAGAAGATAAATTTCTATGAATTATAGATGGTTCTAATCCTAGTTCTTCAATTTGGTAAGTAAATTTACTAGTTATATTTGTTTTTGAATCTTTCACGCTTAAAATATTTTTTTTACCATTATTTTTATACTCATAAATTACAGGAACGCAAGGGGGAATATGAATATCAAATATATTTTTTTCTGTATATTCTCCAGTTGCTATTCTAAAAGCTCTCAATGCATTTCCATGTGCTACACAAAGAACATTTTTTCCTTTTTTTAATAAAGGAATTATTTTTTTATTTAAAAAGGGTTTAACTCTTTTTAAAACATCTTCTAAATTTTCTCCTCCAGGTGGTTTAATTCTAAAACTTCTTCTCCATTCTAAAACTTTTTTTTCTCCATATGTTTTTACTAATTCATCTTTATATTTCCCTGATAAGTCACCATAATCTCTCTCATTTAAAGCAAAAACTTGAGTAATTTTTTTATTTTTATTTAATGATTCTAAATTACTGATTATAAATCTTGCTGTTTCAACACTTCTACTTAATTTACTTGAATAAACATGATCAATAGAAATGCCTAATTTTTTTAATTCTTTACCGGCTTTTTTTCCTTGTTTAATACCCTTTCTTGTTAAAGGAACATCGACGCCGCCAGTAAATCTATTTTGAAGATTCCAAATACTTTGGCCGTGTCGTATTAAAATTAAAATAGACATTAAGTAATTAAAGTTTATATAAATTAAAAATGTATTATATTTTATGTATAGTAATTAATTTATTAAAATTAAAAAAAATAATTATATTAAAAAAAAATTGAAAATAAAATTTAAAATATTCTTTTTATATATTTTTTTTCTTGTCTCTCCTTATGTTGTGTACCCAGCAGATAACGAAATTAGTGAGTATGATTACTTAAAGTTTTTAGGAGATTCTATTGAAAAAATTAAAACTGATTATGTAGAACATGTTGAAAATAAAGAAATAGTAGAATCGGCAATTAATGGTATTCTCTCTTCCTTAGATCCTCATTCAAGTTTTTTAAATGCAAAAAATTTAGAGGATATGAAAATCCAAACAAAAGGTCTGTTTGGAGGATTAGGTATTGAAGTTACAATGGAAAATGGTTTTGTTAAAGTAATATCACCAATTGATGACACACCAGCATACAAAGCTGGCATTAAAGCAGGTGATTATATTACACATCTTAATAAAAAATCAGTTATTGGACTTACTTTAGACGAAGCAGTGGGTAAAATGAGAGGCCCTGTTGGTTCAAAATTAAAAGTTACTATTGGAAGAACAAATATGGAGCCATTTGATATAACTATCAAAAGAGATGTAATAAAAATTACTAGCGTTAGATCAAGAATAGAAAAAGATGTTGGTTATGTAAGAATAACTACATTTTCTGAACAAACAAATAAATCAACTAAGGAGGCTATTAAAAAACTAAAAAAAAATAAAAATTTAAAAGGTTTTGTTTTAGATCTTAGAAATAATCCCGGTGGTTTATTAGAACAAGCAGTTTATGTTTCTGATCTTTTTTTAGAAAAAGGAGAAATAGTTTCAACTCGGGGAAGAGATTCGGAAAATCCTGAAACATATAAAGCTAAGCCTGGAGATGTTATTAATGGTTTACCGCTTGTAGTTCTAATAAATGGCGGTTCAGCTTCTGCATCAGAAATTGTTGCAGGTGCCTTGCAAGACCATAAAAGAGCTATAATTTTAGGAACACAATCTTTTGGCAAAGGTTCTGTGCAAACTATAATTCCAGTAAATCCATATGGTGCTTTAAGAATGACAACAGCAAGATATTTTACGCCTTCTGGTAGATCTATACAAAAAAAAGGAATTTCTCCTGATATTGTAGTCGACGAGGCAAAACTTGAAAAAGTTAAGAAAAGAAATGGAAATAGAGAATCAGACCTTAGAGGGGCGCTTGATAACCCAAATCAAGAAATGGAAAACAATGATACAAATAACGAAAAAGAATCAACAAATGATTTTCAATTATCAAGAGCTCTAGATCTAGTTAGAGGTATCTCACTTTATAAAAACAAATTAGCTATAAATTAAAATAAAACTATCAAAAAATTATGATAAGGATTAATTCGTACCGTATAGGAGTAGGGATCGTTCTTCTTAATGAAGAAAAAAAAATATTTGTTGGAAAAAGAATAGACTTTAAAAGTGAGGCTTGGCAAATGCCCCAAGGCGGTGTTAATAAAGGTGAAGAATTAGAAGATGCTGCGTATAGAGAGCTTTATGAAGAAACAGGAATAAAAAAAGTAAAAATAGTTCTTAAAAGTAAAAAATGGTTTCAATATAACATTCCCTTGCCCTTAAAAAAAAAATTATGGAAAGGAAAATATTTAGGTCAAAAACAAAAATGGTTTGTAATGAAATTCAATGGTAATGAAAAAAAAGATATAAATTTAAATATTAATAAAGCAGAATTTTGTAATTGGAAGTGGGTTAATTTAAATGAATTAGAAAGCTTAATTGTAACTTTTAAAAAAGAAATGTATAAAAAAATTGTTAAAGAATTTGAATTTAAAATAAAGAAACTTAACTAAGTATTTCAATTATTGTATTTGCTTCTTTAATTTTTTTTTCAAAAAATAAAATTTCACTCTCAATTTTTGTTTGATTTTTTAATTTCTCATATTTAGAAATATCATCTTTATAATTATTTAATTTAAATTCATTAACATCAAAAGCTGTTTCACTTAATACAATCAATTTATTATTACTAACTTCGGCAAAACCACTATATATAAAAAAACTCTTATCAACTTTGTTATTTTTATATATATTCAATACACCTGGTCTAATTTGTGAAATCAAATTACTATGGTTTGGTAGAACGCCAAAATCACCCTCCTCACCAGGGACAACCACCATATCAAAATCATCAGCTATTAAATTTTTACTTGGTGTAATTAATTCAAAAAAAAAAGTTTTTTCCATTATTTTTCTTTCGAAATTTTATTAGCTTTTTTTAATACTTCATCAATAGTTCCAACAAGATAAAATGCAGCCTCTGGAATATTATCGTGTTCTCCATCGACTATACTTTTGAACCCTTTAATAGTATCTTCTAATTTAACAAATTTACCTGGTGTTCCTGTAAAAACTTCTGCAACAAAAAAAGGCTGTGATAAAAATCTTTGAATTTTTCTTGCTCTTGATACAGTTAATTTATCTTCTTCTGACAATTCATCAGTTCCAAGAATGGCTATAATATCTTGTAAAGATTTATAAGATTGTAAAACTTCTTGAACTCTTTTAGCAACTTGATAATGTTCTTCTCCAACAATTGTTGGATCCAAAATTCTTGATGTAGAATCGAGAGGATCAACTGCCGGATATATCCCTAATTCTGCAAGTGACCTACTTAAAACAGTTGTTGCATCAAGATGGGCAAAAGAAGTTGCGGGAGCTGGATCAGTTAAATCATCTGCAGGGACATATATTGCTTGGATACTGGTGATTGAACCTTTTTTTGTAGTTGTAATTCTTTCTTGTAACTTACCCATGTCTGTAGATAATGTTGGCTGATAACCAACGGCAGAAGGTATTCTGCCTAATAAAACAGAAACCTCTGAACCAGCTTGTGTAAATCTAAAAATATTATCAATTAAAAGTAAAACATCTTGACCTTCTTTATCTCTAAAATGTTCAGCTAAAGTTACTCCTGTTAAACCAACTCTAGCTCTTGCGCCAGGTGGTTCATTCATTTGACCATAAACAAGCGCTACTTTTGATTTTTGACCTTTTATGTCAATAACTCCGCCCTCAATCATTTCATTGTACAAATCATTACCTTCTCTCGTTCTTTCTCCAACACCTGCAAAAACTGAAAGCCCTCCGTGTTCTTTTGCAACATTATTGATAAATTCCATTAAAATAACTGTTTTTCCAACACCAGCGCCTCCAAATAATCCTACTTTTCCTCCTTTGGAATAAGGAGCAAGTAAATCTACAACTTTAATTCCTGTAACTAAAATTTCTGTTTCTGTAGATTGCTCAACAAATTCAGGTGCGGGCTGGTGAATAAACGCAGTACTTTTAGATTTTATTGGCCCTCTGTTATCAACTGGTTCACCGATCACATTTAAAATTCTTCCTAGAGTTTCTTTTCCAACCGGAACTGAAATAGGATTACCAGTATCTAAAACTTCTTGTCCTCTAACAAGTCCATCGGTTGTATCCATAGCAATAGTTCTAACTGAATTTTCTCCTAAATGTTGCGCTACCTCTAAAACCAATTTTGAACCTTCATGATCTAGTTCAAGAGCATTTAAAATTGCAGGTAAATCCTTTTCAAAGCTTACATCAACTACGGCGCCTGTAACTTGAGTAATTATTCCGATATTTTTTTTTGACATATTAGACTACCTCAGCTCCAGAAATAACTTCAATTAAATCATTAGTAATTTGTGCTTGTCTAGATCTATTATAATTTAATTTTAATGTATCGATTAATTCTCCAGCATTTCGAGTTGCACTATCCATAGCTGTCATCCTTGCCCCTTGTTCTCCAGCAGCATTTTCTAATAACCCGCTAAAAATTTGAATGGCAACGTTTTGTGGAACTAAATTTTTTAAAACCTCTTCTTCTTCTGGTTCATATTCGTAAATTACATAATCTTTATTCTCGTCTTTTTTGGAAATATTTTCAATATCATCATGCAGCACAGGTATAATTTGTTTTAATTGTGCATCCTGTTGAATAGCAGATTTAAACAAAGAAAATATTATATGTGCAATATCAAATTCTTCATTTTCATACATTAACAAAATTTTATTTGAAATTTTTGCAGCAAATTCATAATCAATTTTTTTTTGGGTTGAAATAAGAATTGAATCAATAATTAATTCTTTAAATTCTCTTTTAAGATGATCAAAACCTTTTTTACCTACACAAAGAATTTTTACTGTTTTATTAGAATTTAGTAACTTTTTAATTTTAGCTTTTGCTAATTTTGTTATGGCAGTATTAAAACCTCCACATAGTCCTCTGTCAGATGTCATTAACACTATTAAATGAGTTTTACTATTTTCTTTTCCTTTAATAATTTCTGGGGCATTTTCAATATTCTGTATGTTAGAAGTAACATTGTCTATGATTGCTTGCATTCTATTTACATAAGGTCTCGAAGATTCAGCTTCTGTTTTAGCTTTTTTCAATCTTGCCCCTGCAACTAATTTCATCGCTGAAGTAATTTTTTTGGTTGATTGAACACTGCTTATTCTATCTCTTAAATCTTTTAAACTTGGCATGATTTAATTATTTATTCTCCTCATCTTTTTTGTCTTCGGCAACCAGCTGTTCTTTTGTATAGGAATTTAAAAAAGATTTAATAACATCATGTAGTTGTTTTTCTGTTGATTCTTTTACTTCTTGATCTTTTTTAATTGTTTCTAATAATTTTTTTTGTTTATTTCTACAATGTTCAACTAAATTACTTTCGAATTGATTAACAAATTCTACTCTAACTTTATCAAGATAACCTTTTACACCTGCAAAAATAGAAACTACCTGTTCTTCAACTGGAACAGGTTTGTATTGGGGTTGCTTTAAGACTTGAGTTAACCTGGCACCTCTATTTAATAATTGTTGAGTTGCAACGTCCAAATCTGAACCAAATTGAGCAAATGCTTCCATTTCTCTATATTGAGCTAATTCTAACTTTATACTTCCAGCTACTTGTTTCATTGATTTTAATTGTGCAGCTGACCCAACTCTACTAACAGATAGTCCAACATTAATAGCAGGTCTTATACCTTTATAAAAAAGATTTGTCTCTAAAAAAATTTGTCCGTCTGTAATTGAAATAACATTTGTTGGTATATAAGCAGCCACGTCATTTGCTTGGGTTTCAATAATGGGTAATGCTGTTAAAGAACCTCCTCCCTCTTTGTCGCTCATCTTAGCTGCTCTTTCTAACAACCTTGAATGTAAATAAAAAACATCTCCCGGATAAGCTTCTCTTCCTGGCGGTCGTCTTAATAAAAGTGACATTTGTCTGTAGGAAACAGCTTGCTTTGATAAATCATCATAAATTATTAAAGCATGCATCCCGTTATCCCTGAAATATTCGCCCATTGTACATCCTGTATAAGGAGCTAAAAATTGTAAAGGCGCGGGATCTGATGCAGTTGCTGCAACAACAATGGTGTATTTTAATGCATCGTTATCTTCTAAAACTTTAACTATCTGGGCAACACTTGATCTTTTTTGTCCTATAGCAACATAAATACAATATAATTTTTTCTTTTCATCTTTACCTTCGTTGATCTCTTTTTGATTTATAATTGTATCAATAGCAACTGCAGTTTTTCCTGTTTGTCTATCGCCGATTATTAATTCTCTTTGACCTCTACCTACAGGAATTAAAATATCAATTGCTTTTATACCTGTTTGCACTGGTTCATGAACTGATTTTCTTTGAATTATACCTGGTGCTTTAACTTCAAGGCGGCTTCTTTCTTTAGATTTTATATCACCCTTACCATCGATAGGACTTCCTAATCCATCAACAACTCTGCCTAATAATGATTTTCCAATCGGTACCTCAAGAATCTTTTTTGTTCTTTTAACAACATCGCCTTCTTTAATATTCTGATCTTCTCCAAAAATAACAGCACCGACATTATCATGTTCTAGATTTAGGGCCATTCCTTTTATATCTCCTGGAAATTCTATCATTTCTCCAGCTTGAACATTTTCTAAACCATATATTCTAGCAATACCGTCGCCAACAGATAAAACTTGTCCTACTTCCGCAACATTTTGTTTTAAATCTAAACTTTTGATTTGTTTCTTTAAAATATTTGATATTTCTGATGATTTTATGTCCATAATTTAAAAAAAAAAATAATATATTATTTTAATGAATTTGTAATTTTATCAAGCTTAGATTTCATTGAAAAATCTACCATCGTACTTCCAAGTTTTATAATAAAACCTGATATTATATTTTTATCCTCAATAAAATTAATTTTAGTTTTCTTTCTTACTTCAGATTTTAATTTGTTTTGTATAGCACTTATATCTTCTTTTAAAATTCTATTTGGTAAAATTATATCAATCTTAATCGTGTCTTTATCTTTTGATGAAATTTCATTGTAAAATTCTAGAATTTTTTCGAGTAAAATTAATCTTTTGTTAAAAGCTAATAAAAATAAAAAATTTTCAGTAACTTGATCCATTTTTAAAATTTTAGAAACTAATTTTAATATTTCTTGATGTTTTTTTGCTGTAACAAGGGGAGAAAAAATTATTTTTTTAAATTCCTTGTTTTTTTCTATTAATGTATTTATCAGAGACAAGTCTTTTTTTATTTTATCCTCTTTATTTTGTTCTAAACTAAGGCTATGTAAAGCTCTTACATACCTTTGTACTACTTGGTCGCTTCCGATATTTATCATAGTTTTTTTAAAAAAAAAAATTAATCAATAGATTACACGGGTTTTTAGCCCTTGCAAGATTATATAATTTTAAAAAAAAAATTAGGAAAAATTATAAGGATCTATATCTATAGATACTTTTAAATCGAATGGCGTTTGTAGTTTCTTTAACCAAATACTTACAAATTTTTGAATATTTTTGTTTTTAGCGCATCTTATTATAAATCTTTTTCGATACTTACCACGTACATATGATATAAAGGGTGGCGCCGGACCTAAAACCTCGAACTCGTTCGACGGTTCTATATTTACTTTCATTTTTCTACAAAAATCATTTAATTTTTTTTCATTTTTTGATATTAGCATTAATGAACACAATTTTTTAAATGGTGGCAATCCTGATTCTTTTCTTATATTTAATTCTTCTAAAAAAAAACCATTTAAATCGAATTCTTTTATTTTTTTTAAAATTGGATTATCAGCCATTGTAGATTGAATTAAAACTTTACCGGATAACCTTGATCTTCCAGAACGTCCGGAAACTTGCATTAGCAACTGAAAAGTTTTTTCTGCTGCTCTTAAATCTCCTCCTATAAAACCGAAATCCGCATCCACTATTACAACTAAAGTTAATTTTGGAAAATGGTGTCCTTTCGCAAGTATCTGTGTTCCAATTATTACATTAATTTCTTCTCTTTCAAATTTTCTTAGTATAGTTTCACCTTTTCCCTTTTTTTGCATTTCATCACTAGTAAGTATTTCAATATTTAAATTTTTATTTTTATTTTTTATTTCTTCATAAATTTTTTCAACTCCAGGTCCGTAAAGAAATAAATCGCACTTTTTTTCAGACTCTTTACAAATTTTTTTATTATTTTCAAGCAAGCTTTTATAACCACAATGGTGACAAATTAAATTATCAATTTTTTTGTGGAAAACTAGACCAACATCGCAATTAGGGCACAATATTTTTTTATAACAAGAATTACAAAAAACATAAGGCGCAAAACCTCTTCTGTTTAAAAAAAATAGTGCCTGATTGCCAGATTCGATTGTTTTTTTTAATTCTCTATGTACTTCATCTGCCAACCACATTCCTTTTTCCGGAGGATTTTTACCTAAATCAATAATTTTAACCTCTGGAAGTCCAGCCTCACCATATGCTTGCTTAAGTTTAACTACATCATATTTTCTCTCTAAAACATTTAATTTTGTTTCAATAGACAAAGTTGCAGAACATAAAATAATTGGAATATTAGAGATTTTAGCTCGAACCACTGCCATATCTCTGGCATTATATATAATTCCCTCTTCTTGTTTAAAGCTTTGATCGTGTTCCTCATCTATAATAATTAATCCCAAATTTTTAAAAGGTAAAAAAAGAGAGGATCTAGCACCAACTACAATATTAACATTGTCTTCGAGTATAGATTTCCATATTTTAATTTTTTCGCTTCCTTTAATATCTGAATGCCATAATAAAGGGTTAGTCTTAAACTTTTTTTTAAATCTATCAAACCATTGAGTTGTCATTGATATTTCTGGTAAAAGAACTAAAACCTGTTTTTTTTCCATTAGACATTTACCAATTGCTTCAAAATATACTTCTGTTTTTCCTGAACCTGCAACCCCGTCTATTACTATAGTTGAAAATTTTTTGTCATTAATTTTGTTAAAAATATATTTTTTTGCATTTAGTTGTTCTTTAGTTAATAAAGGCTTTTCAGATGGTAAGTTTAAAAATTGTTCTTTAATTTTTTCTATTTTCTTTTTTTTAAAAGTTTGTTTAATACTTAAACAAAGTTTTAAAGTTGAACCAAGATTATTCATTGTATAATTTGAAACCCAATCTATAAAATCTCTATTTTGTTTGTTTAAAGGAGAAAAATTTAATTTTTTTTCAATATTTCTAATCTTTTTTTTTGGTAATTTTTTTTTTAATTTACTTTTATTCTCCCAAATACATCCTGTTACAATTTTATCTTTAAAAGGAACTAATACAAAATCACCCAATTCAACTTTTTCTTCCTCATTACATAAATATTGAAATGTTTGATTAAATGGTAAAGGAAGCAGTATATTAATTATTTTTTGTTTCAATTTTTTTTAACTAAATAATTTTAAGCAAAAAATCTTATAAAAAAAAGATCGATTTTTTAAAAACTCTTACCAAATCTT
>Ga0209554_1001652_pt1 | contig 16610 bp, 16 predicted proteins | sample MarorgKNORR_S2LV_5_FD_188221 | JGI IMG/M metagenome (GOLD analysis project Ga0209554, IMG submission 188221) | Marine microbial communities from the Southern Atlantic Ocean, analyzing organic carbon cycling - Bottom_A/KNORR_S2/LV (SPAdes) (version 2) | ecosystem: Environmental > Aquatic > Marine...
CATGAGACCCTGGCGGATGACGGGATCGGTGATCCTGCCCCGCTCCGTCGCAGCCTCGATCAGCTCGTCGGCGAACTCGTGCTGGATTCCGCTGCTGCTGCCCGTGCCGATGACGACCCGTTCGTACATGAGCATGGCGGTAGCCATGTTCCAGCCGTTGTTCAGCTCCCCCAGGAGGTTCTCGAGGGGGACCGCCACGTCCGTGAAGAACACCTCGTTGAAGCGCCTTCCACCGTCGATCTGGTGGATCGGGCGGATCTCGACGCCAGGGGCGTCCAGCGGCACGATGAACATCGAGATTCCGGCGTGCTTGGCGACTGACGGGTCGGTCCGGGCAATGGTGATGCCGTAGTGGCCGAGGTGGGCGAGGGTGGTCCACACCTTCTGGCCATTCAGGACCCATGTGTCACCGTCGCGTTCGGCCTTCATCTGGAGGCTGGCGACGTCGGAACCTGCACCGGGCTCGCTGAACATCTGGCACCAGAGCGACCGCCCTGAGATCACGTCCGAGAGGTGGGCCTCCTTCTGGGCGGTGCTGCCGTACTCGTTGAGCATCGGCAGGCACATGCCGTGGGAGATGTTGTACTCCATGGTCATGTCGGGATGGTTGGCCCGCTCCTCGCGCCAGACCTTGTCGTGCTCGATGTCGAGTCCCTGGCCGCCGTATTCGGCCGGGTAGATGATCCCGGCCAGCCCGGCCTCCGATGCCGCCATCAGGAATGCCCTGCTCTCCTCGACGCGTCGCCTGCCAGCCTCCTCCAGGCTGTCGTCGGCGCAGGTACTCAGGCCGGTGGCGTGTTCATCCAGGAACGTCCGGCAGCGGGTGCGGAAGGCGTCGAGGTCAGGTTGGTCGGTTGGCATCTGGAACTCCAGGCTCGTGTTCAGGGGAGACATTGCCACGGAGGAAGGCCTCCGTGAGGATCGCGACATTCTGCGCTGTGGCAACCGGTCGCTGACGGCAGCAGGTGTTGACCATGGAGGTGGCGGCACGAACGAGCGTGTCCACCTCGACGGTGGAGAGACCGGGTCGGCACTGCGCCACGACGCTTCGCCAGGCCTCGGAGAAGCGGGTCGCCCGGCGGCGCAGACGGGGTCGTTCGGACTGGGGAAGTAAGGCCCGCTCCTGGTCCATCACGACGATCAGGTCGACGTTGTCGTAGGCGGCATCCACGTAGGACCGCACGATGGCGCTCAATGCCTCATCGGCATCGTCGGCCTCCTGGATGGCCCTGTCCATGCCGATCATGACCCGTTCGCCGACCCGATCGAAGACATCCACGAGGATGTCGACCTTCGAATCGAAGTACCGGTAGATGTTCGGCCCGGCTATCCCCGCTGCCTCACCCACCTCTGCCACGCTGACACCACCGAAGCCCCGTTCCCTGAAGAGTGGCAGTGCGTTCTCCAGGATCCGTTTGCGTGGCGAATCCACCGACAGGCCAGCAGGGGCCTCCTCGGCCGGGGGTGGGCTGGCTGCCTCCAACGGTACTGATGCCACTGGAACGAGGCCCTCGGCGAGGTACCTGTCGAGCGCTGGCCGTCGCATCTGGCCGTTTGCAAAGACATGGGCACGGGCAGCTCCGAAGGATGCAGCGATTCGCAGCCTCATGAGCGGACCATGGATGTCGTGGCGTTCGGCTCCCGTAGCCAGGGCCAGTGCCAGGCCCTGGGCTGCGAAGAATGATTCTTCGAGCTCCGTCTGCCTCACCCCAGCGTCGCCATCCAGACGGGTCTGCTCGCGCAGGTAGGTGGCCACATGGTGGGGGTGGTCCAGCACGAAGCCCACGAATACCGCCTGGACATCGCTGACCGTCTGCTCCGGACCGGACGCTTCCTCAATGGTCGCTACCAGTTCCGAGAGCATCCCGAGGATCACCTCCTCGACCAGCGCCTGCTTGTTCCGGAAATGCCGGTAGAGCGCTGCCGCGGTGATACCGACCGCCTTGCCGATGTCGTCGACGGTGGTTCCCTCGAACCCCCGTCGACCCATCAGCTCTGCGGTCGCATTCAGGATCTGTCCGCGCCGTTCGGTGCCCGTGGGGCGGGTCCGTGTCGAGGCTTGGCCAGGCATGCGTGCAGATTCGTCTCAGGCGACCAGGAAGGCCGCTGTGGCGGAGATCCCGATGCCTTCGGTGCCATCGGCTCCCGTGCGGCGACACGTCAGGTCCACCTCGACCTGGTCACCGTCCGGAGTGGCGGTAACCGACGTGATTGTTCCGTCGCAGGTGAGGACATCACCGGGCCACACCTGGTTGGAGAACCGGAGGCTGATCCTGCGTAGGTTCTCCGGGCCGAGCTGGTCCGCCGCGTAGTTGGCGAGCAGCCCTGCCTGGTACATGCCAATGGAGAACACCGTCGGGAACCCGGCTGCCGTGGCGAAGCCCTCGTCGTGGTGGATGGGGTTGAAGTCACCGGACGCGCCCGCGTAGCGGACGATGTCGGTCCGGGTGAGGGGCTCGTGGGTCACCGTGTCGAGCTCGTCACCCGTCTGGAACCTTCGTGGCTCGGTCATCAGGCCTCCTTCTTCGCAGTTTCGAGCACCGTCGAGGTCTGTGTGGCGACGAGCGTCCCGGATTCGTCACAGAACTCGGTGACGACCTTGGCGAACCGCATGGCACCGCCACGCCGGCCTTCCTTCTCCCAGGTGTCACCCAACCGTGTGGTCACCGTCAGGGTCTGTCCGGCCCTGGGTGGGGGGCCATGGAACTCGTACTCCTCCTCACCGTGTAGCACGCGGGCCAACTCGAACCCCAGCGCCTGGACCGGAGACTCCCCCGCCGGCTCCCAGGCGAGACGGGCCGTGGTCAGGAACGTCGGGGGAATGACCGCATTGACGCCTTCGTAGGCCGCGTTACGGGTTCTGGTGGCGCGTGCGAACTCGCGGATCTTCCCTCGTTCGATCGGAATCTCATACGCCATGATCAGTTGCCCTTCGCTATCTCGGCGATCTGCTGCATCGGGGTCACGGTCGGGAAACTCTTCGGCAGAGCCTTCATGTCTTCCATGAGGCCCTCGACGGTCCACCGATCCTGGTTCTCAATCACCTCGGTGATGGACCAGCCGGCGTACATGCCGATCATTCCGCCGCCGGCCGAGAAGACCTGGCCATTGAAGGGGCAGTCGGCCGCCGCCAGGACAGCCACCAGAGGACTCACGTTCTCCGGATCGAATGCCGAGCTCTTCATCAGCTCTCCGATACCCGGGGTCTGCAGGGTGAGTCGGGTACGGGCCACCGGTGCTATGCAGTTGGACTTCACGCCGTATCGAGCCAACTCGAACCCGTTGACGATGGTCATGGCCGCAATTCCGGCCTTCGCTGCTGCGTAGTTGGTCTGCCCGAGATTGCCGTGCAGGCCTGCGCCGGAGGTGGTGTTGATGAGCGCCCGCGGCGCGCTCCTGTCCATCTTGTGCTGTTCCCGCCAGTACGAGGCAGCGTGGTGCGAGACGTTGAAGGTGCCCTTCATGTGGACGCCCACGACCGCATCGAAGTCGGCTTCGGTCATCGAGACCAGCATGCGGTCCCGCAGGATGCCGGCGTTGTTGACAACTACGTGCAGGTCGCCGAACGCCTCGATGGCGGCTTCGACCATCCGGGCGGCGCCATCGAAGTCGGTGACCGACTCGGTGTTGGCGATCGCTGCGCCACCCGCTGCGACGATCTCGTCGGCGACGAGCTGTGCCGCCGAGGCATCGCCTCCGGAGCCGTCGGCTGTGCCGCCGAGGTCGTTGACCACGATGTGGGCACCCTCTGCTGCCATGAGGAGGGCGTGTTCACGCCCGATGCCGTTGGCCCCACCGGTGATGAGGCAGATGCGTCCGTCCAGAGCGCCCATCAGGCTGCCACCTCCGCACGAGCGGGGCGGGCATAGACCGTCACTACTGCCGCTCCACCCAGACCCAGGTTGTGCTGGATGGCGACCTTGGCGTCAGGCACCTGTCGGGCGTCCGCTGTGCCGCGGAGCTGCCACGTCAACTCGGCGCACTGGGCCAGGCCGGTCGCACCGAGGGGATGACCCTTGGAGATCAGTCCGCCTGAGGGATTCACGACCCACTTGCCGCCGTAGGTGACCGCTCCGTCCATGATCAGGTCGCCGGCCTTACCCTCCTCGGCCAGGCCGAGGCCCTCGTAGGTGATGAGTTCGTTGGCGCTGAAGCAGTCGTGGAGTTCCACGACCTGGGCATCGTCTGGGCCGAGACCGGCTTCCTCGTAGGCGGCTGCCGCTGCAGCCTCTGTCATGTGGAAGCCGACGATTGCCATGTCCGAGCCCTGGAAGGTGCTGGCGAAGTCGGTCCTCATTGCCTGGCCCACGATCTCGATGGCCTGGCCCCAGAGTCCGTGTTCCTCGACGAAGCGCTCACTGGCGATGATGGCAGCCCCACCACCGTCGCTCGTCGGGCAGCACTGCAGCCTGGTGAGCGGATCGAACACCATTGGCGAGTTCTGGATGTCCTCGAGGCTGTACTCGTCGCGGAACTGTGCATACGGGTTGTTCACCGAATGCCGGTGGTTCTTCTCGCCGATCTTGGCGAAGGCCTCTACGGGCGTGCCGTAGCGCTCCATGTACTCCTTGCCGGCGTTGCCGAAGAGCTGTGCGGCCCGCGGCGAGTCGGTCTTGCCACGACGGGCGTACATGTCCTTGAAGTGCTTGTCCATCGGGATGGTGCGGTCGGTGAACTTGTTTGTGAGGGGGCCCCGCTCCATCTTCTCGAAGCCGAGGGCCAGGGCGCAGTCCGACAGACCGGCCAGCACGGACCTACGGGCGAGGTACAGCGCCGTGCTACCCGTGGCGCAGTTGTTGTTGACGTTCACGACGGGAATGCCCGTCAGCCCAAGGCTGTACAGGGCCCTCTGGCCGGAGGTCGAGTCGCCGTAGCAGTACCCGACGAAGGCCTCCTCGACGAGGGCGTAGTCGATGCCGGCGTCAGCCAGGGCGGCTTCGCCAGCCTCCTGTCCCATGTCGGGATAGTCCCAGTCCCGGGAGCCGGGCTTCTCGAACTTGGTCATCCCCACACCGATGACGAACGTACGAACTGTCATTCTTCCTCCGAAGGTCGTAGCAACCGCAGGCGGGTCTCCGTCGCCATTGCTGTGATAGCACTCGTTTACTTCTTTCACTATATTGAACTCGATTCCACCGTATTGTCAAGTCCTAGAAGAAGATTTGACCGATGCGGCGCGTAGATGTAAGTCTGCATCACGGATAACCACTATTCACATCTCACAACATCGAGGACTGACATGGCAATCAGCCACCACGCAGCAGCGAACCCGGACCGAATCGCCACGATCATGGCCGGGACCGGCGAAACGCTCACCTACGGCGAACTGAACGACCGCAGCATCCGTCTGGCCCGCATGTTGCAGGACTCGGGGCTGCGCCCCGGAGATGTCGTCGCCCTCTTCATGGAGAACAACATCCGCTTCCACGAGGTGGTCTGGGCGGTGCTTCGCTCAGGTATGTACCTCTGCCCGATAAACCGCTACCTCAACGCCGATGAAGCCGCCTACATCGTCATCGACTCCGAGGCCCGGGCGCTCATAACATCCACCGCCCTCCAGTCGGTGGCGGCCGAGGTGGCCTCAAAGGTGGACTGCCCGATCATGTTGAGCGTTGACGGCGGCATCGAGGGTTACGAGAGCTACGAGGCCGCCGTCGCCACCGTCGATTCCAGCCCGTTGCAGAGCGAGCCGGCCGGAGACGGGATGTACTACTCCTCGGGGACCACCGGTCGCCCCAAGGGCATCAAGCGGAGTCTCGTCAAAGGCCATTTCACGGACCCGGCCGGTCTCGAGATCCTCCTGGGCCCGACCTTCGGGTTCGGAACGGACACCGTGTACCTCTCCCCCGCTCCCCTCTACCACGCTGCACCGTTCGGGTTTACCCGGACGATCCATGCGATGGGCGGAACCAACGTCATCATGGAGCGCTTCGATGCCCTGGAGGCGCTGCGACTCATCGAGAAACATCAGGTGACCCACAGCCAGTGGGTCCCCACGATGTTCATCCGGATGCTGAAGCTGGCCGCCGACGAGCGCTCCCGGTACGACCTCTCCAGCCATCGCGTCGTCGTCCACGCCGCCGCACCCTGCCCCCTCGACGTGAAGCACAAGATGATCGACTGGTGGGGGCCGATCATCTGGGAGTACTACGGCGGCAGCGAGCTGAATGGCCTCACCCTCTGCGACAGCGAGCAGTGGCTGGCGCACCCGGGAACGGTCGGGAAGCCGATCCTCGGCAGCCTGCACATCTGCGACGAGAACGGGACCGAGCTGGAACCACACCAGCCCGGAGCCGTCTACTTCGAGCGCGACAGGATGCCCTTCAACTACCACAACGATCCGGAGAAGACCCGTTCAGCACAGCACCCCGAGCATCCGACATGGACCAAGCTGGGCGACGTCGGCTTCGTGGACGAGGATGGCTACCTGCACCTGACCGACCGGGAGTCGTTCATGATCATCTCGGGGGGCGTCAACATCTACCCGCAGGAGATCGAGGACAGCCTGGCCCTCCACCCGAAGATCCGCGACGTAGCCGTGATCGGCGTCCCGAACGAGGACTTTGGCGAGGAGGTCAAGGCCGTCGTGGAACTCGAACCCGGCTTCGAGCCCTCGGAGGAGATCGCGCTCGAGATCCTCGCCTACGCACGGGACCGTCTCGCCGGCTACAAGGTCCCCAGGAGCGTCGACTTCGAGGAGCAGCTGCCGCGGCTCGAGACCGGAAAGCTCTACAAGCGGCTCCTGAGGGACCGCTACTGGGCCGATCACGAGAGCAGGCTCGTGTGATCGCCGCCTCCATGGCACCCGACCGGGCAGACACGGAGCGCTGAACGCCGGTGGACTACCGCTGGCCCACGGAATGGACCGACCTGGCTGAACGGGCCCGCAGGTTCGCCGAGGCGGCAGCGGAACGACTCGGCGCCGTCGACGACTGCTGGCTCGTCGGCTACTCGCGTGAGTTCACCAGGATGCTCGCCGATCAGGGCTGGATCGGCATGACCTGGCCCCGCCACCTCGGCGGGGATGGGCGACCCGAGATCCAACGGTTCATCGTGACTGAGCAGCTCCTGCTGGCCGGCGCGCCGATGGCCGGCGCCTTCTTCCCAGATCGCCAGATCGGACCGGTGCTCATTGCCTACGGGACCCCCGAACAGCAGAAACGGTTCCTGCCGGAGATGCGTGCAGGCGAGGCCCAGTGGTGCATTGGCATATCCGAACCCGATGCAGGCTCCGACGTATCGGCGATAGCGACACGAGCGGTACGTGACGGCGACTCCTTCGTGGTCAACGGACAGAAGATCTGGACCAGTGGGGCCCACTTCGCCGACTGGTGCTACCTGATCTGTCGAACCGACCCGGATGCTCCAGCGCAGCGCGGCATGAGCGAGCTGATCGTGGACATGACGTCTCCCGGCATCACCGTCAACCGGATCACCGATGCCTCCGGCGACGCCCACTTCTGCGAGGTCTTCTTCGACGACGTCCGGGTCCCGGCCACCAACCTCGTCGGTGAGCTGAACAACAGCTTCGGCCAGACCATGCGCCAACTCGAGCACGAGCGGGGAGGCATCGACCGGCTGGCTTCGAACCAGCGCCTGTACCTGGACACCCGGCGACTGTTGGACGCTGACGACCACCTGCTCCGTCAGGAGTTCGCCCGGATCGAATCCGGTTACAGAATCGGCCGGGACATGGTGCTGCGAAACGTCCTACGCCAGACCCCGTTCGCCAACTACTCGGCGGTCACCAAGACCTTCTGCACCGAGCACGAGCAGCGGGTCGCCAACTTCGTGGGCCGCGTCCACGGTGCAGCCGCGATGGTCGAAGGACGCGCCGCCCGCAACCTCGTCTACGCCCCCGCCTACACGATCATGGGAGGCACCACCCAGGTGCTCCGCAACATCATCGGCGAGCGAATCCTCGGGCTGCCGAGGGAACCCCGACCGGTCGCTCCGCATGGGAGACAGCGGTAGTCGAGAGCCGAGCAGGATCCGGCCGCCGTGACGTCCGGGCGGTCTCTGGTCCATGTCGCTGAGCGTTGAAGCCGTCCTCTCTCCACCCCAGACTGCGGACATGATTTCGGTCGAGAGCATCACCAAGTCCTACGGCGACCTCACCGCCGTCAACGACGTCAGCTTCGAATGCGCTGCCGGGGAGGTAACCGGGTTCCTCGGCCCGAACGGCGCCGGCAAGAGCGTGACCATGCGGATCATGGCAGGACTGACCGTGGCCGACGCTGGCCGTGTCACCTTCAAGGGTCGCTCCTACCACGACATCCCCAACCCCGGGCGTGAGATCGGCATCATGCTGGATGCGTCGGCTCAGCATGTGGGCCGCACCGGTAGGGAGATCCTCACCATCGGAGCGATGACCATGGGTGTCCCGTCATCGCGGGTCGATGAGATGCTCGCAGCCGTCGGCCTCACCCAGTCGGAGGCGAAGCGTCGGTTGGGGACCTACTCGCTCGGCATGTTGCAGCGACTCGGCATTGCCCACGCCCTGCTCGGGGATCCCGAGATGCTGATACTGGACGAACCGGCAAATGGACTGGATCCCGCAGGCATCCGCTGGATGCGCGGGCTGCTGCGCGGTTACGCCGAACGGGGTGGCACCGTCCTGTTGTCCAGCCACCTGCTCAACGAGGTGGAGCTCATTGCCGACAAGATGATCCTGATCGGCAACGGGCGCATCGTCGCAAGCGGCGACCGAGCCTCGCTGCTCGGGATTGCCGGCGGAGGGGGCACCCTCGCCCGGGCCGACGAGCCCTCAGCGCTCAGGGCCGTGCTGGACCAGGCAGGTCTCGCCTACCGAGACGACGGCCCCGATCTGCATATCGACGCGACACCGGTCGAGGTGGGACGCCTCGCTGCACAGCAGCAGGTCGTCCTGATCGAGCTGCGACCCCTACAGGGCGGCCTCGAAGACCTGTTCCTCGCGATCACCGCCCCAGACGCGCGGGAACACGCCGACACGATGCAGACCACGACCGCCCACGACAACGGACACGACGGAGCCGAATCATGAACACCCCCATTGAGGGCTCCCCCCTGGCCGATCCCACGCCGGTCGCCAACCTTCACCTCCCCGCCCTGGCGCTGACCCCCTCGGTCGACGACAGGATTCCGATGCGACGCCTGGTCCGCGTCGAACTCCGCAAGGCAATGGACACCCGCGCCGGTCGCTGGCTCATCGGAGCCATCAGCGGCGGCACCATGATCGTGATGGCGCTCATGGTGCTCATCGGTGTTCTCGACGGGCAGGCATTCGACCTCACCGACTTCACCCAGGTCGCCAGTTTCTTCCCGATGAGCCTGCTCCTCCCCGTCCTGGGGGTGATGTCGGTCACCGGCGAGTGGAGCCAGCGCACCGCCATGTCCACCTTCACGCTCGTGCCGCGCCGTGGTCGCATCGTGGTGGCCAAGCTCGCCACCGGCGTCATCCTGGCCTGTGGGGCGACCGCCATGGCCCTGGCCAGCGGGTTCGCCGCTCTCGCCGTATTCCACCTCTTCGGTGGCGCCGCAAACTGGACGTTGTCCGCCCAGGCGATCGTCGCCTTCACCCTTCTCCAGATCATCGGCGTGCTCACCGGTTTCGCCTTCGGCATGCTGATCCTCAACACCCCGGCTGCGATCGTGGCCTTCTTCGGCTACCTGTTCATCCTGCCGACGGTGTTCATGGTCGCCTCGAACTTCTGGGACTGGGCGGAGTCGGCCCGGCCGTGGATCGACTTCAACCATGCGCAGGTGCCCTTGCAGAGCGGTGGCCTCTCAGGGGTCGACTGGGTCCAGTTCACCATCACGGCGCTGATCTGGTTCGCAGCACCCGTAGCCCTGGGGGCACGCCGCGTGCTGAGGGCCGAGATCAAATAGTCGACCGGCACGAACCACCGGCCTCTGCGGGCACCGGAGCGATTGCCGGCAATCCCGCCCTGAAGGTTTGTGGTGTCGGAGGGGGGACTTGAACCCCCACACCCTCACGGGCACCAGCTCCTTAGGCTGGCGCGTCTGCCAATTCCGCCACTCCGACGTGACTCCGGGTCACCCCGGATCGGCGATCAATCTACCGGCCAGACCGGTGCTCCCGCCAGATGGCACCGTCTTACCGGTCAGCGCCACCGGGCTTTCACCCTGTGGGTATGCACGACCGCCGTCAGGCGGGGCCGTCGGACGTCCAGTAGGTAGCCGTACCCGTCGGTGGTCCATGATCTCCACATGTCCGACCTCCAGACCGAACGCCGCGACTCGACCGTCCTGATCACCCTCGACAATCCAGAGGCCTTCAACGCGCTCACCCCGACGATGATCAGCGGCCTGGTCGTCGCCCTTCGGGAAGCCGCCTCCGACCGCTCGTGTCGAACCATCGTGCTGACCGGGCGAGGCGAGAGGGCCTTCTGCGCCGGGATCGACGTCAAGTCGGTGGCCCAGAGTGACGCCGCTGCAGGGAACCACGACGATTCCTCGGTTGACCCCATCGAGGCGCAGTTCCTGAACCTGCACAACCAGCTGGGCGCCATCATCCGGACCATCCACACGCTGCCCGTCCCGGTCATCGCAGCGGTCAACGGCCACGCCATCGGTGGGGGCTTCGCCATTGCGGCGGCCTGTGACATGCGGGTGGCTTCGGACAACGCCGCTTTCACCGATGGATTCGTGAGCCGTGGGATCTCAGGCTGCGAGCTGGGCCTCTCCTACTTCCTCCCCCACCTCGTCGGAGCATCCACGGCCTTCGACTGGATGCTCACCGGGCGACGCGTGTACGCCGACGAGGCTCTCTCGACCGGCCTTGTGCGACGGGTCGTGCCTGTCAGCGAGGTGGTCGACGCCGCCCTTGAGATCGGCGCCCAGATCGCCAAGCTGGCGCCGATGGCGGTCGCCATGACCAAGGAGACCATGTGGGCCAACCTGCAGGCCCCGAGCCTCGACCATGCTCTGGCCTTCGAGTCCCGTACCCAGGTCATGACCCGCAACACCGCAGACGCCGCCGAGGCGCGACTGGCCTTCCTCGAGAAGCGGGACCCGGTGTTCGGGACTCCGGACAACCCGCGACCGGTGCGCTGAGAAGAGACGTTTTCTGAACCGGAAGACCGGCAGTCGGATACCGACGAGCGGAGAGTGACCCTGCCTACTCGAAGAACCTGCTCGAAGCAGCAGGTTAGAAGAGCAGCCCGAGGGTGACCGTGGTGAAGGCGAAGACCAGGGCCGTGAGGATGGTGATCCGGTCCAGGTTCTGTTCCACCACTGTGGAGCCGGCGGTCTGGGCACCGATGCCCCCGCCGAACATGTCGGACAGGCCACCTCCCTTGCCGCTGTGCAGCAGGACCAGGAAGATGAGGCCGAGCCCTGAGCTGGCCTGGATGATGGCGACGATCACGAACATGATGGAGTGAGGCTATCGGTGACCGGGCGGTCAGCCGACCAGTCGATACGCGATGATCCGTGCGAATTCGTCAGCATCAAGTGACGCCCCACCGACCAGCGCCCCGTCGATGTCCGGCTGGCTCATCAGATCCGGGGCGTTGACCCCCTTCACCGAGCCGCCGTACTGGATCCGTACCCCGTTGGCCGCCTCTGCACCCCACTTCGAGCGAACGACTCCACGGATGGTGCCGCACATCTCCTGTGCGTCCTCCGGCGTGGCCGTCATGCCGGTACCGATAGCCCAGATGGGTTCATAGGCGATGACCAGGCCTGCGACCTGTTCGGCTTTCAGCCCAGCGAGGCCTGCGAGCACCTGACGTTCCACCTTCGCCCTGGCCCCGTCAGCCTCACGTTCCTCAAGGGTCTCCCCGCAGCACATGATCGGAGTCATGCCGTTGGCAAGGACGGCCTTCACCTTGCGGTTCACCTCGTCGTCGGTCTCGCCGAAAAGCTCCCGACGCTCCGAATGCCCGACGATCACGATCGACACGTTCATCTTCGCCAGCATCGCCGGGGAGACCTCACCGGTGAATGCACCCTTGGTCTCCCAGTGGCAGTTCTGCGCACCCAGGGCGATCGGGATGTCATCCGACTCCAGCACCGTCTGGATGGACCTGAGGTCCGTGAAAGGCGGGTGGATGGACACGTCGACCACGTCGTAGTCATTCCGTGACAACGCGTAGGAGAGCTTCTGGACCATCTGGATGGCCTCGAAGTGGTTGTGGTTCATCTTCCAATTTCCGCTGATGAGCGGTTTGCGATCGGCCATCCTGGGCTCCCTCTCCGAATTCCTGTCTAGTTCCCTGTCGAGACGTGCTCACCGCGCAGCGCCATCAGGCCCGGCAGGTCGCCCTTCTCGATCAACTCCAACGCAGCCCCGCCACCGGTCGATACGTGGTCCATCCTGTCGGCCAGACCGAACTGGCGGGCGGCTGCAGCACTGTCACCACCGCCCACCACCGTGAATCCACGGCAGTCAGCAACGGCCCCGGCGACGGTACGGGTGCCAGCGGCGAAACGGGGATCCTCGAACACGCCCATGGGCCCGTTCCAGAGCACCGTGCGGGCCTCGGCGATCACGTCGCAGAACTCCACGGCTGAACCGGGGCCGATGTCGAGGCCCATCCAACCGTCCGGCATCGACGTACCGACCTGACGCACCTCGCCGCCGGCGGACGGGTCACCGATCCTTCCGCCGGGGCCGAGCGCCGTGATGTCAAGTGGCAGCCGGATCGGCGCGCCGGAGTCCAGCAGCCGGGCGCATTCCTCGATTCTGTCCTCCTCGAGGAGCGAGGAACCGACCTTGGCCCCCTTCGCCGCCAGGAAGGTGAAGCACATGCCGCCACCCACGATGAGCTCGTCGACCACGTCCAGCAGGGCCTCGATGACACCCAGCTTGTCGCTCACCTTGGCTCCACCCAGGATCCCCACGAACGGATGGCGGGCAGAGGTGCGTAGACCCGCCAGGACCTCCACCTCCCGGGCCAGGAGACGACCAGCCGCTGAAGGCAGGTGACGGGGCGGACCCACGACCGAGGCGTGTGCCCGGTGTGAGGCGCCGAATGCATCGTTCACGTAGGCGTCGTGACCCTCGATGAGACGCTCGGTGAAGCCGGGATCGTCAGCAGTCTCACCGGGGTCGAAGCGGAGGTTCTCCAGTAGCTCCACACCGGGAACCAGCTCTGCGAGCCTCGCCCGGACCGGGTCCATGGAATAGGCAGGATCAGGCGCTCCGGCGGGCCTGCCCAGATGGGAACACGCTGTGACATGTGCACCGGCGTCCAGGAGGTACCGCAGGGTGGGCACCGCCGCCCTGATGCGAAGGTCGTCGGTGATGACACCGCCCGAGAGCGGCACGTTGAAGTCGCAGCGGACCAGTACCCGTCGACCGTTCAGGTCGCCGAGGTCCTCCAGCCGGGGAATGTCCACGGAATCGGTGGCCCGGTCGACCTACCTGCGCTTTCCGGCCTTCGCCTTCTTGGTGCGTCGGGTGCCGACGATCCTCGCCAGATCCACCAGGCGGGTCGAGTAGCCCATCTCATTGTCGTACCAGCCGAAGATCTTGACCATGTTCCCGGCCGCCATGGTGAGGCCGGCGTCAAACGTGCAGGAGGCCGGTCGACCGACGATGTCTGACGACACCAACGGCTCCTCGCTGTAATCCAGGACCTTGGAGAGAGGACCCTTGCGGGCTGCAGCAGCGAAGGCGGCGTTGACCTGCTCGACGGTGGCGGGCTTCTTGAGGGTTCCCACGAAGTCGGTGATCGAACCGTCAGGGATCGGCACCCGTAGCGAGATGCCGTCAAGCTTCCCCTTCATCTTGGGCATGACCAGGGCTGTAGCCCGGGCGGCTCCCGTGGACGTGGGCACGATGTTGATGGCTGCAGCCCTGGCCCTGCGCAGGTCACTGTGTGGGCCATCCACCAGGCTCTGGTCACCGGTGTAGCCGTGTGTGGTCGTCATGAAGCCCTGCTCCACGCCGAAGGCATCGTCCAGGACCTTGATCATCGGCACGAAGCAGTTCGTGGTGCACGAGGCGTTGGAGACGACGTGGTGCTTGGCGGGGTCGTAGTCGTCGTCGTTCACGCCGACCACGAACGTGGCGTCGGCGTCGCCGGAGGGTGCTGAGATGATGACCTTGCTGGCACCCGAGCCGAGGTGCAGGGCCGCCGCATCGCGGGAGGTGAAGAAGCCGGTCGACTCGATCACCACGTCCACGCCGAGGTCTCCCCACGGCAGGTCGGCCGGGTTCCGTTCGGAGAGGACCCTGATCTTCTGGCCGTCGACGGTGATGCCGTCCCTGGTGGCCTTCACCCTGGCGTCGAGGCGGCCGTGGACCGAATCATTGGCCAGGAGGAACGCCATGGTGTCTATCGACCCCAGGTCGTTGACGGCGACGAACTCAAGGTCCGCTCCCCGGGCCCTCGCCGCCCGGAAGAAGTTGCGGCCGATACGGCCGAATCCATTGATGCCAACACGGACTGTCATGGGAAGTGCTGTCTCCTGCGGTGGGTCATTGCCCACTGTTGCTGTTCAGGTCTGTGTCGACGACGCGTCTGCGAAGCGGACCCTTCATTGTTAGCCGATTGTTCGGGTCACGACACGGTTTCCCCACTGGAAAAGGCCCGCATGTTCGGATACCGGCAAGGCCCGCGGTCACACGCCCGCATCTGTGCAGGCTGCCAGCGCCGCTCCGAGGAGCGCCGGGTCGTGGATCATGCCGCCCGGGGCCGATACCGCCGCCCGGATGACCGGACATGAACCGGAGATTGACGCCTCGGAAGCCTCATCCACCAGGACCAGGTCCGGTCGGATCCCATGGTCCTCCAGGACCGCCAACTGGTCGGCGATCAGGGCCGGCGATTCCATGTCCGGTGCGAGGTTCGCCACGAGGACCAGCAGGCCGGCCCGTACGGCGAGGGCCTCCACCACGTCGGGCGCCAGCGTGGCTGCCAGGACGCTCGTGTAGAACGAACCCGGGCCCAGGACCACCTGATCCGATCCGGAAATGGCAGCAACCACCGCCGGTGGCGACGACACGTCCGATGGGACCAGCCGGAGCCTCACGATCCCGGATGCACGATGCACCGCCACCTGCCCCTCGACCTCCCAGTCGCCGGTGTCGGCCACGAGGTCCACTGGTCGACTCGTGGCCGGAAGCACCCGGCCGACGGCGCCCACGAGGCGACCCACCTCGTCCAACGCTGCGACGAGGTCATCGCCGGCGCCGACGAGGCCCGCTATGAGGAGGTTCCCGAGGGCGTGTCCGTCCAGGTCCCCTCCGGAGAACCGCCAGCCCAACTCGGCTGTGAGCATCGAACCGTCACCAAGGGCCTCGAAGCAACGCCGGAGGTCGCCGGGAGCCGGACCCCCCTCCGACGCCCGGATCCGTCCACTAGAACCACCGTCGTCGGCAATGGACACCACCGCCGTGACCACCTCCGCATAGGTCCTGATGGCCCTCAGACTGGTCGCCAGACCGTGGCCTCCGCCAAGGGCGCAGACCCGACGCGGGGCGCTCACCGTTCGACGTCACGGTGGCTGACCACCGGATCGAAGCCCCTGCCCCTGAGCATCTCGGCCACCGTCTCGGCAACGGCCACCGACCTGTGTCGGCCTCCTGTGCAGCCGAAGGCCACAGAGAGGTACGACTTGCCCTCCGATACGTACAACGGCATCAGGACCGCCAGCATGTCGTCCAGCTGGTCCAGGAAGTCCTGGGTGGCGTCATGGCTGAGCACGTACTCGCTCACCGGCCCGTCCCGACCTGTCAGGGGTCGCAGGTCCGGGATCCAGTGCGGGTTGGGGAGGAACCGGCAGTCGAATACGAGGTCGGCGTCCCTGGGCAGGCCGTGCTTGTACCCGAACGATGTGATGGTCGTCCGCATCGGGCGATCATCCACCTCGCCGTAGAGGGCCGAAACCCGGTCACGCAGCTCGTGGACGTTCAGGTCCGAGGTATCCAGGACCAGGTCGGCGGCTGCCCTCACGGGCTCCATGACCTCGCGTTCCGCCTCGATGGCCTGCTGGAGGCCACTGTCCCCCGGGAACGGGTGCGGACGCTTGCTGCTCTCATAACGACGCACGAGTGCCTCGGTGGAACAGTCCAGGAAGACGACGCGGAGGCGCTCCCCCGTCTCCTTCAGCTCCTCCACCGCCCGTAGCGTTTCGCCTCCAGCCAGGTCCGCCCTCAGGATGAAGGCAACCCGGTCCCATGTGGACCCACCCCCGATGGCCAGGTCCGCCACCTTGGAGCTGATCTCCGGAGGAAGACGGTCAATCACGAACCAGCCGAGGTCTTCGAGGTCCTTGGCGAACTCGCTGCGGCCCGCCCCGGACAGACCGGTGATCACCAACAGGTCGCTCATGGCAGCAGCGTAGACGCCACCCGGTTTCCTCTACCCTCCACGACCCGGCCTTCAGGCCTCCCGCTCGGCGACCAGCACCAGGAGACGCGGGATCGTGGCGGCCTCCCGGTACTCCGATGCCCGGGCCAGGAAGCCCTCCGGAGGTGCAGGCTCGTGCATCCGTCGCAGGACGAGTCCATGGTCGGCCATGGCGTTCACGTAGCGGCTGAGGGGACGGTGCACGAACGGCAGGAAGACATCCCTGTTGACCTCCTCGAGTTGGATCGACTCGACCAGGTAGGGACCGATCCGCCAGTACTGCTCGGGAGGATCCAGGATCTGGTC
>Ga0209554_1001657_pt1 | contig 16573 bp, 16 predicted proteins | sample MarorgKNORR_S2LV_5_FD_188221 | JGI IMG/M metagenome (GOLD analysis project Ga0209554, IMG submission 188221) | Marine microbial communities from the Southern Atlantic Ocean, analyzing organic carbon cycling - Bottom_A/KNORR_S2/LV (SPAdes) (version 2) | ecosystem: Environmental > Aquatic > Marine...
TCCAGGCACCATTAAGGGAGATAGAATGAAAAGGGTAATAAGAGATAAAGCTAAATTTGAAAAAGTTTCAGCCAAAACCATAGAAAATGATTTTGTTTCCATGGCCTCAATGAGAAGCTGGATTAATCCAGAAGATATTGGAAATATGTGTGCTCATTTAATTTCAAACGAAGCAAATAAAGTTTCCGGTCAAGTTATAGCGGTAGATGGCAATTGTGAACGAATGGATTAATCTTAAAAATCAAATTTTTTTTTATGAGCTATGGTCTTTATATAGGAAAAAATTTAACATCTGATGGACATGCTTGGTTGGCTGGCTACGGTGATGAACCATCAAGCCATTGGCTTGAAATTATTCCCAAAAAAAAACACAAAACGGGTGAAAAAATATTAGTTGGGGTAAGAGAAAACGCTGATATGCCAGGGAAATTAATAAAAATTCCTCAGGTTTCTCAAACATACAAACATATTCGCGTAAGTTACTCTTATTATCTTGGTGCCCCATCACCTCTTACAAATGGTGGATTAAATGAACATGGTGTTGCTGTTCGAGATGTTTGGTCTAAATCACGTAAGGAATTAATTAATATGACTCCTAAAAATCAAACAGGCCCTAATTATAGTGATTTAGCTCGAATAGTTTTGGAGCGCGCTAAATCTGCCAGAGATGCAGTTAAAATAGTTAGTAACTTGATCAAAAAATATGGTGAAAGTACATACGGAGGAAACTCACATATATTTGCAGACTCAAATGAAGCTTGGGTAATGATACAGTTTGCTGGTGGAGCTGGTCTATGGGCTGCTGAACGTCTTGGACCAAATAGTATTCGTGCTTCACGTCCAGGCTATATTGAAAACATTCCAATAAAAGAAAAGCATAATCCAAATTTTCTTTACTCTGATAATCTTATTCAATTTTGTAAAAAAAAAAGATGGTATTCAAGTGGTCATTTCAATGTAAATAAGATTCTTGGAGATGGAAAGTGTCGTTGGAAAGGTGTAAAATGGATTGAAGGAGAAATAAAAAAGTTAGCACAAAGACCAGAGAAAATTGAATTACACGATGTAATGTGGGCCATTCGTACTCCAAAATTAACAGGCGATACTGCGGGATATGGACAGATCGTTCCACTATTTAATCCAAGTCATGATAATTTAAGAATGCTTTGGCATTCACCAATTGGTGCAGTAGCTTCCCCATTTTCTCCAGTTTTTATGGGACAAACTATAGTTCCCGAAGAATTTATGATGCATAGATATCTTACTGTTGGCGAATCACATAGATTTTCAGATGAAAGAAAATTGAATGAAAAAGGTAGCTTGTCTCTTGTTAATCAAGGAGTTGAATCAACAGTTTCTGCGGTATACGAGTGTAAAAGATTATTATATCTAATTTTACAAAACGAAAAACTTTTTCTTTCTGCAGCAACAGAAATCTTTAAAGATAGAGAAAAAAAATTAAACGATAAAACGATTCAGATTCTTAAAACTACAAAAATTCTTCTAAAAAAAAATGAAAAAAATTTATGTGAAAAAATTTTAAATAATTTTAGTACAACGGAATTAAGAAATGGTTTGAAAGTAGTTCTAACGCTATCTAAAAGTATGGAAACACATATTAGACAAACAAAAGATTTTAGAAAGAATATTAAGCCAAGATCTTTTGATCAAATTTGGTAACGCTAATTTTCTTGATGAGAAGTTTTTTCATTATTTGAAATTCTCAATATCATTAATATTTTCCAAAGAACTATTAAGTTCTGTTATGTTTTCGCGTCTTGAAAGAGCAAAAACTGAAATAACCATTAAAATAACAAAAAGAACTGGAATAAGTATAACAACTGAAATGTGTTGTGATACAAGAAAAAAATATACAACTAAAAAAATTATAGATCTAATTAATACGGTATTTTTAAAAACAGCAATAATTGAAAGGGAATGTTTTAAAAGATTAAAAAAGCTCATTTTTGATGGTCCAAAATATCGAGGTCCCCTAATTGATGGAACAGATTTTCTTTCTTTTGCTATCTTTGATAATGAACCAGAAAAGCTGCTCCAAGTAGCGGCTTCTTTGGACATTTTATCAGCAGCAAATTTTGGCAGACATGTATAGTTTCCAAATTTAATGGATTGCCCTGTAAAAATATAAGTCAAATACTTATGAATTAAATAACAAGATTTAAATATAAATCCTTCAGACCTTTTAACTCTATTTGCTGTAATAACAGTGTCTGGATATTCTTTAGCTTTTTTAATAAGTAATTTTATTTCTTCAGGTCTATCTTCGCCATCACCATCCATGGGTATAACATAATCAAAATCTTCTTTTTCATTGATATATTTTAAACCAGCAGCATAGCACCTTGCATGACCTCTGTTCTCTTTCATATTAATAACTTGTACTGATTTTATATTATTTAGATTAATATTAATTTCAGGTTTTTGTTCTGTGGATGCGTCATTAACAATTATAACTGATGCCTCGTCCTCTAAACCTTTGGTCTCTGAATCAATATTTTCTAAAAGTTTAAAAACAGATTGCCAGTCATTATAAATTGGGATTAATATTTTAATTTTCATTAATTAATTTTTGCAATCCATTCATTTTTTTTAGCATTATCTAAAAAAGAAGATTTAAACGAATTAATAATAAGAGCTTTGACTTCTTCCAATGTAAGATCAAGCGCTAATTGAGATTCAATTAAATTTTTATTCAAATATCCTCCGAAATAAGCTGGATCATCAGAATTAACCATAACGTTTAAACCTAAAATTAACATTTTTTTCAAATTATGATTTTCAAGTTTATCAAACACACATAATTTTACATTAGATAAAGGACAAACAGTTAAAGGAATTTGTTTTTTTTTTAATACTTCAATTAATTTATCGTCCTTAAAGCATTGAACACCATGATCTATCCTTTTAACCTTAAGTAAATTGATACTATCCCAAATATATTTTGGTGGCCCCTCTTCGCCTGCATGAGCAACAGTTAAGAAACCTTCGTCCCTTGCTTTTTTAAATAATTTTTTAAATTTTTTTGGGGGATTTCCAAGTTCTGAAGAATCAAGCCCAACGCCAACAATTTTATCTTTATGCTTTAACGCCTGATTTAAAATTTTAAATCCAGATTCTTCTTCTAAATGTCTTAGAAAACACATAATAATTTTAGAAGTTAAACTAAATTCCAAATTCGCTTTATCAAGTGCTTTACTAATTCCATTAATGACAGTATCAAAAGAAACACCTCTATCAACATGAGCTTGGGGATCAAAGAAAATTTCAGTATGGACAATATTGTCTTCTTTACATTTTAATACATAAGCCCAGGTAAGATCAAAAAAATCCTTCTCATGTATTAAAACTTTTAAACCCTGATAATAAATATTTAAAAAAGAATCTAAGTTTTTAAAATTGTAAGCAGATTTAACTTCCTCAACATTATTGTAAGGAATTGAAACATTGTTTCTTTTAGCAAGCTCGAACATATGTTCTGGCTCAAGAGTTCCTTCAATATGTAAATGCAGTTCGGCTTTTGAAACTTTTTTTATAAATTCAATTATTTGATTGCTCATTTATAAATTTATTTCTGGAAAGGATGGACAGTCCATTTTAGCTCCATGTTTTAATTTAACTTCTGGAAAAGGTGGAGAAACTTCACCTTTTCTTTTAGCAAAAGTTGCATCATCTCCTACAAATCTTACAGAAAAAGCTCTTCTTCTATTTGGGCTGCTATTTCCAGGTGCACCATGGATTATTGAAAAGTTAAACGCAACAATGTCTCCAGGGTTTAATTTCCATGAAGCAATGTCATAATCTTTTCTATTGCTGCTTATATCAGGAATTATGTCAAACTTTTCATCTTTTTTTTCATATGAATGTCCAAAAAACTTTGTTGGTAAATATTTTTTATTCCAAGTATGAGAAAATTTTACAAATTCTGGGCAGACTTCTTTAAAAATTTTATCTAAAGGAATCCATAAACTACAATTATCTTTACCATCTACACAATAATAAGGTTGATCTTGGTGCCACGGTGTTCTCTTCGTTGCACCCGGCTCCTTGATTAAAATATGTTCATGAAATAAATTAACCTTTTTTGATTGCATTAATTCTGCAGCAACTTTTGCTATATCTGAATTAAATATAAAGTCTTTATATTCTTCTATTCTCTGCCAATTACAGTAGTCATCATAGAAAATTTCTTTGTCATTTTTTTCTTCATAAACACATTTGTATTGGCTCGGATTTTTAAAATTTTTTTCAATACCTTTTGCTAATTTTTCTAACCAATGATTAGATATAATGTTCTTAAGTAAGGCAACACCTTGATTTTTATAATCATTTATTGTCTCTTTACTAACAACCATATTTAGATATTTTATGAAACTTAATTGTTTCCGTATATAACTTTAAAGTCTTTTTTTAAAGAATGTTGCAAACAACCAAATTTGATGTCTAAAGAAAAAACCTAGCTTATTTTCCATTAAAATTTCTCAACTGAAGTTCTTAATTCAATTTCCCAAGACCATGCACTTTTATCTTGATTGTGAAACTCAAGATAAGTTTTTGCAATAGAGTCTGGATGTATTGTTTGATAATCTCCAAAAGGTTTTTTGCCAATTGCTCCATCTATAACAAAATGACCGATATGAATATTTTGAGGATGAAGCTCTCTCGCTAGTGATTGAGCCAGTCCTCTAAGTCCAAATTTACCCATCGCAAAAACAGAAGACTTAGCAAAACCTTTAATGCCGGCTGTTGCGCCAGTAAAAAAAATACTTCCACTTTTTCTTTTTAACATTCTTTTTGAAACTTCTTGAGCAACTAAGAAAGCACCAAAACAAGTAACATTAATTGCCTCTTGAGTTTTTTTTGGATCCAATTCTGTTATGCTTCCTTTTAAACGAGTAGATGAATTGTAAATAACAAGATTTGGTGTGCCTATTGTTTTATCAGTTTCCTTAAATAAATTTCTTACACTTTCAATATCGCTTGAGTCACATTTATAGGTTTCTGCTTTAACTTCTTTTTTTAAATCTTCTAACTTTTCTACATTTCTTGCCGCTAAGACAACTTTCATTCCTTTAGAAGAACAAAGCCTCGCTAAGGAAGCACTTAGTCCTGAGCCTACGCCCACAATTAAAACAGATTCATCCATATTTTCTATTTAGCGTTGCATTCGCCAATGGAATTTAAGCCACATTTTTTTCCGTCAGCCCAGGTAGCATTATTTAGATTTGCTCCCTCAAAATTTGCATTTAGGATATTTGCTCCTGTAAAGTCTGCTTCAAAAAGATTTGCATTGGTAAAGTTAGCATCTATTAAGGAAGATGCTTTAAAATTTGCACGGGTTAAGTTAGCGCTAGTAAAATTTGTTTTTTCAAAATTACCACCTTCAAAATTTGTTTCATATAAATTAGCTCTTACAAATGAAGATTCTGGATAATTTCCATTAGCCAATGTTGAATTCATCATAATACTTTTATCAAAAATGACTTTTATAAACCCTGTAAAAGACAAATTAGAATTTGGTAAATAAGTACCCGTTAAATCTTGCCCGTCTGAAAATGCACAACCAGAATAATCGACTCCATCGCCCGGTGGGTCATCGCAGGTAGCATTAGCATTATTAAAAAATAATAAGCATAAAAACGCAATAGTTATTAATTTTTTCATACTTGATCTTAACATACTTTATTTCTGGCTAAAGATATGTAATTATTAAAATTAGCTAAAAATGAACAAAATTATTTCAAAAATTTCTAAAATAGGTTGGCGGTTTGATAACACCTATTCAAAATTACCTGACACTATGTTATCTAGGCTTGCTCCTATACCGGTAAAAAAACCAAAATTAGTTATCCTCAATCATTCTTTGTCTAAAGAATTAGGATTAGATTTTTCTACTACAAATGAAGAAAATTTAGCTTTGATGTTTGCGGGAAATTTGTTGCCTGAAGGATCTGAATCAATTGCACAAGCTTATGCGGGTCATCAATTTGGTTATTTTACTATGTTAGGTGATGGGCGTGCAATTGTAATAGGTGAACATCTTTCTAAAAATAACAAACGTTTTGATATTCAATTTAAAGGTTCTGGCAAAACTCCATTTTCAAGAAATGGTGATGGAAGAGCTGCCTTAGGACCTATGTTGAGAGAATATATTATTAGTGAAGCAATGCATGGTTTAAAAATTCCAACCACAAGAAGTTTAGCTGTAGTTAAAACAGGTGAAAATGTAATTCGTGAAACTCCTTTATCTGGAGCAATATTAACTCGAGTTGCAACTAGTCACATTCGCGTTGGTACATTTCAATATGTGACTATGATGGGAGAGGAAAAAAATTTAAAAACTTTAGTTGATTATACAATTGGCCGACACTATCCAAATATTAAAGACTCCAACACTCCAGCACTTGATCTATTAAAAATTGTAATAGAAAAACAAACTAAACTAGTTACAAATTGGATGAGGGTTGGTTTTATACATGGAGTAATGAACACAGATAATATGGCAATATCTGGTGAAACAATTGATTATGGTCCTTGTGCTTTTATGGACACTTATGATCCTGACACAGTATTTAGTTCGATAGATCAACATGGTCGTTATGCATATTTTAATCAACCTGGTATCACAAAATGGAATTTAACAAGATTTGCGGAAACACTTATACCTTTGATTGATAAAAATAAAATTAAGGCAATTCAGATTGCCACAGAGACGATAAATAATTTTGCAGAAACCTATAAAAAAAATTGGCTTCAAATGATGCGCAATAAATTAGGTTTATTTGGGGTAGAAAGAAAAGATAAAAGCTTGATTAATGATTTGTTTTTATGGATGCAAAAAAACAAAGCTGATCACACAAATACTTTTTGTTTTCTAATGAATGAAAATAACCAAGAAGATAAAATTTATAATAATCAAGACTTTCTTATCTGGAAGCAACAATGGCAAGAACGTTTAAAACTACACAACAATTCACTAGAAAAGTCTTTAAAGTTAATGCGTTCAGCTAACCCATTGGTTATTCCAAGAAATCACAAAGTAGAAGAAGCTTTAGAGGCTGCAAATAATGATTATTTAAATCCAATGAAAAATTTACTTAAAGTTCTTGAAAAGCCTTATGAAAATCAGGAAAAAATTAGTGGATATCAATCTCCGGCTCCACCTAGTAAGAAAAAATACCAAACTTTTTGTGGCACTTAATTAACCAATTTATAAAAAAATAAGTTCTTTTTGTTCTAATAACAAATTAATAATTTTTGTTTATTTACTTCTATAATTGCTTTTCTAAGTTGCCATTTTGTTTTTGAACATTTTGTTTCGGGCGTAAAATTATATATTTCCAACAAAAAAGGATAATAGAATTTTTTATCTGCTGCTATCTTGTTAATTAATACTACGGGTCTAGATTTAAGATGGTATGATAAATTTCCTGCGTGCCACTCGTCATTTCCAACATAATATTCAAATTTGGTCCATCTAGGATCCCATTTTTTTTCTACAATTTCAGCAATTTGTTTCCCAGGGTAGTCAGTTCTTTTATCTGTTTTAGTAATTGAAATATAAGCATAAGCAAATGGAGAGAAAATAAACAATATTAAAAATACAGAAACAAAACCTTTTAATTTTTTTAAATTAATTTGAGTTTGAAAAATATAGACCAACAAAACTCCAAAAAATAAATAGAAAGATGTTGTCCACATTGTTCTAATTTTAACTCCCATAATCATAGAGGTTAAAAACATCAATAAAATTGGAACAATATTGATAGTTAATAAAAATAATAACTTTTGATCCTTAAGGTTAAATTTTGATTTAAATTTTGAAACAACAAAGAAACTCATAATAAAAAAAGGTATGAGTACTCCAATTTGCTTTCCTAAAAAAATTATAGGATAAAATAAATGATCTAAGAAATTTTGATCACCTGTTCCTGTTCTGTGAAGACCATAAGTAATCGTAATATAATCATGTTCAGTAAGCCAAATTATATGAGGTAACAAAACTAAGAAAAAAGGTATTAAAGAAATAAAGCTTTTCAAGTTAACTCTTTTTTTAATAATCATATAATAAAAAAATACATCCATTGCTACAAGCAGGTAGATAAATAAATATTTTGATAAAATTCCTAGAGCTGCGAATAAACCAAATAATAGCCAATTAATAGTTTTATTGTCTTTAAATCCTTTCCAACCATATAAAACCGACAATGTCCAAAAAGGTAATTGACATACATTTACATTAAATTCTGGAGTGGTGAAATTATAAAAATAAATTCCTTCTAATAATAATACTGATAATAAACTTAAAATTTTATTATTAAAAAATTCTTCCGAAAATTTCCAAACTACAAAAAAAGATATAACCACAAATATTTGACTTAACAAATAATAAACCCAATCTTGTGGTCCAAATATTTGATAAAATACTTCAGCAAAAAAAGCGCTTACAGGTGGATGTTTATTAAAACCCCAATCTAAATTACTTCCCCAGGCTAAAGCTTCAATAGTGTCTAGAGGTAAATTATGATTTGTTAATGTTGGAATTAATGTCCAAATAATTAAATGTGATGTAATAAAAATGTAAAATAAATTGTCTATGTTTATTTTATTAGGCTTCATTTACGTATATTTATATGAATTAAGCTATCTTGACACCCATTAATTGCTGAATATACTCCGGCACATTTTAAACAAAGCATATGATAAAAATCTCAAAAAATTACGTTCCTAATTTAAAAGAAAAATACATGAGTGAAAAACACGAAGCATATTTTAAAAAAAAACTAACTGAATGGAAAAGAGAGATAGTAAGAGCTAACAATGCAGCTTTATATAATAATTCTCTAGATGACAATAGCACTTCGGCAGACATGGTGGATCAGGCAAGTTCTTATACTGAAAAAAATGTTGAAATGAGAGCTATCAACAGACAAATCAAACTTATTTCTAAAATTGATCAAGCTTTAAAAAAAATTAAAGATGGTACATATGGCTATTGTGAAGAAACAAGTGAACCAATTGGGATTAAAAGGTTAATGGCAAGACCAATTGCTACTCTTTGTATTGCTGCTCAAGAAAAACATGAAAAAGAAGAAAAAGTTTACGCTGATCTTTAAGGCTTAGGAATAACTTCTCCCCTATTCATAAAATCATAGCCTTTAATCACTGCTTCTCTTTGGACTATTTCTAAATACCATCTAGTCAAATTTTTATAATTTTTAAGCCCAATATCATGCCAATCATGTCTTGCAATCCAAGGAAAAGTTGCAATATCAGCAATTGAGTAATTGTCTCCAGCAAGATATTTTGCTTTCCCTAATCTTTCATCTAAATCACCATATATAGTTTTGGTTATATTAAAATATCTTTCCTCGCCCCATTTATCCTTTCCAGAATTGTAACGATGAAATTGATGATGTTGTCCTAGCATTGGACCAACATAAGCCATTTGAGCCATTAACCATTGGTTAATTTTTGTTCTATCTTTTTGTTCATAAAATTTATTACTTTTTTCTCCTAGATACATAAGGATAGCTCCAGATTCAAAAACAGCTTCTTTATTATTGTCATGATCAATAATTACTGGAATTTTGCTAAAAGGACTTATTTTTCTAAATTCAGGTTTAAATTGTTCACCTTTTGAAAAATCTCCTTCAGGATTAATTCTTATTTTAGTAACCTTGTATTCAAAGCTAATTTCTTCAAGCATAATTGAAATCTTTTTACCATTTGGAGTATCGGCTGTTAAAAGTTCAATCATTTTTTTTAACACCTAATCTACTCTGAACGCTTTTTGAAGTAGTGGTAAATTCAAATCTTAATTTTTCATCAGGTCTTGCATATTTAAAACAACCTCTTGCTGCAAGCGCACCTTCATGAAATCCTGAAAGAATTAATTTTAATTTTCCTGGATAATTGCATATATCTCCTATAGCAAAGATTCCTTTTTGGTTTGTTTCAAAATTTTCTGTATTAACTGGTATGCGTTTTTTATCTAAATTTAGTCCCCAATTAACAATTGGACCTAGTTTCATAATTAAACCAAAAAAACCCAAAAGATAATCGGTTTCTATGTTTTTGATACTTCCATCATTATTTTTAATTTTAATACTTTTAATTTTTTTATCACCCTCAACTGAACTTAATTGACATTTTGTAAATAATTCAATTTTGCCTTCTTTACTTAATTCTTTAACTTTATCAACACTAGATTGTGCTCCTCTAAATTCATCTCTTCTATGCATCAATTGAACTTTTGAATTGGCTGATAGTTCAATAGCCCAGTCCAAAGCTGAATCTCCTCCACCAAATATTGAAACAATTTTGTTTTTAAAAATCGTTTTGTCTTTTACTGAATAAAATATTTCTTTTCCTTCAAATTTTTCACATTCTTTTACTGAAAATTTTCTTGGTTCAAAAGATCCTACTCCGCCTGCAATAATTATGCTTGATACCTTAAATTCTTTTCCTTTGTTAGTGTTAATTATCCAATTGTTATTTTTTTTTTTAACTTCTTCAACTCTGTCACTTAAGTGAAAATTAGTTTTAAATGGTTTTATTTGTTCAGTTAAGTTGTTGGTTAATTCTTCACCAGTACACTCTGATATTGCTGGAATATCGTAAATTGGTTTGTCTGGGTAAAGTTCAATACATTGGCCTCCAATTTTGTCTAGATTGTCTACAACTTCACATTTTAGACCAATAATACCAAGTTGATGAACGCAAAAAAGTCCTGTTGGACCTGCACCAATAACTAAAACATCTGTATCAATCATTAGGATTGTTTTTCTGGAAGCTTAACTACCAATCCTTCTAATTTTCCCGACACAATTAATTGACAACTTAATCTACTAAATTTATTAGGTTCATATGCCATATCAATCATATCTTCTTCTCCGTCTTCTTTTTTTGGAAGTTTATCAAACCACTCTTGTTTGACATAAACATGGCAAGTTGCGCATGCCATACCCCCTCCACAATCAGCATCAATACCTGGAATATTTTTCTGAATAGCACCTTCCATAACACTTAGTCCGTTTGCTACCTCAATTGTGTGGGCTTTACCATTATATTCTATATAGGTAATTTTTGGCATTAGTAATATATAGGCACAAAAAAAAACAGGACAAGTAGTTTTTACCTGCCCTGTTTAAAATTTTTAATACTTTAATTACTTGCTTCGTCCACTCGAAACTGCAGCAGCCCAAATTACTAGACCAAATGCAATTTTGTTTATGAAGTCTGCTAAATTATAAACAACATTCAATGAATTAGCGTCTACACCACCAGTTACATAGCCAAATATATAGCCTAATGGATATATGCTCCATCCAACAGTAATAATCATTCTTAATGTACTAAAAGCTGTCGCAAAAGGTTTATTTCCACTTTTATGAGCTGCTCTACCAGCTTCGCCTGAAAAGATTTCATATAAAACATAAATCCATCCTGCTATCCAAATTACAAAACCTAGCATTGAATTGATGTATCCTGCTTCACCTAAATATCCTCCAATTACCATTGTCAATGTTCCAATTAAAAGTCTCCAGAACATTCCACTAGAAACTTTTCTTACCGCTGTTAATATTAGATAAAACAATATCGTCTGTAATGGCATAGTTATTAACCATTCCATATATCTATATAAAGTTGGAGCATCTCCTGTTTGAATCCAAACGCCTCTCATGTACAGGTAGTGAATGAACGCAATACCAGTTACTAGACCAGCAACCGTTACTGGTGTTTTCCAGCCTACAGCTACTGTGCCTCTTTCCATGAAAAAGAATACTGTGGCAGCTAACGTACCCATTGAAATTACCCAAAAAGTAATTCCAACAAAATCATCTGAAGCCAATAAAGATGTTTCAGCGCCTGCTGCACTTGATAAACCTATAAGAGCTACAAGGGCAAAAACAAACAACTTCAATTTATTCATAAAAAATTTCCTCGTAAGTTAGTTTTTAATATTTTTTAAATTTAAACTACATTTATAACAAATTTGCAACCAAAGTTAATTGAACATTACAAAATAAATAGGTAATAGAAGAGCTTTTTTGCGATTAATTTATGTTGATTTTATTAGCTTTTTTAATTTAAATGAAATTTATTTGAAAAAACCATATAAAAATTAATAAAAAAGCAAATTAATATGAATCAAAAATTTTCTCAAATTTATTCTAATTCTATTAAGAATCCTGAAGAATTTTGGAAAAAAATATCAGAAGATATTTTTTGGTTTAAGAAACCAACAAGAATTCTTAATAAATCCAATCCTCCTTTCTATAAATGGTATGAAGATGGAGTTACAAATACATGTTATAATGCTTTGGACTTCCATATAGATAAAGGTAGAGGTGATAGAACTGCTTTGTTGTATGATAGTCCTATAACAGGTAATAAAAACAAGTTTACATATAATGAGTTAAAAGAAAAAGTTTCAAAGTTTGCAGGTGTATTGCAAAATCAAAGAATAAAAAAAGGAGATAGGGTTATTATTTATATGCCAATGATACCTGAGGCAGTCATTGGTATGCTTGCTTGTGCAAGAATTGGAGCAATTCACTCTGTTGTTTTTGGAGGATTTGCATCAAACGAATTAGCTAGTAGAATAGATGACAGTAAAGCTAAACTATTACTGATAGCTTCGTGTGGCTTTGAGCCAGGAAAAACTGTAGAATATAAACCTCTTGTAGATCAAGCTTTAAAGTTAGCTTCTCATAAAATTGAAAAACTTATTTTGTTCCAAAGACCAAGACATGAAGTAAAACTTAATGCTCCTCTAGAAATAAGTTGGGAAGAAGCGTTGTCTAATGCAAAAAGTGTGGATTGTGTTGAAATGAAATCTAACGAATTTTCATATATTTTATATACATCAGGTACAACAGGAGTTCCGAAAGGAATTGTTAGAGATATTGGGGGTCATATTGCTGCTCTTAAATGGACGATGAAAAATATTTACAATATTGATCAGGATGATGTTTGGTGGTCAGCTAGCGATATCGGTTGGATTGTAGGCCACTCTTATATTGTTTATGCACCATTATTCAAAGGATGCACAACCGTTCTTTTTGAAGGTAAACCCGTTGGAACTCCTGATGCTGGAGCTTTCTGGAAAATCATTTCAGACTACAAAGTAAAATCTCTATTCACTGCACCAACTGCATTTAGAGCAATTAAGAAAGAAGATCCTGAAGGTAAGTTTTTTTCTAAATACAATTTAAGTTCATTTCAAAGTTTATTTTTGGCAGGCGAGAGAGCTGATCCTGATACAATTAAATGGGCAGAATCTCTATTAAAAGTTCCAGTAATTGATCATTGGTGGCAAACTGAGACTAGCTGGGCAATTAGTGCTAACTGCACAGGAATAGAACTGATGAAAACAAAGTATGGCTCTGCTTGCAAAGCTGTTCCGGGTTATGATGTTAAAGTTATAAAACCAGATAAAACGCTAGCTAAACCAAACGAAATGGGTGACGTTGTAGTTAAACTTCCGTTGCCTCCAGGAACTTTTTCAACTTTATGGAATGCTGACGAAAGATTCAAAAAAACTTATATGTCAAACTATGAAGGGTATTATCAAACCTATGATGCAGGACACATTGATGACGATGGTTATATTTGGATTATGTCCAGAACAGATGATATTATAAATGTTGCTGGGCACAGATTATCGACAGGTGCAATTGAAGAGGTTTTGTCAGAACACCAATCAGTAGCAGAATGTGCTGTTATTGGAATTGCAGATAAATTAAAAGGACAATTACCAATTGGTTTAATAGCACTTAAAGACGGAGTTCAAAAAGATAACGAAACAATATCCAAAGAATGCATACAAATGGTTAGAGATAAAGTTGGTCCTGTTGCAGCTTTTAAAACCGTTATTGTTGTAAAAAGATTACCTAAAACAAGATCTGGAAAAATTTTAAGAGGAACGGTTAGAAAAATAGCTGATAACCAAGAATATAAAATGCCAGCAACGATTGACGATCCTACAATTTTAGATGAAATTAAAGAAGATTTAATTAATAATAATATTTTATAAGTTTAATGATAAAGTATTTATTTCTTCTTGGAGCTATCTTTTGTGAAGTTGTTTAAAAAACTAAAGGTTGGCCATTTGGATCGCCTAAGATTTTTCCATTTTTCATTTTTATCTGACCGTTAATTACAGTTAAAATAGGTTTTCCTTTAAATTCCATTCCATTAAATGGAGACCATTTACATTTACTTTCAATATTTTCATTTTTGATTATAATTTTTTTATTCATATCTACTATAGTTAAATCAGCATCAAATCCTATTTTAATATAACCTTTGTTTTTTATGTCAAAAATTTTAACAGGATTTTCACAAACAAAATTTACAAATTGTTCAAGAGTTAGTTTGCCATCGTTAACATGATTTAGCATTATTGGCACCAATGTTTGAACACCAGGCATTCCAGATGGAGAATTAGGATAATTTTTATCTTTATTCTCTTTTAAATGTGGAGCGTGATCTGATCCAATAATATCTAGAAAATTATTTTTTACGCCGTACCATAATCTATCTTGATGCACTTTATCTCTTATAGGCGGATTCATTTGCACATATGTTCCTAATTCCTCATAACAATCTGGAGCTTTGAAAGTTAAATGTTGTGGAGTAATTTCAAAGGAAACATTACCTTTATGTTGAGATAAAAAATCAACTTCTTCTTTTGTTGACACATGAAGAATGTGTGCTTTCTTATCTAATCTTTCTGCTATTTTCACTATTTTTCTTGTTGATGACATTGCACATTCTTCATTTCTCCAGAGAGGATGTGTTTTTACATCTCCTTGTTTAATTAACTTTTTTCTCTTATTTAAAATTTCCTCATCTTCAGAATGAACAGAAACTATTCTTGAACTATTTTGAAATACTTTTTCAATATCTTCTTCATGCTGAACTAATAAATCTCCTGTTGAAGATCCTGCAAAAAGTTTAATTCCACAACATCCTTCTAAACCGTGTAAATCTGATAGTTCTTTATGATTGTCTGGTGTTGCTCCAAAATAAAATGCATAATTACAATACATTCTATTTTTTGCTAATTTTAATTTATTAGAAAATTCTGTTTTGCTTGATGTAGGAGGGCTGGTGTTCGGCATTTCAAATACCGATGTTATTCCACCTACTATTGCTGCCCTGCTTCCTGAATTTAAATCTTCAACATCTGTAGATCCTGGTTCTCTAAAATGAACCTGCGTATCAATACATCCTGGTAAAACTGTTAGGTTTATTGCATCAAATACTTCTTTGGAATTTTCACTATTTAAAGTTCCAATTTTTGTAATTTTACTATTTTTTATTCCAATGTCTTGCTTTTTGAGGTTGCCATCTATGTAGCATAAGCCATTTTTTATAATTAAATCTAACATTTCGTAGAAAAGTAATTATATTATAAATGATTAACAATCAAATATGAATATTAATAGCGCTTGTATTTTAGAAGATCGAGGAATTCTCTTTGTTGATGGAATAGATGCAAAGGATTTTTTACAAAATATTATAACTAATGACATAGATAAAGTTTCTGACAACAGCTCTTGTTTTGCATCTCTATTGACTCCCCAGGGAAAATTTTTGTTCGACTTTATAGTTGTTAAACACAAAAAAGGTTATTTTATTGATTGTGAAAAGATACAAATTGAAGAACTGTTTAAACAATTTTCCTTATACAAACTAAGATCGAATGTTCAAATTTTAAATCTCAGCAATGAATTTGCGGTGGCTGCTTTAAGTTATGAAAAATTTAAATCTATCGAAGGTTCTAAAGATGAATTAGGATTTACTTTAAAATATAGAGAAGATCCTATTTTGTTAGATCCTAGAAATAAAAAACTTGGAGCAAGATTGGTTATTAATCTTGAAAAACTTTATTTGTCACTAAAAAAACTTAATTTAAAATCTGTAAAACAAGAAGAATATTATAATTTAAGTTTTGATTTAGGCATTCCTCAAAAAAATACAAACAAACTTAAAGATAAAATATTTGGAATAGAATGTAATTTTGAAGAGCTTAACGCAATTGATTTTAAAAAAGGATGTTATGTAGGTCAAGAAAATACATCAAGGATAAAATTAAAAAATAAATTAACAAAAAGATTGTTACCGGTTAAAATAGTTGAAGGAAAAATAAGTGAAGGCGATTCAATTTTTAGTGAAGATTCTGAAATAGGTAAAGTTTTAATAAGTGAAAATTACCCATTTGCAGTAATAAAATACACTTCGGAAAAATTCGATTTTAATTCAACTTTTAAAATTAACAATGCTAAAGTTAAAATAATAAAACCCAATTGGCTTTGATTGCAACTTTAAAAAAACTTAAGAAAAAAAACTTCAGCAAATATGATTAAACGAGATGCTCTACCAACTGAGCTAGCCACCCAAAACCAAAATAACTTACAAAAGTATCGCCTTTATTACTATAAACATCACATTGATCAACCGTAAGTATATCAAATAAAATATAGGATAAAAGATTTTTTCTGGATCAAGTGTGACAAGAGCGAGTCAAGAATGCCGAGTCAGA
>Ga0209554_1001663_pt1 | contig 16523 bp, 19 predicted proteins | sample MarorgKNORR_S2LV_5_FD_188221 | JGI IMG/M metagenome (GOLD analysis project Ga0209554, IMG submission 188221) | Marine microbial communities from the Southern Atlantic Ocean, analyzing organic carbon cycling - Bottom_A/KNORR_S2/LV (SPAdes) (version 2) | ecosystem: Environmental > Aquatic > Marine...
GCCCAATGTCACGCCGTCAACCTGCATGCCGCTGAGCAGGCTGAAGCTGATTTTTTGAATACTGAGAGGCAGTTTGAGTTTTTTAGAGAGCTTGGCCTCGGCAATCGCCCGAACTTCTTCGGCAGGGAAAAAATATTCCAGCACGATACCGGCGGAGACAATGAGCAGAAAGAAAAAGAGTAGCGAATAGATCAGCCCGCGAAACAGAATCCTTCCGATCCCCGGTTTGCTTTTTTTCAGGATCGGTGAGGTTTCCTCGTTGTCATCAGGTCGTTCCTCCTGGTTATTTTCTTTTTTCATTCTGTTTGGTTAAGAAAGTGTTTCAGGAATCCGGCCACGGCGCGTGCGTTATCGCGAATAAATTCCAGGTTCAGTGTTTCCAGCGTATCACTGGGCTGGTGGTAATTCGGGTTCCTGAAAAAAGCCGTGTCGGTGACCATGGCAGCAGGGATGCCCGCGTCCCAAAACGGGGAATGGTCGCTCAACCGCACTTCGGTGAAATTTTCTCCCTGGCCCGGAACCAACAGGGTTTCCACTTTAAGACCGGAGACGGCCATCCCTTCCGCTAAAGCTCGTGCTAGGCCGGCCGATGGCTCGTTCCCCACGACTGCGATAAAGTCCCCGGTATCCGGGTACTGGCTGGAATCCACATAAGGGGGATAGGACTGGGAGCCGGGTGCTGTGTTGATGAACCCCAGCATCTCCAGAGAGATCATTCCTGAAATCTGGTTTTTTCGTTTAGCGTCACAGTCGATAAAATGTTTGGCGCCGAGGAACCCATATTCTTCTAAAGTGAAGGCGCAAAAAATGAGGGGTTTTAGCAGCGGGGTTTGGCTGAGATTGTGAGCAATTTCTAAAAGCGCGGTGACAGCACTGGCGTTGTCATCGGCTCCGGGTGTATTGGGAACCGAGTCGTAATGTGCCGCGAGAACAAAGAGGCCATTTGCGTCTGGATCGCCTGGTGTTTGCCCCAGAATATTGAGAGACCGTGTGCCTTCATACTCCACTGTCTCTTGGGTGACTTTCAGACCCATTGCCTCAAACTGGCTGGACAAATATTGGCCTGTTTTCTCAAGGTGTTCAGGCTGGGTGAAGGGGTTTCTTTCGCCTACCAGATTTTCCAGGTGCTGGTGGATTCTTTCCAGTCCGAGTTCAGTCATGGTCCGCGGTTTTCCTCCAACAGATTGAAAAACTTATATTTTTGCTCCAGAGAATCAGGAGCGAATTATACCATGCGTGGGAGGCAGGTAGCGGGGACTCGTTGAGCCGAGATAACTCTTTGCTGGTAATAAAAAGCTATTGCAAGTTGCCACCGGTGGCTCACCGGGCCTGGTGGGAACTTTAGCTCTTTACAATCCTTTTTGAAAGTCATACCATTGCCGCATGTTTAAGGTGGAATGTTTTACAGGCTCCAAATTACAGGAAAACCCGGTGGCCTTCATCCTTAGGGACAGCCGTTATAAGGTGGAGGAGATCATTGACCGCTGGTATGGAGAAGGGTCATCTTATTTTAAAGTTAAAGCAGATGATGAAAATATTTATCTTCTCAAATACGATAAGCGGACGGACCACTGGGAGTGGGTTTTTTACCAAAACCCTAAAAAGATGAATGCCCTGCCCTATTCAAACCCTGGAATAGATCCGTTTCGTAAGGTTGGATGGGAAGAAATAGACCCGGACAGCCGATACCTCTCCTGACCATTAGCCATGGAGGCAACGAGCAAGAACTCATTGCGCTGAGAGCATGGTTGCTAGCGGTGAAAATCCATTGCGAGTTACCAGCGGAGGTTCTCCGCCCACTAGCCGCCCACTCCCGTGGGAGGGAATGAGGCAAGGACTCGTTGAGCCGAGACAACTCTTTGCTAACCTAAAGAAAGCTATTGTGCCCCTGCGGGGCATGAAGGCTGATGAAAAATATAACGCATACTGAGTCCAGCGTACGCTGGGTGGAGAAGTTATGAACCGTTTGTCTCCGGAAATGATCCAGTCCCATGCCGGGCAACGCCGCAAAATGGTTGAAGAACAATTGGTCGAGCGGGGGATCAAGGATTTGCGTGTCCTGGAGGCGATGAGCCGGGTGCCTCGCCACCTGTTTGCCCAGGAGTCCTTGCAACACCGGGCCTATGGCGACAGTGCCCTGCCGATCGGCGAAAACCAGACTCTTTCCCAGCCTTACATCGTGGGAGCCATGACAGCGGCTCTTGGCTTGAAGGGAGAAGAAAGGGTTCTGGAAATTGGTACCGGGTCCGGTTATCAAACAGCCGTTGTTGCGGAACTGGCTCGCCAGGTTTTTACTATCGAGCGCCTGAACAATCTTTCCCGAAAAGCCCAAAAGATTTTGGAAGGCTTGAACTATATGAATATTGTTTTTAAGATGTTCGATGGAACTTATGGCTGGCCTGACCAGGCACCGTTTGATGCTATTCTGGTTACAGCCTCGGCCAAGGAGATCCCCGAATCGCTGATCAAACAGTTGGGGGAAGGTGGTAGGCTGGTGGCACCCACCGGCGATGCGGACGAACAGAAACTGGTGGTGTTGACCAAAAACGGCAGCCGTGTCAGCCGGCGTGAGCTAGGGGCTTGCAAATTTGTTCCCCTGATAGGGAAATACGGCTGGCCAACGTGATACCCCATTCGGGGCATGCGTGATGTCCTCTTCATTAACCTTCATGCCCTTGTATGATACTAAAGGTACTATTCAGAATAAACCAGATAACAGCCTTTTTGCCGAAGAGAGCGTAGCGAACGCAGGAAAAAAGGCTGTAAACTAAACTTGTTTGTTGTTGGGGCATGACAGACCGTTTGCCCTTTGGGTTAATAAACCCGTCTTTCAGCGTGGGTCGTCATGCCTGTTTTCTGATTAACCCGAACGGTTGCCTGGGCCGGTAAGCCACCGGTGGTAATGAGTAATGGTTTGATCTGGCGGGCAAAAAATGCCTCAACCCAACGAACCATTGCTATCTGCCTCCCCCTGATAAGGAGGGCTAGGGGGGTTATTTTTTTACTTGGAAAAAGGCAATTAGATTTTTTTATTAGGAGGGTACGCGGTGTTTTCCAGAATCAAAAAGGAAGGAAATTTTGTTCTCAGTTCAGGGGTTAAATCGGCTTATACCTATGAATATGGCGATCTGTCTGATGCCATGAACGAGGCGTACTGCGAGATCCTTCTCAAAAAACTTCTGGACTGGCAAAAGCAACACGGAAAATTCGATGTAGTGGTAGGCTGTGAAACTCAGGGCATCCGCATCGGCCACCAATTGTCCAAACTGATGAATCTGCCTTTCCATATCATGCCGAAAAAGCGGCTGGACTACGTCCAGGTTGCCGCGGCAACTTACACTGCGGATACGCATTGGCTGATTGTGGATGATATTGTCACGACTGGACATTCCTTCATCCGAGCGGTGGATTATCTGGAAGTGGAAGAAAAGCCCGAGACCATTACCTTTGCCTGCATGATCAAACGCAACCCAGAAAATCTGGACTATTCGGCGGTGCGTGGTGATCCGGAAAAAGAGCAGTTGATGGTTCCGGATGAGAGGGTGGATTTCATCGATAAGCGCCTGGTGGCATTGTACAGCGAATAATGGTCAGCTTCTTTTGATCAGGTAATAGACTTCTCCCCGTTCATGGTAGTGACCGGCTTTAGCACCGGCTTTCTGACCGGTTCCAAAAAACAGGTCGGCCCGGCCCGGACCCCGAATGGCGCTTCCGGTATCCTGATCCACTACAAATCTTGAAACAGGTTGCCAGCGTACGATCTTGTTATTCTCATCGAGGACTGGTTGCTTGACTCGGATAAAGGCCAGTCCCCCAGCCGGGTAAATGGATTTATCAGTCGCGATGGAACGTCCGCCCACCAATTCTCCTCCCCCTGACCCGCGAGGTCCGTCATCACTGAGTGTGAAAAAGATGTAGCGTTTGTTTTGGTAGAGGTATTTGGAAATATCCTGCGGATTATCGATGAAATATTTTTTGATGCCCTGCATGGAACCTTGTGAGATATCGATGACCCCGTCTCGAATCATCAGTTTCCCGATTCCTGTATAGGAATATTGATTGGAACCTTGATAGCCAACACCCTGCCGACTGCCATCGGGAAATTCCAGCATGCCGGAACCCTGAATGTGCAGGAAGAACCTTTCAAGGTCGTCCTTGAGCCAGGCAACTTCCAGTCCCTGTCCCTGTAACGCGCCTTCGCGGTCAATTTTCTCGCGGGTGAAACGCCGCCACGGTTTTTCGGAAGAGGATTCGCGGATTTGTTTTATTCCCGTATGGGTACCAATAAGTTGAATTCCATTTTTATATTTCACTTGTTGCAGGCCTTGTTCCGGCATTTGGTAGATGGGGTAGCGGTAAAGGGAGGTTCGTACCGGGCTGGCCTGGATGACGGGTCGGTAATAGCCGGTGAACAGCATTTTTCTGTTTCCCCCTTTTCCCTTGCCGACCCGGTAAAGGACGAATTCCTCGGAGATTTTTTTATTGAATTCCTCAAAAGGGAGATCCCGCTGAAGAATTTCTAAAAAAGCTTCCAGGGTTTCTACAAGGCGTCCGCGCGTAAGGGTGAACGCTCCTAACCGCACGGGGGTAGAGAGCTCTTGTTCGAACATGGCCTGAAGCTGATTCATGATGGCTTTTTCCAGAGAAGCGCGATCCAAATCATCAGCGAACCCTTTCAGGTCGGCAAGTGTCGCCGGACCGCTGAACGATTCTAAATCCTGACCTTTAGCGGTTTCCTGTTCCTTGGGATAGAGCCTGTCCTTGCGGTAGTTGAAATCCCAGTCCCTGGAGTTTTCACGTTTTCCGGTTTGATCGGGGTAAGGCTTGAGAGGGGAGTCCGGACCCTTGGTAGAGCAGGACGCGACTAAAAAGAAAATGCCCAGAATAATGATATATGGGAGAGGCGAATTTTTATTGAAAAGAGAATGGAATCGTTGTGGGATCAAATTCATTCTATCTTCCGATCAAAAAATTGAAGGAGGACATCTTTATCAAGAGAGCCGTGGCTTGTTAAGCCGAGACATAGCCAGAATGCAGAAAAACGTCATTGCAATTTGCCTCCGGCGGCTCGCCGGTTCTAAAGTTCAGCGATGGCTTCGTTAGCCAGTTCGTCACAGCGTTCGTTTTCGGGGTGGCCATTGTGGCCTTTCACCCATATCCAGGTGATGGTGTGGCGTTGATTCAACTTATGCAGTTCCTGCCAAAGTTCCTGGTTTTTAACCGGTTGCCGCGATGCCGTTTTCCACCCATTACGAATCCAGCCCTTCATCCATTCGGTCACTCCCTTTACGACATATTGCGAGTCGGTCGTTAATTTAATCTCGCAGGGCTCTTGCAGGTGTTTCAGGGCAACGATGGCGGCGGTCATCTCCATAATGTTGTTGGTGGTTTGTGGATGGCTCCCCTTGATTTCCTTTACGTCACCATTTTGTTTGATGATGCACCCGTACCCGCCGGGGCCAGGATTGCCTTTGCATCCCCCATCGGTAAATATTTCAACCTTTTTCATGATTCAGATTCCGGTATAAGAGCCGGAATTTTGTTTCCGGATTTTGGCCTGTGAGGGATTGCCGTTCCGTTTAAAGGGGTGGTCAAGAGTTCCTCTGTTATCTGCGCCCACTATAACACATTCTTTTTATTGGAGAAATTTGATTTTTTCGATTTTTATCGATTCTTCAAAAAGATTGAGAGAAAAGCTGTGATAGGGTGTTTAAGAGATTCCTTGAAATATCGAATTATTGGGGGTGTCTCCAAAATTTTGATCGTGAGAATAAAATGGTAAAAATAAAAACAGAGGTTTTGGCTAAGAGCACGGGCAGGGCTTCTTTTCAATGTATGGATGCAATTGAGATCAGCCTTTGTATTGAAAAGGAAGGTCTGCTTTTTTATGAGTCGGTGGGGAAGAGGGTTCAGGACCCCCAGGTCCGGGAGATGTTTTTCCGTTTGGCCGGTGAGGAAAGAGAGCATATCCAGGCTTTGCAGGAAAAATCCCGGTTTTTGCAACCGGCCATAGCTAGCCGGAACCAGCCCAAAGAATATTTGCAACGTTTTCTGGGCGAAGAACTGAAGGGTAAAATTTTTCCCGCTTTGACAGTTTCTTTCGTGCAAAATATTCAAAGCGACAAGCAGGCTCTCGAGTTGGGAATTGAATCAGAAAAAAGATCCATTGACGTGTTGCAAGAATTATTGGGAAAAGAGAAGAAGCTGGATGTGAAGGTCATCTTTTCGCATTTGCTGGTTGAGGAAAAAAAGCATCTTTCTTTGCTGGAAGACTTGAAAAAGCAACTCTAGCTTGCTGTCTCTGGCTGGAACAGGGTTTCTTAATCCTTGTCGATGTAGGTAGATATGTAGGAATTGTCGAAATTTTTCAGTGTTTTAGAGGATCTCAATTTATTCGGTTATTTCCTTTACTGCAATTCGCTGGCCCTTGTTTGATAAGGGCCACTCATAGCCAAAAGCAATTTTTAGAGATGCTCCTTAGGGCCTTTTATCTTTTACAGCCTCTATTAAGGGCTGTTCAGGGGCATTGATCCGGGGCCGGGGCATGTGCTGGCTCGGCTGGGTTTTCGGATTTAAGGATTAAATTTAAATACGGGCAGGAGCCGGGATATACTAGCTGTTCAGGAACCTGAGAATGGTCTAAGCTATTTTAGCTATTAAGGTTTGACAACTTTTTTGGCTTGGTTTATTATTAGTCTCTTTTTCTTCAAATTTAACTTACAGACTAAGGATTATCAGAATGAGCCAATATAAGGTCTTACCTGGGCCGGAGGCGTTTTTACCTCCTTCCGCCGCATCAATGGGAAACGTCTTGCCCGATCCTGGGGAAGCGTATATAGAAGGTGTGGTTGTGTCCGAGGAAGAGGCTTATGAACGTGCCGCCAGAAAGATTTTAGGGGCCAAAGTTCCAACTATTTTTCCAGGGCCTTTGGTGCTGTGGAAAATCAACCCTCATGTGGCGGAGAAAGCTACAGCCCTTCGGGAGTTGGCTAATGAAGTCCCGATGCGTTTGATCCCCATGGCGGACTATCGGCCCAAATATCCCAAGATTGAAGCGCAGTATGAGATCAACCCCAACCATCCGAATTTGACCATCTGGCATAACAAGATCGATGTCTGTATTTTTATTGGGGTTCATTGCCATATGGCTAATTTATCTCTCAAGATTATCCGTGGGGGGACGAGTTGTTATACAATAGCAATGTGTGCCATGGCCGGGCATGAAGACGCGTGTCTCTCATTTCGTGATGCGGATGTGGCAATGATTCACAAACTTAGGGAATCTATTAAAAAATTGAAATCGGAGGGTGTGGAATCTCAGTGCACTCCGTTTCAGCAATTTAAAATGGGCCGGACCGGCATCATCGAACAACCGGCTTAATATATTACCAGGTTGAAAATCTGTAGAAAGTAATTTTTTAATCTTTAAAGCACTCTTTATACGGGAGCAAATTTTATGAATAAAACAGTGGAGCTTACGAATAAAAGGATCATAGCTTCGTCCCATGAAAAACTCGGACAGAAAAACAGAATGGATCAGACTTATACGGATGTTAATGACATCTTTTATAAGGCTGAGCAAACACCCAGTTTCCTGACCGGTAGTGAAGTCATTCGCGAAGCCATCAAACGAGCCAGTGTGGGAACTTCCGTGGCTTATCCCATCACTCCTCAGAGTGAAGCGGCGGCTTTGATCGGCGAAATTTATGCGGAAGGCTATCTGGACGAATACTTTCGTGGTGAGAGTGAGTTTGCAGTTATGGGGCAATGTGCAGGTGCTGCCTTTGGTGGACACCGGGTTTTTACTACCACTGCGGGTCCGGGTACTCTGCGGGCCATGGAAAATTTTCCCATGTGGGCCGGGGCGCGATTGCCGATTCAGGTTTGTGTGACTTGCCGGGGAATCAACTCTCCGCTGAGCATTCAGCCCGATACGTTGGAAATGTATTACCTGCTTGAGACGGGAATGCTGGTCTGGCATGCTGAAACGGCGCAAGACCTTTTTGATTTTATATTGAAAGGTTTTATTGTTGCTGAACAACCGGATGTGCATATCCCGATTGCGGTATGCTGTGACGGTTTTTTCGTGACCCACACCAAGGATACTGTAGAGCTTCCTCCGTTGGACCTGACACTGACTCCTTATGATCCGTACAGAAATCCGCAACCGGTTATGGATATGGAAACCTCTCCGTTCCGCATGATGCGCGATCCGTTTGTCATGAAATCCAATTACATCAGTTATGCTACCCATGCTTCATGGCAACAGGAAATCAGGTCAGCGGTTGAGCGTTCCCGCAAGCACACCATCCCTCTTCTGGATGGTTTGATTGACGAAATGAACACCGACCGGGAGATTCTGATTGTGGCCTCTGGAACTGCAGTATCGCAGAGCCGGGAAGCCATCCGTCTTCTTGAAGAAGACGGTGTTAAGGTGGGACTGGTTAAAATCAAAACCATTCGCCCGTTCCCCACTGAAGAGATCAAGCGGGTTACCAAAAATGCGAAACATATTTTTGTTCCAGAATTTAATGTGGTCGGTTGGTTGGCTCGTGAAATCAAGTCCATCATCCCGGATAACGAAAGGGTTTATGAGGGGCCGCATGTTTGCGGTGGCATGACCTTGCCTTGCGAGGTTATTGTGGAACAGATCAAAATTCATTTGGGCATGGAAACCGAAAAACTCAGGATGTAACGGTAGTTTGCCTGGACTAATTTTATAAAGTTATCTTTCCCAAATCGGGAAATTAATTTAAGGGGAATTTATGAGCAAGGAAAAAATCCAAATATGTGAAGATCTGGCAGATATCATGCCGCCGGAGTATCAGGAACTGGTTGCAACGGCCACTTTTGGTAAGCAGGATCGCGGCTGGAAGGACATTGGTTCCTCAAAAGAATTGATTGAGCAACATTCTTTGTGTGCGGGTTGTCCCGAGTCCATCGCTTTCCGTTATATTCTGGCCAGTTTGCCGAATCCGGAAGATACCGTATTTGTTGGTTCTACCGGCTGTACCAGTCTGGTATTCCCGCATGTTGCGGTGCATAACATCCATTCTTTGTTTGGCAATCAGAATGCCATTGCCTCCGGTTTGAAACGGACTTTGGCTAGCCGTTTTCCGGATGTTGAAAAGGATGTCGTGGTTCTGGCCGGAGATGGTGCAACCGTTGATATCGGGTTGGACATGACCATGCAGTCCTGGTTCCGTCTGGAAAAGTTCACCACCATTTGTTTTGACAATGAACTCTATGCCAACACGGGTGGCCAGGAAAGTGGCCTGATGCAGAAAGGTTTTGTTGCCAAGATGGCTCCGAAAGGCAAGAACTTTGAGAAAGTTCGTCTGGCGGAAATTGCCCGGGAAGCGGGATGTGCCTATGTGGCTGTGTTGACAGTCAGCAAGCCCAATCGGGTGGAACAGGTGATTAAAAATGCAATTTATGTGGCGCGGGAAATAGGCCCCACGTTTGTTCAGCTTTATACTCCTTGTATTCTTGAAATTGGTAAGCAGAGCATGGAAGGTTTGGATGAAATGAAAGATTCCGAAACTATTGGCGGTCGGTTCGTCCAGAAGGAGTACATTACCGAGGAAGCGCAGAAACTTTTGGATTCCATTAAAGAAGAAACCAAGGCTAGAAAAAAAGCGGCTAAAGAAGCTAAAAAGACGGTTAACGCTTAAGAAATAGGAGTGTAAAAATCATGAGCAGGATGAATATCCGAATTTCAGGCCTGGGAGGGCAGGGGGCAGTTACAGCCGCGCATCTTTTGGCCATGGCCGCCAATCGAGATGGTAAGTTTTCCATTTCGAATCCCTTTTTCGGTGCTGAAAAACGCATGGCACCCGCCGAAAGCTATTGCAGAGTAGGAACTGAACGCATTTATGACCGTGGTGAACTGGTATTCCCAGATGTCATCATGGTGTTTCACGCTCAGGTTATTACCATGCAGAAAAGTTATACGGCGCCCTTTTATTCCGGCATCAAGGAAAATGGTCTGGTCATTATTAATACCCCAGCGGATCTCCTTAACGATGAGGATCATAAAACGTTGGAAGACCTCAATGTCAATGTGTTCAATCATGACGCGACCAAGTTGGCTCTGGAAATCGGCAAAACCGAGCTTTCCACTAACATGGCGATGATCGGGGCTTGTATGGGGGTCACCAACATTGTAAGCCTTAAGTCTATGGAGGGTGCTCTTCAGGAACGCTTTGGTAAGAAATATGTGGCTTCCGGAGGTACAGCAACCCTTGACGAAGCGATCAAGAAAAAATATGCCAAGAAAGAACAGCTTCTTGAGGCCAATATGAATACGATCATTGAGTCCGTTAAGATGGGTGAAGAATGGGCCAAGACGCAGGACTTGCAGTTGGTGGAAGTCTGATAGATTAAAGATGAGTTCAGTCGGTTGCGTGTTTTAACCTTTTTTAATTGAGGAGAGTTTTGAAGTGTATAACATTGCCTATGTAGATAACGACAAATGTATTGCGGAAAAAGGTTGTCGACTGTGCATCATGTATTGTCCAGAAGCGGACACCATTATGCTGGATGAGTCTACAAAGAAAGCTATAGTGATTGAACCCCGTTGCAAGGGTTGTGATCTTTGCTTGGTTGTTTGCAGTACGCATAATGCAATTACCATGTATCCTGTGGACGTGATAACGGGTAAGGTTATTATGGGTGGTAAACAAGCCGAAGTTGCCGCCTTGGGCCAGGCCTACTCCAGCTAAACACCCAAAACTGTATTGGACCCATGGCCCCCGGGTCATGGGTTTTTTTTTGCCTGTTTGAGACGTGATATTTTTAGAACCGGGGCTAACTTCCTTCATCTAAACAATCAAGCTGTTAATTTTAATGCAATCTGAGGAACAAACGGATGGTTGATACATTTCAGAAAGAAGTGCAGTGTACTCTCTGCCCGGAGACTTTTGAGCCTGTCATTGAACCTGAGGAAGGGGACAATACCTATCTGATTCATTGCTCCTCATGCGTTAGATGTATATCGGTGGCTGGCACTAACCCGGTGCGGATTGCCTTGCGTGAGGTATTGGGAGTAAAAGGGGAGGCCCTGGCCCTGGCTTTTCAAAGTGTTCTGGCTCCCTGCCAGTGCGGAGGCGAGTTCAATCATGACGCGGGTAAGCGATGCCCCAAATGTCTTTATAAGATCGAGAGGGAAATCCGGCGATCCGGTAAACCCAAGGACAAGGAAGTAGATTTTACTTGTCCCTGGAACATGGCGGAATTGAAAAAATCGGAAGCCAAGTTTTTCGAATATATATTCCAAAAGGTGGAATCAAAAGAGGAAAACCTGCAACAATTGATCGAGAAGTTCGAGTCGGGTGCAATGGATGCGGAAACCTATATGGAAGGACTGGATTCCCTGCGGTTCAGAGAATCGACCCAGGTTTCCATCATCCAGGCTTGGGCGATGATTCTCGGGTCAGATATGGTTTTTCGTGCCGCTGAAGAACATGGCCTGGTTGAACGTTATGGTTCGAGAATTCTGGTCAGCATTGCCAGCGCAATGGAAATAAGTGAAGGCAAAGCCGTCCTCTCCACGTTAGCCGCTGAAATTAAAAACTGGGATGGCCCGATCGAAAGAGAACTGCACACCTTCATAGCCAAAATCGGCGGCGGCTTCTAACCGGCGAACCGCCGGTGGTAACTGGCAATATCTTTATCTGCTGGCAAAGAATTATCTCGGCTTAAAAAGTACTTGCTATATTCCCTCCCACGGGAGTGGGCTAGGCGTAGGGCCAGCGTGCGTTATATTTTTCATCAGTCTTTACCCTTTCAGGGCATGAAGGTTAATGAAGAGGACATCACGCATGCCCCGCAGGGGTACAATAACTCTCTCTGGCTAGCAGGTAGCTTTGGCGGCTCAACGAGCTTTTGCCCAGTTTCCCCCTGAAAAGATCTGGAGGCGCTAGGGGGCGTGCCTCTTATTAGCCTATATAACGTCGGATCACCTGTTCTACGGATGCCAGGTAGGAGTTGCCAAAAAGGTTCAGGTGGTTTAAAAGGTGGTACAGGTTATACAAGTCTTTTCTTTCCTCATATCCCGGATTCAGTGGGAAAGCCTCGTGGTAAGCATCGTAAAACCTTTGCGGCAGTCTGCCAAACAGTTCGGTCATGGCCAGGTCGGCCTCGCGCAAACCAAAATAAATCGCTGGGTCGAAAATGCAAGGGACTTGCTCCCGGTCAGGAAAATAATTTCCAGACCACAGGTCACCATGCAGTAAAGCGGGTTGTTCTCCTGAAATATCGAGATAGTTCTCCAGCCGATCACAGAGTTTGCTGAGATTTTTATCGGTGGGCGAGGGGAGCTTGCCGGATTTGCGTGCCAGTTCCTGCTGGAACCTTAGACGATGGTCGCGGAAAAAGCCGATGCCATTGGTTTCCTGAGAGTTTTTCTGCACAGTACTACCGATATAATTGTCGTGGTCCAGGCCGAAGCTGTTATGGGTAATCCGGTGAAGTTCAGCCAGTGATAGGGCAAAGTGGACAGGGAAATCATGCCTGGGAGAAGACGCTTCAATATATTCCAGGATTAGAAAGGTGGGCCTTGTAGAGTCTTGCATTGTCAGAGGTTTTGGGATTCTTGGTCCTTTTATCGTTTGCGCCAGAAGTTTAAGTCCTTTGGCTTCCACGGCGAAGAAATCTGCGGGAGGGTGGGAGTTATACTTCAGAAAAACACGATCCCCATTGGTCAATTGTAGAACGGAGGTCTGATTGATGCATCCTCCGCCGCTTGGGAAAGAGGACTGCACTTCCACCTCCCGGCCAAAAACGGGTTTGAGGAGGCGACTGATTTCTTCATTCATGCTTTTTTGGCAAACTTGGTTTGCAAATGTTGCAGAACTTTCGGGCAGGTTCTTTCAATCATTTGAAATACCGTTTCAAAACCTTTGTCGCCGCCGTAATAGGGATCGGGCACTTCGAGATCACCGTTATTTTCCGGGTCAAAAGAGCGAAACAGAAACAGTTTGTCATGAAGTTCCGCTTCAGGCCGCATTTGTTGCAGGACGCTCAGGTTGCTTTGGTCCATAGCCAGCACCAGATCCATTCGTTTGAAATCTGCTGCCTGAAACTGGCGTGCCCGGCTATTGAGGTGAATGCCGTGCTGGCGTGCGGTTTGTTGCATTCGAGGGTCAGGGGGCCCTCCCACATGCCAGTGGCTAGTCCCGGCGGAGCCTATAATAATACGATCCTGCAACCCTTCTTGTTTGACCAGGGCCTCAAAAACACCTTGGGCAAGTGGGGAACGGCAAATATTTCCAAGACATACAAAACAGACTTCAACGGTTGAGTTCATTTATTGATTTACCGGGCGATTGCGTTTAAGATATGTTCCTTTACGAAAACGTTATTTACCATAATAAAGAATTTTTCTTCATTTATTCAACCTCAACTTTAGTTCTGCTAGGAAACTGAACCTTGATACCACGATACTCATTGCCTGAAATGGCGGTCATTTGGGAGCCGGAGAATAAATTTAAAATCTGGCTGAAAATAGAGATCCTGGCCTGCGAGGCCCTGGCAAAAAAAGGCGAAGTCCCAAAATCTGCCCTGAAAGACATTCAAACAAAGTCATGTTTCAATGTCGAGCGCATTGACGAAATTGAACGGGAAGTCAAACACGATGTGATCGCATTTTTGACCTGCGTGGCGGAAAATATCGGGGAATCGGCGCGGTATATGCACATGGGTATGACGTCCTCCGATGTTTTGGATACCGCTTTGGCGGTGCAGATGAAACAATCTGCAACCCTGATTTTGAAGGAACTCAAAGCCTTAAAAGGTGTTCTGGAAAAGCAGGCTAAGAAATACAAATTGACACCCACAATTGGGCGGTCTCATGGCATTCATGCGGAACCGTTAACTTTTGGCTTAAAAATTGCCAATTGGTATGAAGAGGTCAACCGTAATATAGAAAGGCTTAAACGGGCAAGGCAAACTATATCTTACGGGCAGATCTCCGGTGCCGTGGGCACCTTTGCCTGCATCGACCCGGACGTTGAAGAATATGTTTGTTCCAGGCTGGGCTTGAAGCCAGCCCCGGTTTCGAGTCAGGTGATCCAGCGCGACCGCCATGCTGAATTCTTTTCCACCCTGGCTATTATTGCCGGGACGATAGATAAGATCGCCACCGAAATTCGCCACCTGCAAAGAACGGAAGTTTTGGAGGTGGAGGAATTTTTCTCTAAGGGCCAAAAAGGGTCATCGGCGATGCCGCATAAACGCAACCCGATAGTTTCTGAGCAGATGTCTGGTCTGGCCCGTTTGGTGCGGGCAAATGCTTTTGCGGCGATGGAAAATATTCCGCTTTGGCATGAACGGGATATCAGTCATTCTTCTGTGGAGCGGGTGATTGGGCCCGACAGCACGATTTTGATCCATTATATGTTGAAGAAAATGACAAAGTTGATGGATGGTTTGATAGTTTATCCTGAAAATATGATGCGCAACCTGGAAAAAACAGGGGGCCTGATTTATTCTCAGAGTGTTCTGCTCGCCTTGGTGCGAAAGGGTATTACCCGGGAAGAAGCTTATAAGTTGGTGCAGAAAAATGCTATGCAAAGCTGGACGACGGGAAAGGACTTTTTAAAGCTCTTGAAAAAAGATAAGGACATAAAGAAACTCTTGTCCGTCGCAGAGATTGATGAGACGTTTAAATTAAAAACACAATTTAAAAATATAGACCGGATTTTTAAAAGGGTCTTTAAAAAATAAGAGATAAATTATGGAACGTTTGGAAAAAATTTATGAAGGCAAAGCCAAAATTATTTACACCACTTCCGATCCTGATTTGGTGATTCAGTATTTCAAGGACGATGCTTCGGCTTTCGATGGCAAGAAAAAAGGCACCATTGTTGATAAAGGCGTGATGAACAACCACATCTCAAGCCGGATTTTCCAGTTCTTGGAAAACGAAGGAGTCAAAACCCATTTTGTTGAAACTCTCAATGACCGGGAAATGCTGGTGAAAAGGCTGGATATCATTCCTGTAGAAGTGGTGTTGCGCAATATTGCCGCCGGGAGCCTGAGCAAAAGGCTCGGCATAGAAGAGGGGACAGTGCTGGATAAGCCGATTCTGGAATTTTTTTACAAGAGCGATCCCTTGGGCGATCCCATGATCAATGAATGCCATGTCGATGTTTTCGGCTGGGCCACTAAGCAAGAGGTCGAGATTTTGAAGTCAGAAGGATTCAAAATTAATAACCTGATGATGCAATTTTTTAAGGAACGAAACATTCGACTGGTGGATTTCAAACTGGAATTTGGCCGGCATAAGGGCGGGGTTCTTCTGGGGGATGAGATCAGCCCGGATGGATGCCGCCTGTGGCATTGGGAAACCAATGAAAAAATGGATAAGGACCGATTCCGCTTTAACCTGGGAAGTGTGGAGGAAAAATACCAGGAAGTGTATGGCTTGATTTGCCACTAACCACCAGGCGTGGGGCCGGTACTGCATTGCCCGTCAAACAGGCCAAGCCCTCAAGCGCAATACTTTTAATGTTTCCCCTGCGTTATATTCTTCATTAGCCTTCATGCCCCGAAGGGGTAACAAAGAGTTGTCTTGACTTAATGTAGGCTTCCACCCTGATAAGGGGGGATTGAGGGGGTTGCCTTTTCATTTCCTTCCCTATGTAATTCCTTTCTCCCGCCCATGAACCAGAAAAGCCAGGATATACAGAACCAGGGCTAATAGGTATAGGTTTTTAGTTCCCAGCGCCATGGAACTGTATTCCAACAATCCCCCGCAAATGGCCCCTATCAGGTTATAACCCAGAGAAGTCGTGGGTTCCTGCCGCTTTTCAAAAATCTGCGAAAACAACATTCCCGCAAAAAATAGCGGCAATGCTGTGACCAAGGCTCCTGCAATCCATTGCCCCGCTAATGGCAAGGCCAGGAGTGAATGGGTGGGGACGGCGTAGCTGATTCCGATGGCGATGAACAAACCGAAAAAAATCCTGGTTTTATCAAACGGCCCTTTGCGGAGAATAAATAGATTAGCTCCGAAAATTAACATCAGGATGGCCGAGAAGACCAGTACGTTGACTTGCCAGGTTGAGCCGAACAATAAGGACATTTCGGTAACGCTTTTGGTTTACAGCAATAGAAAGCTCGCTCCCAATAGAAATAAAGTCCAGTCGGGATTTTTAATGTTTTTTCTTCCTGCCGCGAAAATGATCAAAACTACGGAAATCAAAAATATAAAGCCGCCGGCTTGAAGATAATGGGTAGGAATTTCTGGGCGGTCCAGATACAGGTAAGGCCAGTCATCAGTGGGGGGCGTGACGAGATCTGCGATGATCTGGTCGTTGCTTTTTAGTTCTGCAAAGAAATATCTAAAGTCATTAATATCTTCAGCCTTTGATCCGGCGACCAGGGTGAAATTAAAATGCCTATGTTCTTTTTCAAAGTGGATTAATGGATGAACGCCAAAAATATCCATCAGGATTTTAGATAATTTGAGGGGAATATCTGTGTTCATGGACATGTGGTACAAAATGATTATCCCCTCT